>Ga0111539_10003950_pt1 | contig 19474 bp, 20 predicted proteins | sample RhiMethybrSRZTD1_FD_79667 | JGI IMG/M metagenome (GOLD analysis project Ga0111539, IMG submission 79667) | Populus rhizosphere microbial communities from Tennessee, USA - Rhizosphere MetaG P. TD hybrid SRZTD1 (version 2) (version 2) | ecosystem: Host-associated > Plants > Roots > Rhizosphere >... | reverse complement strand
GGACCGGCGTGGCACATCCTGCCGCCGTCCACGCGGTGAGGAGCCAGACAAGCACGCGACGTCGCTGTTCGAAGGCACCGACGACATGACGCATACTCAGGATCACCCCGTATCCTGAACCGTGGCGCGACCCTCCGCCAGTGGGTGGTTTCCCCGACGACCGGGGACGCCGTGCTTGACAGCTTGTCCGGCTGATCTTACGGACGCTCGAGCAGCATGCGCCGGAGCACGTCCACAAGATCTTCGGGGCGAACGCGCTGCGGTGTTTTCCCGTCCGCGCACCCGCCTGAGCGGTACACTCCGTCGAGCGGTCGGACCCGATCGGAAGGAACGAGACCATGTCGATGAGCGATTGGAGCCGGGTGACGCGGCCGATCCCCGTCCCGAACGAGTGGACGAAACCGTTCTGGGACGCGGCCAAGCGCGGTGTGCTGGCGCTCCAGCGCTGCCAGGCGTGCAAGCACTTCCAGCATCCGCCGTATCCGACCTGCGTGAGCTGCATGGCGATCGATCTCGCCTTCGAGCCGGTCCGCGGCCGGGGCGCGATCTACGCCTACACGATCATGTACCACGCCGGTGATCGGCGCTTCGCCTCAGCCATTCCCTACGCGAGCATCATCGTGGAGCTCGACGACGCCCCTGGTGCCCTGCTGGCCGCCAATCTGCTGCAGGCGCCGTACACGGAGGCCAAGGTGGGTCGCCGGGTGGAAGTCGTCTTCGAGCCGCTCAACGACGACATCACCCTGCCCCAGTTCCGGCTGGCGGACGACGCGAAGTAGTCGCGAGGAGATCGGGCCCCATGTGGGAGCAGCGGTGCAAGGTGGCGGTGAGCGGCGTGGGATTCTCTCGCGTGACGCGCTCGGCCGAGATCCCGCTGGCCGCCCACGCGCTCGAGGCGGTCAAGGGCGCCGTCGCAGATTCCGGCCTCGCCATGGCCGATATCGACGGCCTGGCGACCTACCCCGAGCTGCCGGCGACCGGGCACGCGGTGGTGGACGGCGTCACCATCGTCTCCGTCAACTGCATGATGGCGATGCTGAAGCTGCCGAATCTGAACTGGCACGTCCAGGTGGAGACGGTGAACATCGGTGGCGCCGTCCAGCAGGCGGTCAACGCGCTGCTCGCGGGCGTGTGCAAGTACGCCGTGGTCTGGCGCGCGATGCACAATCCCAAAGGGACGTACCAGAACCTTCCGGGCACGCTCGCCCACGGCGCAACACAGTTCACGGCGCCGTACGGATTCGGCGGCCCGGGCCAGGGCATGGCCGTCGCCTACACGCGCTGGCTGGAGCGACACGGTCAAGACCGGGAGAAGATGGCCACGCTGGCGGTCACCCAGCGCCAGCACACGCAGCTGAACCCGCACGCCTACTTCTACGGGGTACCGCTCACGCGCGAGGACTATCTCAGCTCCCGGATGGTCGCGTACCCGTTCTGTCTCTACGACTGCGACATCCCGGTGCAGGGCGCGGTCGCCATCGTCCTCACCACCGCCGACCGCGCGCGCGATCTGCGCCCGCGCCCCGCCTACATCGCGGGCTACGGCCAGCGCCTGGCCTTCGAGGTGGCCGGACGGATCGGGAGCCTGAGCAATTACATGGAGGGCGGCCGCAGCTCGTCCCGCCTCACCTGGGAGCGCTCCGGCTTCTCGCCGAAGGACGTCGACGTCGCGCAGATCTACGACGGCTTCTCCGCCTCGGTCATCTACGGGCTGGAGTCCTACGGCTTCTGTAAGGAAGGCGAGGCGCTGGACTTCATTCAGGACGGGCGCATGGAGCTGGACGGTGGGCTCCCGCTGAATACCTTCGGCGGAAGCCTGGGCACCGGGCGCATCCACGGCCTCTGGCACATCATCGAGGGCGCGCTGCAGGCGTCGGGACGCGCTGGCGAGCGCCAGGTGAAGGACGTCAACGTCTCGTTCGTGGGCGCGAGCGCTCCGGTCGTGCAGGGAACCACGTTCATCTTCGTGAAGGAACCTTACTGACGCGACGGGTGATCTTTCTCGACATCGATGGTGTGCTGGCCCCCATCCGCCGGTGGGATCGCTATGGGGATCTGGACCCCATGTGCATCGGGGTTTTGAACGAGATCGTGGCGCGCGGCGGAGCCGACGTCGTCATCTCGTCCACTTGGCGGTACGGCAAGACCGTCGCCGAGCTGCAGGAGATCCTGGACGCCGGAGGGTTCACCGGCCGCGTTCTGGACAAGACGCCGGTCGGCGCGGCCGGCAGCGATCGTGGAGACGAGATCGCCACCTGGCTCGCCGAGCATCCCGTGAGCGGCTACGTGATCATCGACGATCACGTCGACATGGGCGCGCTGCGCACGCATCTCGTACTCACACAGCCGGCCAAGGGGCTGCAGCCCGCCGATGTGTCGCGCGCGCTCGCGACGCTCACGCGCCCACCGATGTGAGGCGTCGGCTCGCCGTAGTCAGCGCGTCGTCGTCACGCCTGGCTGCGCAGCTCCGGCACCACCCAGAACGGCGCGCGTCCGGCTTCCACGCGCTGGATGTTGTCGAAGCCGTTGCGGTAGGCCTTCGCCCAGTTGTCCCACGTGGGCCCGGCGCTGTGCGGCGTCAGGGTGACGTTCGGCAGCGAGAAGAGCGGGTGGCCCTTCTTCGGCGGCTCCTCCATCATCACGTCGAGGCCGGCGGCGCCGATCGTGCCCGCGGTGAGCGCCTGGTGCAGCGCGTTCTCGTCGACGACGGGACCACGGCACGTGTTGACGAGGATCGCGGTCTTCTTCATCAGGGCGAACTCGCGCGTGGACATCATGTTGCGCGTGACGTCGTTCAGCGGCACGTGCAGGGTGACGATGTCGGAGGTGCGGAGGAGCTCCGTGAACAGGGTGAACCGCACGCCGAGGGCGTCTTCCTGGTCCTCGGTGAGCCGGAGGACGTCGTAGTAGACCACGTCCATGTCGAAGCCCTGCACGCGGCGCGCGACCTTCTTGCCGATGTTGCCGAGACCCACGATGCCGAGCCGCTTGCCCTCCACCTCGTAGGTGCGAATGGCGGCGAAGTCGGCGGCCCGCCAGGTGCCGGCGGCGACGTTGTTGTGGTGGTACACGAGCTTCTTGAGCACGGCCAGCATGAGCATGACGGCGTGCTCGGCGACGGCGACCGAGTTGGCGCCCCCGTTGTTGGCCACCAGCACCTTGGCCTTGCGGGCGGCCTCGAGATCGACCCGGTCGTAGCCGGCGCTGGTCAGCTGCACCAGCTTCAGCTTGGGCGCGGCGCGGAAGAACTCGTTGCCGATGCCGTAGCGCGGCGAGCCCAGATAGTACTCGGCGTCGGCGGCCACGTCGTAGAACTCGGGCTTGGTGGGATCGACGACGATCAGCTCCATGCCGGGGGGCAGCAGCTCCCGGGCGATCTCCATGACGGGTGCGGACTGCGCGGGCGTGAGGATCTTGGTCACGATCTCCTCCTGGCGTTGGTCATTCGAATCGGCGTCCATACTTCTCGAGGTGCGCGACGTCCCGGAGCGGCTTGCGCTGCTTGTTGCCCCGTCCCACCGCGCGCGCCGGATATCCGAAGGGAAGGATGGCCAGCACGTCGAGACTGGCCGGGATGTCGAGCAGCGCTCGGGCGCTCTCCAGGCCGCCGAAGCCCACCCAGTTCGAGCCGACCCCGTCGGCCCACCCCGCCAGCAGCATCGACTGGATCGCCCGGCTCGCATCGGAGACGGCGAACCGGCTCCGATCGGTCGCCACCACGATCGCCAGCGGGGCCTGCGCCACGTACGACCCGCTGGAGGCCAGGGCGCCGAGCCGGCGCAGCGTCTCGCGCTCCCGGATCACGATGAAGTGCCAGGGCTGCCGGTTCATCCCGCTGCCCGTCAAGCGTCCCGCTTCGACGATGCGGCGGACCACGTCGTCCGGTACCGGCGTGTCCTTGTAGCTCCGCACGGCCAGCAGGGTACGGATCGCCTCGAAGGCCTCCATGTCAGATGACGCCCTCTTCAGCGAGCGCCGTGATCTCCGCTGAGGACATCCCGAGCAGCTCGCCGTAGACGTAGCTGTTGTCCTCGCCGTAGCCGGGCGCACCGCGGTCGATGCGGCCGCCGATGTACGCGGGGCTCTCGCTCAGCTTCACGGGCACCTCGGCGAGTGGCCAGCGACCGATCTTCGTCCCCATCACCTCGGTCAGCCACGCGAGCGCCGCCAGCTGCGGGTCGTGCTCGCACCGATCCTCTGCCGTCTGACACACGCCGGCCGGCACGCCGGCGCGCTGCAGCATGAGCATGGTCGCGTATGCGTCCTGCGATCTGGTCCAGCTACCGACGAGCGCATCGAGCGCGTCCTGGTGGGCCAGGCGCGCGGACAGATCCGTGAACCGCGGATCGGCGGCCCACTCCGGATGTTTCGCGACGTCGGTCAGCGCACGCCACTCCGCGTCCGTGAAGCACGCGATGGTGATCCAGCGATCGTCCCCGACGCAGGGATAGACGCTGTGCGGCGCCGCCGGCTTGTACGGCGAGCGGTTGCCGTAGCGTGACCAGATCCGGCCGTTGGCCGACCAGTCCAGGATGCTCGTGCCGCTGATGAAGAGGCCCACCTCGGACTGCGAGGCGTCGATCCATTGCCCTTGCCCGGTGCGGGCGCGATGGAAGAGGCCGGTGAGGATCGCCAGCGCGAAGCTGTACGCGCCCATCCAGTCCAGGTACGAGTAGCCCCATCCGGCCGGCATCGCCGGCTCGGGCAGTCCCGACATCTCCGACAGTCCGGAGAACGAGTTCGCGATGGGCCCGACCGTGCGAAAGCGGCCGTAGGTCCCCTGGGCGCCCATCCCGGACTGCTGGACGTAGACGATGTCCGGCTTGATGGCGCGGAGCGCGTCGTACCCTAGCCCCCAGCTGTCGAGCACGCCGGGCGAGAAGCCCTCGGCGACGACGTCCGACATCGCCACCAGACGTCGCGCGATCTCCAGCCCCTTGGGATGCCGCACGTTCAGCGAGATGCCGCGCTTGCCGGGATTCTTGTTGTTGAACTGCCCGCCCATGTCCGGATCGCTGACCCCGGGCAGCGGCGCGGTGGCCCGCTCACGTGCGGCCCGCCCGCCGACCGGCGCCATCGCAGCCATGCGCGTGTCGGGGTGGCTCTTCAACTCCACCTTGATGCTCTCGGCGCCAAAGGCGCTCAGGAATCGCGTGCCGCCCGCGGAGGCGAGGAACCACGTGAAGTCCAGGATGCGCACACCGTGGAGCGGGAACGGCTTGCCGCGCGGCGAGAGCCCCTCGTCGCGCGCCGGCCGCGCATCGGGGGCGATGACCGGCAAGTCGGAGGCGCGAGGAAGCACGACGGTCTTCGCGTCTTCGTTCAGCAACGGCGCCCGGCGGCCCACCGCCCAGGACGTTCCCGTCGCCAGCCATTTGCTCGTGGCGTAGCGAAACGCACGGCCCAGCTCCGGGTGCTCGACGTCCGTGCAGCTCCGGCGGGCGAGCCAGTGCGGATCCATCGCGTTTTCGTGCGGCTTGCGCAGCGGCGCCCAGAGCATTCCGGCTTCCTGCGCCTCGCGCCACGGCACGTGTTCGTAGGTGAAGGCCCGCACGAAGCGCTGCACGGCCTCCATGCCGTGGTCCCGCTTGGCCGTGCTCGGCCCGGTGCCGGGCACGAACCGGCCGCTCGAGGGCAGGCTCGGCTTCTCGGCGTCGAGGCCGGCTTCCATGCCGTACCGTTCGAGGAGCGCGATGAGCCGCTCGGTCTCCCCGGGGCGCGTGCCGAGATTGGCCATCACCCAGCGGCCGTCCTTGGTGTGCACGATGGAGGGATGCGGCGTGATGTTCTCACGCGCGTGACGGCAGGTCTGGCGTAGCACGGGCGCTCGACGCATCACCCACGTCATGAGATCGACCTCAGTAGACTTCGCGAGGGCCTCGTGGATGGCGCACGACACGAGCTGGCCTTTCCCCGTCCGCCAGCGAAAGAGCAGCGCGGCGACGATCGAGAACGCCAGCTGCTCGCCGGCGATGTGGTAGGCGTGCCACATCTGCGGAGCGATGGGCGGCAGGTCGTACGTGCCACCGGGCGCGGGATCGTAGCCGCAGTTCATCATCACGCCGCCGAGCGCCAGGTGCACGAGGTCCGAGCCCTTGAAGTCGGCCCACGGGCCCTCGTCCCCGAAGGGGGACACGCGCGCGACGATCAGGGCGGGCCACTGCTGCATCAGCGCGCTCGCGCCGAGCCCGTACGCGTCGAGCTCGCCCCGCGGTGTCGACTCCAGCAGCACGTCGGCGGTGGCGACCAGCGCACGGAACCGATCGCGGTCGCTCGGCTGGCGCAGGTCGAGCACGATCGAGCGCTTCCCGCGGTTGTACTGCCAGAAGAACAGGGAGCGTTCGGGATCCTCGCGGTCCTGATAGAAGGGCCCGATCCGGCGGGTCGGGTTGCCACCCGGCGGCTCCACCTTGATCACGTCGGCGCCCAGTCCCGCCAGTGTCAGCCCACAGTACTCGGCCTGTTCGTCGGCCAGCTCGATGACCCTGATGCCGGTGAGGGGACCCCGGCTGGGGCCGGGAACGGAGCGCGTGTCCTGGGCGTTCATGCCGGCGAATCATATCCTGTCCGGGCCGCGGCTCGTCGGACGAGGTGTTCGCGTGGCGCGACACGCGCCCGATTGCACAGGAAGTGGAAAAGATTTACCCTCCGCCTTCTGCTTCGTTGTGACGCCACGCGCGAATTGCTAACATCGCACTTGGCTCGACCTCTGCAGTGTGACGGCAGCCCATTGGAGGCATATTGAGTGCACCCCGCCGCTCCTGCTGAATCCAAGCGTGACTGGCTCGCCGGCGGCGGCGAGATGGGCGCGCTCATCCGATCGATCGACTGGGCGCTGACCCCGCTCGGGCCGATCGACTCGTGGCCGCAGGCTCTTCGGACGACGGTCGGGCTTCTGCTGGCCAACCGATTCCCCATGCTCCTCTGGTGGGGGCCGCAGTACGTCCAGATCTACAACGACGCGTATCGGCCGATTCCGGGGGCGAAGCATCCCCGCTCGATGGGGCAACCCGCGCGCGAGTGCTGGAAAGAGATCTGGGACATCATCGGGCCGCTCGTCGACACGCCGTACCACGGGGGCCCGGCCACGTGGAACGACGACATCTTGCTGGTCATCGACCGACACGGATTCATGGAGGAGACGCACTTCACGATCGCCTACAGCCCCGTCCCTGACGAGGCCGCGCCGGGCGGCATCGGCGGCGTGCTGGCGACGGTGACCGAGATCACCACCCAGGTGATCCAGGCGCGGCGGGTCGCCGCGTTGCGTGACCTCGGTGCGCACTCGGCCGGGGCGAAGTCCGCCGAGGACGCGTGTGCGATCGCGGCCGAAGCGCTCGGCCGTCACCCGCAGGACGTGCCGTTCGCGCTCATCTACCTCGTGGACGGCGAGACGCGCGCGGCCCGGCTCGCCGGCGTGTGCCCCGCCGGCGGCGAGGTTGGCGAGTCGTTCGCTCCCTCAGTCGTTCCCCTCGACCCCGGTGACCCCAACGGCTGGCCGCTCGCCGAGGCGCTGTCCACCGGCCGGGCTCAGATCGTCGACGATCTCGGCCGCCGCTTCCCGAGCGTGCCCCGGGGGCCGTGGCCGGATCCGCCGAGTCAGGCGCTGGTGTTGCCGGTTCCCTCCAGCATTCCGGGTCGAGTCGCGGCGCTGCTGGTGGTCGGGGTGAGCGCGCGTATCCAGTTCGACGACGGCTACCGCGGATTCTTCGAGCTGGCCACGGCCCAGGTCGCCACCGCCATCTCCAGCGCCCGTGCCCACGAGGAAGAGCGCCGGCGGGCCGAGGCCCTGGCCGAGATCGATCGGGCCAAGACGGCGTTCTTCAGCAACGTCAGCCACGAATTCAGAACGCCGCTCTCCCTGATGCTGGCGCCGGTCGAGGATGCCCTCGGGGATGCCCAGCGGCCGCTGGACCCGGAGCACCGCGAGCGTCTCGAGACGGCGCATCGGAACAGCTTGCGACTGCTCAAGCTGGTCAACACGCTGCTCGATTTTTCGCGTATCGAGGCCGGGCGGGTCGAAGCGCGCTACGAGGCGACGGATCTGGCCGCCCTGACGGCCGATCTCGCCAGTAACTTCCGGTCGGCGATGGACCGTGCCGGGCTCGGCTTCGTGGTGGAGTGTCCCCCACTGGGGGCTTCCGTCCACGTCGATCGCGACATGTGGGAGAAGATCGTCCTCAATCTCCTGTCGAACGCGTTCAAGTTCACGTTCGACGGTGAGATCGCGGTCACGCTGCGACGCGCCGGCGAAACCGTGGAGCTGGCAGTCCGCGACACTGGCACCGGGATCGCCCCCGAGGAGATTCCGCATCTCTTCGAGCGCTTCTATCGGGCCAGGGGTGGCCGGGCGCGGACGCACGAAGGCACGGGCATCGGGCTGTCGCTGGTTCAGGAGCTCGTTCGGCTGCACGAGGGTTCGGTCCGGGTCGAGAGCGTCCCCGGCCGGGGAAGCACGTTCACCGTGTCGATCCCACTCGGCCTCGCACCGAAGAATAGCGCGGCCCCCCGCACCCTGGCGGCGACCGCGCTGGGCGCCAGTCCGTTCGTCGAGGAAGCGTTGCGGTGGCTTCCCGGGTCGGACGTCAAGCAGCGCGACGAGCCGCGGCCGCCCGAAGACCCGGCCGATGACGTCGCGGTGCCTCCGCGGGCGCGGGTGCTGCTGGCCGACGACAACGCCGACATGCGGGACTACGTGGCCCGCCTGCTGCGCGAGCACTGGACGGTCGAGGCCGTACCCAACGGCCAGGCCGCGCTCGACGCCGCCCGCGCACACCCACCGGACCTCGTGCTGGCAGACGTCATGATGCCGGGACTCGACGGCTTCGAGCTGCTGCGAGCCCTGCGTCGGCATCCGACCACCGCCACCGTGCCGGTCGTTCTGCTGTCCGCCCGTGCCGGCGAGGAGGCGCGCGTCGAGGGGCTGCAGGCCGGCGCCGACGACTACGTCGTCAAGCCGTTCACCGCGCGTGAGCTGATCGCCCGCTTGCACACCCATCTCACGCTGGCCCGGATGCGCCACGAGGCCGCCCGGCAGGCCGAGGCGGCGCGCACCGAGGCCGAGGCGGCCTCCAGCGCCAAGGATGTCTTCCTGGCCACGCTCTCGCACGAGCTCCGACAGCCGCTGGGCTCGATCCTCGGCTGGGTGCGGCTACTGCAGCGACAGGACGTGGATGCCGACCGACGGTCGCAGCTCGTCGAGCGGCTCGAGCGAAGCGTCCACACGCTCACCCGGCTCATCGACGACTTGCTGGACGTCTCGTCTATCGTGACCGGCAAGATGCGGCTGAACCTGCAGCCGATGGACCTGCGGGAGCCCATCGAGGCGGCGCTCGATACCGTCCGTCCGGCCGCGACGGCCAAGGGCGTTCAGCTGCACACGACACTCGATCCCAGGACGCCACCGATCATCGGGGACGCAGACCGCTTACAGCAGATCATCTGGAATCTGCTGTCGAACGCCGTGAAGTTCACGCCGGCCGGCGGACGCGTGACCGTCGCGCTTCGCCAAGAACACGCGCGCGTGCTCATCGAGGTGTGCGACTCCGGGCGCGGCATCAGTCCGGAGTTCATCCCGCGCCTCTTCGAGCGCTTCACACAGGCGGCGCAGGACCTGAGACGGCCAGTTCCGGGGCTCGGCCTCGGCCTGGCCATTGCTCGCCATCTCGTCGAGCTGCACGGCGGGACGATCACGGCGGACAGCCAGGGGGAAGGCCGTGGGTCGACGTTCACCGTCGTCCTGCCATCGACCCCCAGCGTGGAGGACGCCGCGGAGGCGTTGACGTCGCAGGAGAACGAGCTGGTGTTTCGCGCGTGCGCCGATCATCCGGTGGCCACCTGTTCCGACTGCAGCAAGTCCTACCGGCTCTGGCAGCTGCGGGCCGATCCGGTCACGGGCCAGTCTCACGGGTGTCCGGGGTGTCGTCGTGACCTCACGGCGTCGATCCGCGAGCATCTGCTGTCGTGCGGAGCCGCGGTGGTTTTGCGCTCGGAGTTGCGCACCAGGACCAGGGAGGCTGGGGACGCTTCTCGGGCTCCCGAGGCGACCGTGGTAAGGTTCCCCATTCAGGAGTAGCGACGTTCATTGGAGGGCCCTCTATGCTCAACGGGTTCAGCCTGCTCGTGGTCGAAGATGATCGCGACTCGCGGGAAGCGATCCGGGAAACACTCGAGGCGTCCGGCGCCAGCGTGAAGACCGCCAGCAGCGCCAGCGAGGCGCTCGCCGCGCTCGCCGCGCGTGACTACGATCTGGTGGTCAGCGACCTGGCGATGCCCGACCAGAGCGGATTCTGGCTGATCAGCAAGATCCGCCAGGTCTTCCACCGGCGGCACGTCCCGGTCATCGCCGTGACCGGCCACCCGTTTCCCTTCGAAGGCGTGCGACGGGCCGGCTTCGACGACGTGATGCAGAAGCCGCCGGATCCGGATCGGCTCTGTGCGGCGATCGCCACGCTGCTCAAGGCGTCCGGGACGTCGCCTGCCTCCGGAGTGTCACCCGCCTAGATACGCACGGCGGACGTGGTCGTCGGCCATGAGGTCGGCGGCCGCGCCCGCCAGGACGATGCGGCCCGTCTCCAGCACGTACGCTCGATCCGCCATCCGCAGCGCCAGGTAGGCGTTCTGCTCGACCATCAACACCGTCGTGCCCTGGCGGCGGATGTCCGCGATGATGGCGAATGTCATCTCGACCAGCGTCGGTGCCAGGCCTAGCGACGGCTCGTCGAACAGGATCAGCTTCGGGCGAGCCATCAGCGCCCGCCCGATGGCGAGCATCTGCTGCTCTCCCCCGGAGAGCGTGCCCGCCGCCTGCCGCCGCCGTTCGGCCAGCACGGGGAAGTGTCCGCACACGCGCTCGAGGTCGGCGGTGATGCCCGCCCCGTCCCGCCGTACGTAGGCGCCCATCAGCAGATTTTCCTCGACGGACATATACGGGAACACTCGCCGGCCTTCCGGGCAATGCGCGATGCCGGCCTGAAGAATCGCCCCGGGCTCGAGTCCGGCGATGGACCGGCCGTCGAAGACGATGCGCCCGGCCGTGGGGCGCAGCAGCCCCGAGATGGTGCGCAGCGTGGTCGATTTGCCGGCGCCGTTGGCGCCCAGCAGGCACACGAGCTCGCCCGCTTGCACCTGAAGATCGATCCCGCGAAGCGCTTCGATGGGTCCGTAGGCCGCACGTAGTCCCGAGAGCTCAAGCACCCGACGACCCCAGGTAGGCGCGGATGACGTCGGGGTGCGACTGGATCGCCGCCGGCGGGCCTTCGGCGATGACGCGGCCGTTGTTCAGCACGATGACGGTGTCCGAGATCCCCATCACCAGGCGCATGTCGTGCTCGACCAGGAACACGGTCACGTCCTGCTCGCGTACGCGCCGGACCAGCTCGACCAGGCGCTGCCGCTCGGCGCCGGTCATTCCGGCGGCCGGCTCGTCCAGCAGCAGGAACCGGGGGCGTGCGGCCAGCGCCACCGCCAGCTCCACGAGCCGCTGCTCGCCGTACGGTAACCCGCTGGCCGCCTCGTCACGCCGGTGGGCGAGGCCGACGAACGTGATGATGGCCTCGGCCTCGCCCGCCAGCCGCGCTTCCTCGGCGGCCACGGCCCGGCGGCCGGCCAGGATGCCGAAGACGCCGGCGCGGCCGCGCAGGTGCAGGCCGATCATCACGTTGTCGCGCACGCTGAGCGCGGGGAACACGCTCGTCTTCTGAAACGTCCGCACGACGCCGCGCCGGGCCACGTCGCACGGGCGTCGGCCGCTGAGCGGCTCGCCGCCGAACGTGACCCGCCCGCGTTGCGGTCGCAGATAGCCGGTGATGGCGTTGAAGGCGGTGGTCTTGCCCGCGCCGTTGGGTCCGATCAGGCTGGTGATGGTGCCCGGGCGCACCTCGAACGACACGCCGGCCAGCGCGGCGACGCCGCCGAACTCGACGGCGAGATCCTCGACGGCTAGCGTCGCCACGCGCTCACCGCCGGCACGATGCCGCGCGGCAGGAAGTAGACGAGGACCACGAGCAGCACGCCGTACGCGAGCATCTGCCACTGCCAGGCCATGGCTTCGCGGAGGGCTTCGGGAAGCACCGTGAAGAGCAGCGCGCCGACCACGGGACCGAGCAGCGTGCCTTTGCCACCCGCGACGACCATGATCACCATCGTCACCGTGTAGGAGAAGAGGAAGACCTCGGGGCTGACGAAGCGCGTGTAGTGCGCGTAGAGGCTGCCCGCCACGCCGGCCAGGGCCGCGCTGACCACCGCGGCCAGGACCAGCGTGCGCACGGGGTCGACGCCGACCGATTCGGCCAGGGCCTCGTTCTCGCGGAGTGCGAGGAAGGCGCGGCCCAGGCGCGAGTGCACGAGGCGATGGCACACGAGGTAGGCGACGGCCGCGGCGAGCAGGACCAGGTAGTAGTACGCCGACTTGGTGCGGAAGCTGAGTCCGGCCAGCTCCGGCGCCGGCACGCCGGGCAGGCCGAGCGGGCCGTTGGTGAGCTCCATCCAGTTCACGCTCACCAGCGAGATCACGCCGGCAAAGCTGATGGTCACCAGCACGAAGTACGCGCCGCGGACCTTGAGCGCGAGGCGCCCGATGGCCCATCCGGCCAGACCGGCGGCCAGGGCGGCGGCGGGCAACCCGATCCAGAACGGCCACTCCAGCTTGAGCGCCAGCAGCGCGGACGTGTAGGCGCCGATTCCAAAGAACGCGGCATGGCCGAGCGAGAGCTGGCCGGTGTACCCGAGCAACAAGTTGAGGCTCAGCGCCAGGATCGTGAAGATCCCGGCCATGATCGTCACGTGCACGTAGTAGGGACTGGTGAGCCAGAAGGGCAGCGTGAGCAGCGCCAGCGCTGCCAGGACCGCGCCGCCGGCTCTCACCCGATTCGTTCGGCGCGCGCGAAGAGTCCGGAGGGCCGGAGCAGCAGGACGAGGATGATGATGACGAAACCGACCGCGTCGCGATAGCCCGACGAGACATAGCCGGCGCCCAGCTCCTCGGTCACTCCCAGGATCAGGCCGCCGAGTGTGGCACCCGGGAGATTGCCGAGACCGCCGAGGATCACCACCGAGAACGCCTTGAGCGACGCCAGGTCGCCCATCGAGGGGTAGGCGAGGAACACGGGACCGAGCAAGGCCCCGGCGGCGGCGGCGAGCGCCGAGCCGAACGCGAAGGTCACCGTGTGAATGCGGCCGATCTTCACGCCCATGAGCGCCGCCGTCTCGCGATCCTGGAAGGTCGCCCGCATCGCCCGTCCCAGCCGCGTGCGCTGGATGAGGAGCCAGGCCGCCACGATCAGCGCCAGCGCGGTCACCACCACGAACACGCGCAGCGGCGCGATGCTCACCGGCCCCAGCGTGAAGGGCGCGGTGGGGAAGGGATGAGGGATGGACTTGGCCACGCCGCCCCACACCAGCAGCTCACCGTTCTGCAGCGCGATCCAGAGCCCGATCATGACCAGCATGGTGGTGTCGATCGACTGGCCACGCAGCGGCGCGAGCAGAAGACGCTCGCAGGCGGCGCCCGCCACCGCGCCCAGCACGATGGCCAGGGCCAGGGCCACGAAGAAGTTCAGCCCGCTCAGCGCCAGGCCGGCGAAGGTCAGGTAGGCCCCCAGCGTGTAGAACTCGCCGTGGGCGAAGTTGACGAGGTTCATGAGCCCGAAGATCAGGGTGAGGCCGATGCCGAGCAGCGCATAGGTGCCGCCCAGCACCAGGCCATTCACCAGGTGCTGCAGAAGGGCGTCCAACTACTTCTTCGCGAGGAAGTCCGGCAGCGCGACCTTGCCGTCCTTGATCTGCACGACGAAGATCGACGGTTTCGACTGGCCGCTCTCCTTGCCGGCCGGGCCGTCCTTTTCGAACTTGATCGGGCCGTTCACGCCGGTGAACGACACTTTCCAGAGCGCGGCCTGGATGGCCTTGGGCTCGTCCTTGCCGGCGATCTTGATCGCCTCGGCGATGGTGGCGATGCCGTCGTGGCCACGGAAGCCCTCGGTCAGGCCCTCGAAGGGGAAGCCGCGCTTGGCCCACTCGTCGACGAAAGCCTTGGCCAGTTTGCCGTCCGGCATCGCCTCGGGGAACCACGGCATGAAGAACACGATGTGATAGCTGCCCTCGGCCGCCGCGCCGGCCTGCTTGATGAGCTGGGTCGGCGACGACGAGCCGCCGGTGGTGATGACCTTGCGCGTCAGCCGCTGCTCCTGCGACTGCTTGAGCACGAGCGTGATCTGCTCGACGGCGGTGGTGAGGAACAGCGTGTCGCCGCCGGTGCTCTTGATCTTGGTGATCTGGGCGTTCATGTCGGTGGCCGACTGCTCCATCATCTCGGCGGCGCCGACCTCCACGCCCTTCTTCTTGAGCATGTCGCCGAAGGCCTGGATCGAGCCCCTGCCCCAGTCGGTGTTGACGGCGAGGAAGTCGACCTTCTTGGCGCCCAGCTTGTCCACGTACTGCTCGAGGCCGAGCGCTTCCATCTCGCTGGGCGGGCTGATGCGGAAGATCCACGGGTTGCCGCGCTTGGTGACCGAGGCTGCGCTGGAGGTCTCCACCACCATCGGCACGCCGTACTCCTCGAGCTTGGGCATGGCGGCCAGCGTCATCGAGGAGCCCCAGGCGCCCATGATGGCCGGCACCTTGTCGCGCACGATCAGCTTCTCGGCCGCGCTGGCCGCTTCCTTCGGATCGGACTTGTTGTCCTCGATCACCAGCTCGACCTTGCGGCCGTTCACGCCACCCTTGGCGTTGATCCAATCGCGCGCGATCTCCGCGCCCATGCGGACGTAGTTCCCCGACGCCGCCACCGGTCCGGACAGGGGCTCGATGACGCCGATCTTGATCGGGGCCTGGGCGAACCCGGCGGGCGCCAGGAACGCGCCCACGGCGAGAGCGGCAAACAGCAGTGACCACCGGCGCTTCGACATTGACGTGACCTCCATCGCAAGTGTGCCTGTCCCTAGGGGGCGGGGCGGCTCGGCGTCGAGATAATAGCAGGCGGCAAGCGCTTTGCAGCGTTCACTCCTGGATGCGTGTCATCTGACGCTTGGGTGCGGGCATCCGAAGGAGGAATTGCATGGCGCGCGGGAAAACCAAGGCCTACAAAGAGCAATCGTTCGACAACCTGCGGAGCCTGGACGGCATCTCGGACGACCAGATCTCCGAGCACCTGAAGCTCTACGCCGGCTACGTCAAGCAGGTGAATTCGTTGAACCAGGAGCTGGCCGAGCTGCTGGGCAAAGGAAGAGCGTCGGGCAAGGATCCCGCGTTCGCCGAGCTGACCCGGCGCCTGGGCTTCGAGTACAACGGCATGATCCTGCACGAGTACTACTTCTCGAACCTCCGGAAGGCCGGCGAGCCGACCCCACCCACCGGATCGGGTGTGGGGCAGGCGCTCGGGGAGGCGTTCGGCTCGGTCGAGACCTGGAAGGCCGACTTCCAGGCGATGGGGGACATGCGGGGGATCGGCTGGGTCATCCTCTTTCAGGACCCGGCGACCGACCGCCTGACCAACCACTGGATCACGCTCCACCAGGACGGCGTGCCGGCCGGCTTCAAGCCGCTGCTCGTCATGGACGTCTGGGAGCACGCGTTCATGCGCGACTACAAGGCCACCGACAAGGCCAAGTACGTCGAGGCGTTCTTCCGCAACATCGACTGGCAGATGGTGGATCGCCGGCTCCAGGAGCACTCGGCTCTCCGTCCGGCCGCGGCCGCGTGAGCGTACGAACGTCGACGAGTGCGGCGATGGTGAGCGCCGTCGCCGCACTCGGCCTTCTGTTGCTGGCCGGCTGCTCGCTGGCCGGGCGAACGGTCGACACCTTCGTGGACGACAAGGCGCTCATCGCCGCCGTCAAGATCAAGGTGGTGGGCGAACATCCCAGCCACATCAAGCGCGTGAACGTGGATGCCTACGACGGGACCATCTACCTTTCGGGATTCGTGGAACGTCCGATCGAGAAGTCGGATGCTGAGATCGCCGCGCGCCGGACCGAAGGCGTCAAGCAGGTGGTGAACGATATCGTGGTCCGTGGCAGTGAGCTGGCTGTCGCCGCGGCTCCTGCGGCCCCGCAGCGGACTCCGGTCCGGCGGATGATCCCGGGCGTGACCCGGGTGGCGCCGGCGCGGCCCGGCGGACCCGATCACGCCTTCGACAAGGACGGGCGGGTGGTGGCCACGATCTACACGCTGTCGGCGCAGGACCTGAACGAGTCCGACATCCGGACGCTGCCCGCCGATGGTCGCTTGATCGATCACGTGTCGGTCTACGCGCTGGTCGACCGCGGTATCGTGCCGGGGCCCCGCTACGCGGTTGTCCTGTGGCACGTGAACGAGGCAGCGGCGGCGGCTTTGTTGCGCTGAGCGCTGCACCCGGGGTGGCTATACTGGGTGTGATGCGCTGGCTGCTCGTGCTCCTGCTCCTGCTCGTCCCCACGACCCCGGCGCCGGCCAGCGAGCCGCACCGCACCGTGGAGGAGGCCCGCTCGCGCATGGAGTACCACCTGCGCGAGTTCAATCAGCTCTCCGAGCACTTCGAAAGCCTGATGCAGAAGGACTGCCCGCAGTTCAGCTCGTCGGGCGAATGGAGCACCTATCTCGACACGGAGGTGGAGCGCGTCGTCACGCTGGTGGCGCATCTCGAACAGGCGTGGATCGAGGCCAAGTCCACCGGTGACGACGAGGTCCGGCGCGCCGCCAAGGCGCCGCGCAAGCGCGTGGACCAGGCGCGCGCGCTGCTGGACAAGCTGCAGGGCTGTGCTCAGGACAACGGGGCGACGATCTCGCAGGCCACGCTGTGGCGCCGCATCGAGCGCGAGGTGCCACGGCGCCAGGTGGAGATCGCCCTGCCGCAGTAGACGACGCCGGGCGGCTGGGGTATCGTCCCCGCCATGGCCAAGAACCCCTTTTCGCTCGAAGGCAAGACCGCGATCGTCACCGGCGGCGGCACCGGCATCGGCAAGTCCATCGCGATCGAGTTCGCGCGCGCCGGCGCCGACGTCGCCATCTGCAGCCGCAAGCTGGAGCACCTGGAGCCGGTCAGCAAAGCCATCCACGACCTCGGCAAGCGCACGTTCGCCGTCGCGGTGGACGTCCGGCAAGAGGATCAGGTCAAGGCCATGGTCGAGCGCGCGGTCTCCGAGTGGGGACGGCTGGACGTCATGGTCAACAACGCCGGCGCCTCGTTCCGGGCGAAGCCGGAAGACATCTCGGTGAACGGCTGGAACACGGTGGTGGGGATCAACCTCACCGGCGCCTTCCTGGGCTGCAAGTGGGCCGGGCGCCAGATGATGGCGCAGAAGACGGGCGGCGTGATCATCAACATCTCGTCGATCGCCGGCGTCTACGGCTCGACGATGATGTCGCACTACGGCGCCTCCAAGGCCGCCGTCATCACGCTCACCCGCGAGCTCGGCTCGGCCTGGGGCCGCCAGGGCGTGCGCGTCAACTGCATCGCCCCGGGCCCGGTGGAGACCGAGGGCTACCTGGACGTGCTCAAGCAGGCCGGCCCCGACGGCAAGAAGACCTACGACGCGGTGGCGGCCCGCGTGGGCATGGGCCGCTGGGGCAAGGTCGAAGAGATCGCCTATCCGTGCATCTTCCTGGCTTCGGACGCCTCGTCCTGGATGACCGGTGAGACCATCGTCATAGACGGCGGTCCGGCGGCGCGGGAGATGGAAGGGTAACGATGCTGACGTGGTCGGGGCGCGCGCTCGGCCTCGTGATGATCAGCGTGATGCTCGCCGGATGTACGCTCTACTGGTACAAGCCCGGGGCCGACATGGCCACGTTCTCGGCCGCCCACCAGGAGTGCATGAAGATCAGCGGCACGCCGGTGACCGAGGGCCAGGTTCACGTCAATCTCGATGTCTACCGCACCTGTCTCAAGGCGCGGGGCTGGCAGCGCGAGAGCGCCAGCGCCACCCAGCCTCCGGCCAGCCATTTCCGCGGCCAGGAGAACGACGGCCCGGTGGCTCTCGGCACCGTCCCCCCGCAACCGACGACTCGGTAGTTTCGTCCGGAGTGTGCAAGAGCTTCAATCCGACCCGTAGCCCGGTGGCACCGCGCTCGCACGGCTGATCCCGTCTGCGCGCCCGCAGAGGTGTGCGGAAGGAGGAAACTCATGGCGACGCGGAAGACTGCGCGAAAGAGCGACGAGAAGAACCAGGTGAAGGACGTCATGGTCGAAGAAGTTCTGACAATCGAGTCGACGGCGACGCTGCTCGAAGCGGCCGAGCAGATGCGCGACGCCAACATCGGCATGCTGCCGGTGATGGAGGACGGCGTGCTTCGGGGTGTCGTGACGGACCGCGACCTGGTCGTGCGAGGGATGAGCCGCGACGTGCGACCGTCCGAGGTCCAGGTTGCCGACTGCCTGACCGAGCCGGCGCGCTACGCCGAGCCGGAGTGGAGCCTGGACGACGCGATGGTGGAGATGGCGCGCCAGCACGTGGGGCGTCTGCCCGTCATCGATGCGGCCGGCAAGATCACCGGGGTCGTGACGCTGAGCTCTCTGGCCCTTCGATCGAGCCGACGCGACGACACGCTGGAGACGGCGCGAGAGGTCTCCCGCCGGTCCTCGCGGATCGCATAGGAGCGGGCAATGATTCGCAAGCTGTCGGCAGGCGGTTACCGCCTGTACTCACGGAAGGCCAACCCCAGGACCGGCCGCCGGCGTAACCTCGGGACGTTCTCCACCCGGGCGGCCGCCGAGCGGCACGAGCGAGCGGTGCAGTACTTCAAGCGGGCGGGCTGAGCGGCCGAAGGCCTTCGGCCCCCGGAGACCTGGCCAGGGCAGGTCTGGACGCGCGGCAGCTCCTTGGGTACTATCAACCCTCGCGTCGCCGCGTGGTGACCGTAGCTCAATTGGTTAGAGCACTGGCCTGTGGAGCCGGGGGTTGGGGGTTCGATTCCCCTCGGTCACCCCAACCGAAACGGAGGTCGTGGCGGGCGCCCGTAGCTCAGTTGGATAGAGCGTTGGCCTCCGAAGCCAAAGGCCAGAGGTTCGATTCCTCTCGGGCGCACCACTGGATGGAGCAGGTGTTGGGCCGTTAGCTCAGTTGGTAGAGCAGCTGACTCTTAATCAGCGGGTCCAAGGTTCGAGTCCTTGACGGCCCACCAACCCAATCAGGCACTTCCAGAGCACCGGCGGTGCCTGATTTGCTTTTTACGGCGTCATGCGCTCACGCTTGCGCTTATTTCTTCGTGGGCGGGCTTGGGACTGGTGAGGCCTTCGAGGCGGGTTACCGCGGAGCGGAGGCGTTCGGGTGCTAGGTGCGCGTAACGCATCGTCATGGCAAGCGAGCTATGGCCCAGCAGTTCCTGCAGCTCCTTCAAGCTCACACCCCGCATGACAGCCCAGGATGCGAACGTGTGCCTGAGGGTATGAAAGTTCACGTCATCGAGCTTCGCGTTTGCGACGGTGTTCTCATAGGCCTTCCGAACACCTTTGGTACGGAAGACGCGTCCGGAAGGCTTTGGCGTCAGAGTAACGAGC
>Ga0111539_10003949_pt1 | contig 19480 bp, 10 predicted proteins | sample RhiMethybrSRZTD1_FD_79667 | JGI IMG/M metagenome (GOLD analysis project Ga0111539, IMG submission 79667) | Populus rhizosphere microbial communities from Tennessee, USA - Rhizosphere MetaG P. TD hybrid SRZTD1 (version 2) (version 2) | ecosystem: Host-associated > Plants > Roots > Rhizosphere >... | reverse complement strand
GATTCGCGGCGGGCGGTTTGTTGCACTACGGACAGGGAAAGTGGTACCCGGGCGAATCACTTCCACGGTGGGCCCTGGGCTGCTGGTGGCGTCCTGACGGCGAGGCCATCTGGCACGACGATCGTCTCATCGCGGACGAGACGGTTGACCACGGCCACCGGGATGCGGAGGCGAAGCGTTTCATCACCGCGCTCGCCGAACGGCTCGACGTGGATGGTGAATGCATCCTCCCTGCTTACGAAGACGTTTGGTATTACCTTTGGAAAGAGCGGCGGCTTCCCACCAACGTCGATCCGCTGAAATCGCAGCTGAAAGATGAGGAGGAACGGACCCGGCTCGCGCGCGTCTTCGAGCAGGGCCTCGGGAGTACCGTCGGGTACGTACTGCCGCTACGTCGTCACGCCTCCGGTTCCGGCGGCTCCACGCAGTGGATAAGTGGTCGCTGGTTCCTGCGCTCCGAGCAGATGTTCCTGATTCCGGGGGATTCGCCGATCGGCTACCGGTTGCCGCTGGATTCACTGCCCTGGGTGGCGCCAGACGATTATCCGCATCTGCACGAGCCGGACCTCCACGTCGATCGGCCGCCGTTGCCGCCGCGGCAGGCGTATCTGCACGGCGATCGTCTCGAAGGCGGTGCCCGGAGCGGCAGACAGGGGCGAGGCGAGCCGCGGATCATCGAGCAGATCGCGCCGCGGCTCGGCGACTCGGCGAAAGGCATTGTCCGAACGGCGATCTGTGTCGAGCCCCGTCACGGCCGATTGCACGTTTTCATGCCGCCCGTAGACGCTACTGAGGACTACCTCGATCTGATCGCCGCGATTGAAGAGACGGCCGCGTCGCTCAGCCTGCCTGTGATCATCGAGGGCACCACACCGCCGCACGATCCCCGTTTGAACCACCTGTCGGTGACGCCCGATCCGGGTGTCATTGAAGTCAACCTGCACCCGGCCAAGGACTGGACCGAGCTGGTCGATCGCACGACGACGCTTTACGAAGAGGCGCGCTTATCGCGATTGGGCACAGAGAAATTCATGCTGGATGGACGTCATACCGGCACCGGTGGCGGCAACCACATCGTCGTTGGTGGCCCAACGCCGGCCGACAGTCCGTTCCTTCGGCGGCCGGATCTGCTGCGAAGCCTGGTGAGTTACTGGCACAATCACCCGTCGCTCTCATACTTGTTCTCGGGCCTCTTCATCGGTCCGACCAGTCAGCATCCACGGGTCGACGAGGCAAGGAACGACTCGCTGCACGAGCTCGAGATTGCCAACGCACTGATCCCTGAACATGGGTTCTCTCCCTGGCTGGTCGATCGGATCTATCGCAACATCCTCATCGACGTGACGGGCAACACCCATCGAGCCGAGTTCTGCATCGACAAGCTGTACGCACCGGAGACGAGCAGCGACCGGCGAGGGCTCGTTGAACTGCGCGCGTTCGAAATGCCGCCGCATGCGCGAATGAGCCTCACGCAGCAGCTGCTCCTGCGCGCAATCATCGCGACGTTCTGGGCCGCGCCTTACGCCCGGCCTCTCGCGCGATGGGGCACCGAGCTGCACGACCGTTTCATGCTCCCGCACTTCGTGGCACAGGACTTCGACGATGTTCTGGACGACTTGCAGCGGGCCGGCTGGCCCTTGCGGTCGGAGTGGTTCGCGCCGCACCTCGAATTTCGATTCCCGCGGTACGGGTCGATCACGCGTCGCGGCGTGAATGTCGAGCTGAGACAGGCGCTGGAGCCGTGGCACGTGACCGGCGAGGAGGCCGGGGCGGGCGCCACCGCACGCTACGTGGACTCGTCGCTTGAACGCCTGCAGGTCAAAGTGAGCGGAATGACCGGGTCGCGGCATATCATGTCCTGCAACGGCCGGCGCGTGCCGCTCCATCCGACAGGACAACCGGGAGAGTACGTCGCCGGCGTGCGGTATCGGGCGTGGCAGCCTGCAAGCTGTCTGCATCCGACGATTCCCGTGCACGCACCTCTCGTCTTCGACATCGTTGACACCTGGAACGGTCGTCCGCTCGGAGGGTGTGTGTACCACGTCGCGCACCCGGGCGGACGACATTTCGAAACGTTCCCCGTCAACAGCTACGAGGCAGAAGGCCGGCGGCTGGCGCGGTTTTTCAGCATCGGTCACACCGCTGGTGCGATGCAGGTGCCCGCCGAGGATCGAAATCCCGACTTTCCTCTCACGCTCGACCTGCGTCGTCTCCCGTCACACGTCCTGACGGCAGAAGACGCGCCACGAACGGCATGAGCGCGCCAATTGCGCCCGAATTTCGCGGCCCGGCTGTCCCGTGGCGCCTGCTGGAGGACTATCGTCCCCCTGCCGGTATTTACGACGAAGTGTCGGGGCCCGGCGCGCGCCCGCATGCGCACTGCGAGACGCTGGTCCGATCGCTCGAGAGGCTGGGCCGGCACGAGTTGTCGTCGCGGTGGGAAGCCGCCAAGCGCGCTATTCGCGACAACGGCGTGACCTACAACGTCTACGGCGATCCGCAGGGTGTCGATCGGCCGTGGACGCTGGACATGATGCCGCTGCTCATCGAACCGGGAGAGTGGAACCGCATCGAAGGCGCGCTGCTGCAGCGTTCGCGGCTGCTCAACACGATCCTGGCCGACCTGTACGGCCCTCAGCGACTGCTCCGTGAAGGGTGGCTGCCTCCCTCGCTCGTGTTGGCGAACCCGTCGTTTCTGCGGCCGTGTCACGGCGTACGGGTACCGAATGACGTGTACGTGCACTTGCTCGCCGTGGATCTCGCGCGATCGCCGGATGGCCAGTGGCGGGTGTTTGCCGATCGGGCGCAGGCGCCGTCCGGCGCTGGTTACGCGCTCGAGAATCGAATCGTGCTGTCGCGGAGTCTGCCTGAGGCCTTTCGTGACTGCCATGTGCAGCGGCTCGGCGCGTTCTATCGCGCACATCGCGACGGACTGACCGCGCTGGCGCCGGCCAGCCGGCGCGACCACCCGCGCGTTGTGCTGCTGACGCCGGGACCACTCAACGAAACCTACTTCGAGCACGCGTATCTCGCTCGATATCTCGGGTTCACCCTCGTTGAAGGGGCGGACCTGACCGTACGCGACAGCCGTGTCTTCATCAAGACGCTCGAAGGACTGCGTCAAGTGGACGTGATCCTTCGGCGGCTCGATGACGGCTTCTGCGATCCGCTGGAGTTGCGGGCCGATTCTGCACTGGGCGTCGCGGGGCTCATGGAGGCTGTGCGTGCCGGCCACGTCACGGTGGCAAACGCACTGGGGTCGGGACTGGTCGAAGCAGCCGCAGTCGCGGCGTTTCTCCCCGCATTGTGCCGCCACCTCCTCGGCGAAGAGCTGCTGCTGTCTCCCGCCCGCTCGTGGTGGTGCGGGCATCCGGACGATCTGCAGTACGTCCTCGCGCATCTCGACGAGCTCGTGATCAAGCCGTCGTTTCGGCCGGCCACGCGACAGCTGGTGTTCGGGCGCGCGCTCAGTGCCGAGCAGAAAGGCGCGCTGCGAAGTGCACTGCGCGCGCGTCCAGAGGATTACGTCGCACAGACGGAGGTCGCGCTCTCAACCGCGCCGGTATGGAACGGGCAGGGCTCCGAGCCGCGACAGCTCGTGCTGCGCGTGTATGTGGCGTCTGCCGGTGAGTCGATGGCCGTGATGCCGGGCGGACTCACCCGCGTCGGAGCTGCCAGCGATATTCCGATCGTGACGATGCAGCGTGGCGGCGGCAGCAAGGACACATGGGTCGTATCCGAAGGCCCGGTCACCGCGGTGTCACTGCTGGCGCCGACGCGGCTCAGCGTCCGGCGGGAACGCCTCGACGCCGAGCTCCCGAGCCGTGTGGCGGACAATCTGTTCTGGCTCGGCCGCCACATCGAGCGGGCAGAGCAGACGGCGCGACTGCTGCGCAGTGTCGTGACGTATGTGACGCGCGAGTACATGTCCGAAGGCACACCCGAGCTCGTCGCTCTCCTGCACGTCCTGGTGGAGATGGAGATCATTCCACCGCAATTGCGGGAGCCCATGGCGCTGCCGGCGCTCGAGCATCAGTTGTCGCTGCTCTTCAAGATTGATACGTATCCCGGGGTGTTACGTACGAACCTCGGCGAAGTGCGCCGGATTGCCTCCACCGTCCGCGATCGGCTTTCGCTCGACACGTGGCGCATCCTCAATCAGCTGCAACAGGATTTCCATCTCCGGCACGGGCGCATCCAGCTGGATGACGTGCTCGTGCACTTGAACCGGATGATCACGGACCTGGCGGCGTTCAGCGGGATGGAGATGGAGAGCATGACGCGCGGCCACGGGTGGCTGTTCCTCGACATCGGCCGCCGCCTCGAGCGATCGCTCGCGGCGACGAGGCTCGTGCGGAGCGCCCTCGGCGCCCACCCGTCGCACATTGCGATGCTCGAACCCATGCTCGAAGTTGCCGACAGCTCGATGACCTACCGTCGGCGCTACTTTGCAGAGGCGCAACTGGCACCGGTGCTGGATCTCGTGCTGGCCGACGTCACCAACCCGCGCGCGCTGGCCTTTCAGCTCGCAGCCATGGCCGCTCTCGTGGCACAACTCCCGCGGCATGAGAAGGCGCCGTCGCCAACGCGCGAAGAACGAACCATCGTGCACGCCATCGACGCACTTGGGTCTGCCGACTTCGACGCCCTCAGCCAGCCGGGCGCCGACGAGGCGTTCGATCGGCTCACCGATCTGCTCGACCTCCTCGAGGCGGACTTGCGCGGCGTGTCCGACACCATCACCCTTCACTACTTCAGCCATGCAGAACAGCGTGTCAGCTGAGGCCACGGTGACCTACGAGGTCGTGCACACGACCCGTTACACCTACAGCGAAGCCGTCTCGGTGTCGCATCACGTTGCCCGCGTGAAACCGCGTGTCCACGAAGGGCAGGAGTGTCTGCGACACGAGCTGCAGATCGAGCCTGTGCCGGCCGTCGTGCGCTCGCATCAGGATTACTTCGGCAACGCTGTCACCTTCTTCATCGTCGAGGGCGCTCACAAGGCGCTGACCGTACGCGCGATGAGTACGGTCAAGGTTCGCAGGCGAAGCCTGCCATCCTTTGTGCACACGCCGCCGTGGGAGGAGGCGTGCGATTATGACGCCCTGCCGCTCGACGCGATTGATTGTCTGTTCGACTCGGCGTCGATTGCGGTGCACGACACCATCGCCGGTTACGCGCATCCATCATTTCCGCCGGGGCGCCCGCTGCTCGAGGCGGTCGCGGATTTGATCCACCGTATTCATGCCGACTTCACCTTCGACCCGCAGGCGACGACCGTGGCCACGTCGCTGAGGGACGTCGTCTCGATGCGACGCGGCGTCTGCCAGGACTTCGCGCGGCTGGGCATCGCATGCCTGCGTTCGCAGGGTCTTGCCGCGCGCTATGTCAGCGGTTACCTGGAGACGGTGCCGCCGCCGGGGGAACCGCGTCTGGCCGGCGTGGATGCCTCGCACGCGTGGCTTGCCATTTACTGTCCAGGACTCGGCTGGGTGGACGTCGACCCCACCAACAACATGTTCCCCTCGACCACGCACGTCACGCTGGCGTGGGGGCGCGACTACGCCGATGTGAGCCCGGTCCGCGGCGTGATCCTCGGCGGCCGACAGCATTCGCTGCAGGTCAGCGTCGACGTACTGCGGGCCTGAGGCCTACAACAACTCGGCAAAGAACTCGTTGACCATGCGGCGATCGGGATCGATCGTCTGCAGCCACTCGCCGAGCGTCTTCCACCGATCGCCGTACGCGGCAACGACGTGCTCCTTCTTCACGAACGGGCTTTGATTGAGCAACGGGATCCCGCCGCGCTGATGCGCCCACTCGTTGAAGGCTCTCAGGAACATCGGCCAGGCATCAGGCTCGCGTTCGCTCGGGGCGTGAATGGGATCGAGCGAGATGATGTCGCCGTCCCAGGTGTATGACAGCAGCGAACTGCGGTCCCTGCGAATGAAGTACGACCCGAGCGGCATATTGCAGCGAAACTTGGTCTGCTTGTAGTAGTCGGCGGCCCACTTCACATAGTCCTTGAGATTGGTGACGTAGTCGGCGCGCGGAAACGCCCAGAACGTGAAGGCGTAGCGTGCCGATTGCGGTGTCTTCGAGTAGTTGATCGTCTTGTCTGGCGCCTCGAGCGTGAAGCCGCCGCCGGCGCTGAGCACCCGGTAGAACGCGAGCTCGACTCCCGACCACAAATTCTCTTTGATCTTGCCAATGCCGGTCTCGGAAAGGCGGTCACGGATGCCACGGCCGGTGTAGGCCGCCAGGAAGTTCCAGCCGAACTCACGTGCGTCCCCCAGGAACTCGTGCTTCAGCTTCTTCGCCTTGTTGCGCGACTGAATCACGATGTGGTCGCCCACCGTCCACATGACGATGCTCTGATTCTCCGAGATCGCCTTCTTGATGATCGAGTCCTTGAGATCGTCGACGTCCCGGACGTCGTAGTTGAAGCTGATGATCTCGATCGGCTTCAGCTTGAACGTCATCTCGTACACGATGCCGGCGAGACCGTAGCTGGCCCTGATATAGGGAAGGAGCTCGGGGTTCTTCGTCTCGGAGGCTTCCATCAACTCGCCCGACGGACTCACCCATTTGATCCCGGTCACGTACGAATTCACCTGACCGAGCTCCACGCCATCGAGGGCGTCTTTCGTCTGACAGCATGCCGCCGAGCCCAGCGTGAGGTTGCCGATCTCGATATTCAGCATGAACTGCAGGCCCTTCTTGCGAAGCGCGGCGGCAGCGTCCACGAGCTGAACGCCGGCCTGAGCGGTGAGCGTCTTCTTGGCTTCGTCGATCTTCACGATCCTGGTGAAGCCGTCCATGCTGACGATCGTGCCGGTCGATGCTGCGCACGGCGTGAGCGAATGATTGCTGCCCATCGCGCGCACGGGACTGGGATACGTCTGCCGGTCGCGGAGAATCGCCTGCAATTCCTGAACGTTTTTCGGATGCACGTATTGTTGCGGGGTGGTGACGATTCCGCCGTCGTAGCTGGTGATAGTCGTGCTCAAGAGCGCCTCCGTGCGAAAAAGGCATGGGGAATCCACGTTGAAGCCGTGGGGAATGCAGCCTCATTCTGAACGAAGCGCAGCGAAGGGCCAAGCCCACATTTCGGTGGCGCCGTGCGCCCGCTTTTACCTCACGCAGGTGCGATGCGAGAATTCCCACCAGGCGTCAGGCCAACCGTGCTCACGCACGCGGGCCGAAGCGCCACTGCTGCCATGCGGATCTTTCAACATCAATCTCTCATCGTCACCATATTGCTCGTCGCGATATCGGCGCAGGCACAGGATGTGCCCACGCCCGCGGCCGCGATGTCGTTCTTCGTGACCAGCACCGGTCGCGGCATCGGCGCCAACCTCGGAGGGCTTGCGGGAGCAGATGCGCTCTGCCGCCAGCGCGCGACGGCTGTGGGACGTGGTGATCGACTGTGGCGCGCGTATCTCAGCGCGCCACCATCGCCGGATGTGCCGGCGGTCAACGCGCGCGACCGGATCGGCCGCGGGCCATGGGTCAACGCGCGAGGGGTTCAGATTGCCGCAAGCGTTGAACAACTCCACAGCGAGGCGGTGAATCTCACGATTGAGACCGCGCTGACGGAGAAGGGAGGCATCGTGGCACCGCAGAGGCACGACATCCTCACCGGCAGTAATCCCGATGGCACCCTGGTCACGAGTGGTGATGCCACGTGCAGCGGATGGACAAGCCATGGAGAGGGCATGGCGATGGTGGGGCATCACAACCGCTATGGAGGGGGCCGAGGCGATTCCTGGAATTCTGCCCATCTCTCTCGCGGCTGCTCGCAGGCCGCTTTGCGCGCTTCGCTTGGCGACGGACTTCTCTACTGCTTCGCCGCGGACTAGGAGTCGTGATTGAATCACGGCAGCCCTTCGAAGAGATCAGATTCGCGCGCCCGGCCGCCGTTCACCAGGCTGAATGCTCGATAGAACTCCTGCACGCCCCATAGCGCGCGGTGATGCTCCAGCGGCAACGAAGCCAGGTTGGCGTAGATGCTCATCTGCGTGCGGTGACACTGCACCGCGCGCCAGACCACCGGCCACATCTCGCTGGTATCGATCCGCGTCGTGATGTACCAGTCAGGGTAGGCAGTCACCCATCGCTCAACGCCATCGACCACGGTGGTGAGCGTCTTGAGCGCCGCTTGATAGGCAGCCCACGTCGGCGCTCCCCACGCGATGTAATAGAGCTTCGAAACGGCGGGTTCGCGATCGGCCGCGTGCACGACTGCGGCTGTCGTCAACTGAGAGATGGCGATGTGGTCGGGATGTCCGTATGCGCCGTCAGGGCCGAAGGTGATCACGACGTGAGGCTTGACGCGGCGGAGGTGCTCGGCGATCGCCTGCTGCGCGAGGATGGGGTCGACGCCATCCACGCCGCCATCGGGATAGCCCAGTACCGTGACCTCGCGCACGCCCAGCTCCCTGGCTGCCGCACGCAGCTCCGCTTCGCGGGTCTGGCCGACGACGTCAGGGCCGGGGCGCTCGCCGCGATCACCGAATCGGCCGCGCTCGCCGCGTGTCGCCGTCAGCAAATGCGTCGCGACGCCTTCCGCCGCGTACTTCGCCAGCGTCCCGCCCGTCGCCAACGATTCATCGTCGGGGTGGGCGAGGACGCACATCAGCCGCCGTGTCACGTGGTGATGACCGTGTCGAGGGATTCAGCCGGCACCCCGAGCCCCGCCTCACCACCACGATCGGCCGCTCGCAGCAGTGCGATCACGTCCGCATTCAGCGCCTCTTTGCCCTCGTCGTCAAGTCTGAAGACTCGCTGCTACCTTACCGTGGCTAAAAGTCGAATTGCGCGCCGAGCTTCATGTAGCGTGGATTCGCAATTCGGGTTGGCGTCAGCCACGTGCCCCCGGGCACGAACGAGTTGTTGTAGGCGAGGACCGTGTCCGCGTTCGTGAGGTTGTAGCCGTCGGCCGACATGGTGAGCCGCTTCGTGCCGAACCGCAGGACCTTGCTCAGACGGATGTCGAAGTTGTTGCGCCGTTCGCCAAACATCGTGGCCGGCTCGATCAGGTTCACCGTGACATTCGCGCCGCCCGAAAGAGGACGGCCGAGCGGCTGCGGTCCAGACGCAATCCACGCATTTGTCGCGACATAATTCGCGGCAATTTCCGGTCCCGGGTTGCTTTGCCACGTCAGGCTCGTCTGCACGCCGATCTTCGGGATCAGATACGTCGCAAGCCCTGTGGCCGACGTGCGGTACGGTTCGACCACGCGGCAATATGGGTTCGTCAGGCTGGACAGCAGTCCTCCGCCCGGCACGATCGCCGTGCTCGACGTTCTCTCCGGCACCACCGCACGCACGTCGCAGGCGTCCGTCAGCCGGCGCCCGGTGCTCGTGCCCCCTTGCACCAGAAGCCCGTTCACGAAGCGCGCGTTGACCGTGACGTCCACGCCCTGCCAGTTGTTGGTCATCTCTTTCCCGGTCACGGACGCAAGCTCATGGAGGTTGCTGACCTGACCGATCTTGTTCGGGTTCAAATCATAGAGGCCGCTCACGGGATATCCTCCGCCTCCTGGTAATCGCGGATCGAGCGGAGCGGCAATGCCATACGAGGTGTAGTCGGACGCGCTCGTGAGCGAGTTGTCCACAATGGACAAGTTGCCCCACGAGTTGCGGAAGAAGCCGACGGTCAGCGCGACTCGGGGCAACAGCTCCTGCTGCACCGACAGTCCGAACGACCAGACGTCGGGGCGAGTTCCCCAACCCGTGACCATATTCGGGTCGTAGTTGGTGGTGAAAAGCTCCGTTCCGAACGACTGATTGGCCAGCGGTCCGCAATCGGGCTGCGCCGCTGGGTTCGCGAGATTGCAGCCCGGGCTGTTCGTGAAATTGAAATTCGTGGGATTCAGCCACGGCCGCGTCGACATCGTCGGAATGCGGAAGATCGGGTTCATGTCCAGTCCGAACAACGAGCTGAGACCTTCCAGATATCTGCCGGCGTTGAACTTGATGGCCGTCTTGCCGTTGCCGAACAAGTCGTACGCCACACCGACACGGGGGGTGATATCGCTCCAATCGATCCCCTGCGTGGACCCGGTGGGAAATGAGACCTGCTTCGGCATGAGAATGTAGTCCGGACCGCCGATCGGGTCGGACGTGTAGTTCGTAATGCCGTTGTCCCACCGCAGACCGCCCTGCAGCGTCAACCTGTTCTTCGTCCACTGATCCTGCGCGTAGAAGTTGACAGGAATGACATGGCGACCCGTACGAAGCCAGCCTGGGTAAGCCAGGTTCTCCGTAATCTGGTTCGGTATGCCGTTGTTCGTCCGCACCTGGATGACAGTGCTGTCGTAGAAGTAGTTCTTCGTCGGCGTGCTGAACCCGCCCTGGTAGCCGAACTTCATGTTGTGCGAGCCGGTGACATACGCCAGCGATGCACGCCATTCGCGCGTCCCCACCTGGCTGTGACTGAAACCGCCGTTCGCGAGCCCGGGATGCCGGGAGATCAGGCCGGGGATCGAGCAACTGCAACTCGGAATGTTCCCCGTCTGTTCCAGTTGCTGGATCATCAGCGGGTTGTTGACGCCGCCGATGCCGCCGATGCGTGGTCCGCCGCCCCCGCTTTGATCGTACGTTCCGAAGTAGGTTCCAATCCCCGCCTCCGCCAACAGCCTGTTGTTGATCGTGAACGTCCACGTGAGCTGCTGGATGCGCGACGGCTTGAAACTCGTCAAGCCCGTGCCCTCGGGCGTCTGCGTCGGCGTGCCGCCGCCCTCCTTGCCGATGTAGTTGTGCTGCTCCTGCCAGTAGCCCGAGAGCTTGTTGCGCCGCGACGCCTGCCAGGTGAGACGCAGGATTTCGTGCCGATCGTTGGTATCCGTGAAGGCTGGTTGGTTGAGATCGAAATCCACGGCCCACGAGTTCGGGTTGTTCGAGTTCTTGTTGACCCACATGCCGGGAACCGTGCTCTCCGACGCGACCTTGCGCACGGTCACGTAGAACCAGAGCTTGTCGCGAACGATCCGGCCGCCACCCATCGCATCCACGTCGTACAGGTAGGTCAGCTCTGACGGTGTCCTCAGGCCCTGGTCTTTGAGCGACTGCGTGAAGTTGGAGTCCTGCATCCAGCCGCGCGCCGTGTTGCCAAAGAGGGAGCCGCTGAACGTATTGGCTCCATCTCTCGGGATGATGTTGAGCGTGACCCCCATGCCCTCGGCTTCGCCGAGCCCGCCGGACGTGTTGATCACCACTTCTTGCGCGCCGGCCGTGTTCAGGAGCTGTCCGCCAGCAGCGGCCTGACCCGTAAAATCCGTGTTCAGCCCGTCAGTCTTGGTGCGTGAACCATAGGTGTTGCCGCCGTGGATGGTGCCGGCCAAGCCGCCCATGCCACCGGCGACGCCACCGGCATCACCGCCACCGACGGAGACACCTGCTTGCGTTACGTTCAGTCCAGGAATCAAGGATTGGAGCCCGGCGGCATTCCGGGAGCTGGGGATGGCGGCAATAACCTCATCGCTGAGCGTCTGTTGCACCTTGACGCTTTGCACGTCTACGACGGGTGTCTCACCGGTGACGGTGACCGTTTCCTGCAGCTCGCCGACGCTCAGATCGGCACTGACTGTGGCCACGAACGTGCCCGTGAGCTCGATGCCGTCGCGCCTGACGGTCCTGAACCCAGGCAACGAGAACGTCACTGAATACGTTCCCGGACGCAAGTCGACGATGCGGTACTGCCCCGACGCGTCAGTGTCGACCGACCGCACCTTCTCAATGAGGACCGGGCTTGCCGCCTCCACGGTGACGCCGGGTAGTACGGCACCGGACACGTCCTTGACGACGCCGGTGATAGCGCCTTGCGCGAAGGCGGCGGCTGGAAGAAGCAACAGTGACGACACGAGTACGAGTGACCGCGCGACAACTCTCGAAGGCATCCGCTTCCTCCTGGGAACGCCCCCGTCCTGATCGGCCTCATCAGCGCTCAGCCGCTGCCCGGCGCCAGGGGCGCGACCGGGTTCGGTCACACGTCAACCGACCGAATACCTCCATTTAGGTATGCGGAGTGAAAACGCGCCGTTCGGGGACAAGTGATTGTCCGAGCGGCCCGTCAATCCCCGTAGCGACATGAGGCGTCTGGACTTGCGCGACGCGTGATGGCATCTAACGCCGCGTAGTGTCGCGGTCCTCGGCCACGTGCATTTGCCCGAATCGACGGTCGGGTGCGGTTGAAGCATCAGGCGGACGCCTGTAAGATTCGCGCGAACCACCTATGCCAGACGCGAGCGCGACCTCGCCCGCAGGGCTTGCGCAGCCCGTCTTCGCCGACAATCGCCTCGATTCGTGGAAGGAGATCGCTGCGTACCTGAAGCGCGATATCCGAACGGTCCAGCGCTGGGAAAAGCTCGAGGGCTTACCGGTACGGCGGCATCAGCACCAGAAACGCGGGTCCGCCTTCGCGTATCGGGACGAGCTCGACGCGTGGTGGATAAACCGGGGACACGAAGTCGATGCTGCGCCACTGCACGCGGACGTGGCGCACGCCCCCTCGGTCGACATTCTTGCGGCCGTAGCCGAGCCGTTGCCTGCGGCCCTTCCTATACGCGCGGACCGACGCCGCGTTCTGAATGCGCTGGCCTGGATGATGGCGTGCGCGGCACTCGGCATCGCTGCACTCCCCTACATCACACGTGCCGCGGCGGTAGCGCCACGGCCTGCCGTCGAGCGCTTCCAACTGCTCGCACCTCCGCATGAGAGCCTGACCCCGGCACGCGGCCTCGCGATGTCTCCAGACGGACAACGGGTCGCGTTTGTCGGCCACGACCGAACTGGTGTTCCGAGCCTGTGGCTTCGCGAGATTGGACAGCTCGAGGCGCAACGCCTGCCAGGCACCGAAGGCGCGTCGTGGCCCTTCTGGTCCGCCGATGGCTCGGCGCTCGGCTATTTTGCCAACGGCAAACTCAAACGGACCGATCTGGCCGGCGGCTCGCCTCGCACGATCTGTGATGCCCCGAGTGGGCGCGGGGGGAGTTGGAAGGGGGACGTCATTCTCTTTGCTCCCATCATGAGCGGCGCCATCTTTCGTGTGTCCGCGTCGGGCGGTACCCCGGAAGCTGTCACGGTACTCGACACGAACCGTCAGGAGATCGCTCACAGGTGGCCGCAGATCCTGCCAGACGGCCGGCACTTTCTCTTCTTCATTCAAAGTGAGAAAGAAGAGGTGCGCGGCAGTTACCTGGGGACGTTGGGCTCCTCGACACATGCCCTCGTCTCGAACGGTGATACGACTGCGATCTATTCGAGCGGCCAACTCGTGTCTCTGCGTGATGGCGCGCTCGTGGGTCAACGATTCGACGTCGGCAGCGGGAGGCTGAAGGGCGACGCGCTGCACATCGGCGACCGCGTGAGTTTCGACCGCACGCACGGCATCGCCAACTTCTCAGCCTCCGAATCGGGCACCCTCGTCTATCTCGCCGGGAATTGGAAGCGGAGCCAGTTGGCGTGGTACGACGAAGTCGGCCGCGACCTCGGCGCGGTGAGCACGCCAATGCACGCGGTGCCGTCGGTGGCGCTCTCCCCCGACGGCCGCCTGGTTGCGATTCAGCGTTGGGACCCGGAGCGCCAGGCGCACGCGATCTGGATTGGCGATTTGTCGCGCGGCGGCTGGTCGCGCCTGACCTTCAGCGCGCGCGGTGAAATGTGGCCGGTCTGGTCGCCGGATGCTCGCCGAATCGCGTTCGCATCATTGCAGGAAAGCGGCCTTCCAGCGATCTACCAGAAGGCCGTGGATGGGCCGGCAAACGAGAGTGTGCTCGTGCGGCAGCCCACGGTGCTCACGCCGACGGATTGGTCCGATCGCTACCTGCTCTTCCACCGCGTGACCCAGGGACAGAACCGACATATCAGCGCGTTTCCCACCTCGGGATCGGGCGAAACCCTCTTGCTCCGCGAGGCGGCGTTCGATCAAGGCAACGCCAGGCTGTCGCCCGATCAGCGATGGATCGCGTACGAGTCCAACGAATCCGGCGAACGCGAGGTCTATGTGGAAGCGTTCCCGTCGCAGGGACCACGCCATCAAGTCTCGACGAGCGGAGGCTCTCAGCCGCGCTGGCGCCGGGACGGCAAGGCACTGTTCTTCGTGGCACCCGATCGCCGCCTGACGACGGTGTCATTCGAAGGAACGGGCGCTCCACGCCTGGGGATCCCGAAGGCGCTCTTCGAGCTCCCTATCGAGAATCCGACCCTCGGCTTTTCGCCCAGCTCATACGACGTCGACCCCTCCGGCCACAGGTTCCTCGTCAGCCGCGCGCTGCCGACACTCCCCGAGGTCCTCACCGTCGTCACAGACTGGCGCGCGTCGATGCAGCCTTAGCTCGCCACCGGCCGCAGTCACGAGATCGCAACTCGCCCGGCGACGCCGAGGACGCGCGCTCCTCGAGAGACGTCATAGAAAACGGAAGACAGGCGACAGAAAGGCTTGAGCCGCAGGCGTATCGACCGGCCAACGCGCGGCTGCAGCCACCCGTCTAACGGGCCATGGATCTCCTTGCCGATTTTCGTTACGCCGTCCGTCTGCTGCGAAGGACACCTGTCTTCACCATCGCCGCGATAGGTACGCTGGCGCTCGGCATCGGTGCCAACACCACCATCTTCTCGCTCGTACGGGACGTGTTGCTCCGGCCGCTGCCGTACCAGAATCCGGACCAGATCGTCATGGTCTGGGAGGACAGGACGGCCGCCGGGTTCCCGAGAAACCCGACCGCTCCAGGCAACTACCGGGACTGGCGTGTGATGAACCGATCGTTCACAGACATGGCGGCCACCGGCTTCGCGTTCGCGAACATCACCGGTGACGGCGCGCCCGAGCTTGTCCTTGGCAGGCGCGTCACCGCGAACTTCTTCTCGGTGCTGGGCGTCCAGCCCGTATTCGGCCGCCCCTTCACGGCGGCAGACGAGGCGACGGGACAACGAGTCGTGGTGATTAGCTACGCCCTCTGGCAGCGACGCTACAACGGCGATCGCGGCATCATCGGCCGCACGATCTCGATGAGCGGTCAGAACGCCGCTGCGAGCGCAAGTGACGTCAAGTACGAGGTCGTCGGCGTGGCTCCCGCGCCATTCGTCTTCCTCAGTCGCGACATCGACTACTGGATTCCAATGCAGTTCTCGCCCGAAGAGGCCGCCAATCGCGGCAACCATTTCATGGACGTGGTTGCCCGTCTGAAGCCTGGTGTCTCCATCGAAGCCGCTGACTCTGACATCGAGGCGATTGCGAGTCGCCTGAGCGAGCAGTATCCGGATACCAATCGAGATTTCAGTGCGGCATCAGTCGTCCCGATTCGCGAACAAGTACTCGGCGACACCAGGGTTCAGGTGATCGCCTTGATGTCTGCGGCGGCCGCCATCGTCCTCATCGCCTGCGCCAATCTCGCCAGCCTGCTTCTGGCTCGCGCGTCGGTGCGTCGCGGTGAGTACGCGGTGCGGCTCTCGCTCGGCGCCACGCGCGGACGGCTGGCGCGGCAGGTGCTTGTCGAAGCCCTGTGTCTGTCGACTGCCGGCGGCGCGCTGGGCCTCTTGATCCCCGTGCTGACCACGACGTTCGTCGAGCGAATCGTTCCGATCGGACTGCAGTCGTTCAGCGTCTCGCTCATGGACTGGCGTCTGCTCACGTTCGCCGCCGCACTCTCGATCGCAACTGGTCTGTTATTCAGTGTGGGGCCGGCGTTTCAATCGGCACACGCCTCCACTGCCGACGTGCTTCAACAGCACGCACGCGGGAACGCCGGCCGGCGTAGCCGTACGTTCCGTGATGGCCTGGTCGTGCTGCAGGTGGCGGCCACGCTCGTACTACTCGTCGCCGCCGGCCTGATGCTGCGGACGCTCGCCAACCTCAACGCGGTCGAGCGCGGGTTCGACGCCGACAACCTGCTGACGATGCAGGTGCCGCTGATGCCGAAGTACGCCGACCCGAGCAGACGGCTGGCTTTCTACGAGCCCATCCTCGATGGCGTTCGCGCGCTCCCGGGTGTGCGAGGCGCCGCGTTTGGCTCAGCGCTTCCATTTCAGTCCACCGGCTTTACGAGCGCTTTCAGCGTCGACGGTCGTCAGCGACTCCCTGGAGATGATCCGGACGCGTTGATTCGTATCGGAACGGCGCAGTACCTGCAGACGCTCGGAGTGACGGTGATCGAGGGACGCCTGCTCGACGCGCGCGATGGCGTCGATGCGCCTCTTGCCGTTGTCGTCAACGAGACGATGGTGCGGCGATTCATGCCTGGACAATCGGCACTCGGCCGGCAGGTCCGGTTCGACTCGACACAGCGGTTGTTCACCGTCGTTGGCGTGGTGAAGGACGTGCTCGAACGTGGATATGGACTCGAGTCGAAACAGACGATCTACGTGACGGCGGCACAGGGACCACGCTATTTTCCAGCCACCAATCTGATGGTGCGCGTAGCCAACGATCCACTCGACTATGCTCGGGAAATTCAGCGGATCATCCGTGCCGTCGATCGCGACCAGCCGATCCGGCTGATCCGACCCATGACGGAGCTGATCGCGCTTACCGTTGGCGATCGCCGTCAGCAGACGACGCTGCTCGTCGTGTTCGGCGGGCTGGCACTCGTGATCGCATCGCTCGGTCTCTATGGGCTTCTCGCGCAAACTGTGTCAGCGCGCGGCCGCGAGATCGGGATTCGGATGGCGCTCGGCGCCACGTCGCGGAACGTGATGCGGATGGTGATGTCGCGAGGCATTGTGCTGACCGGCGCGGGCGTGGGCATTGGCGCCGCGCTGGCGTGGTCGATCACACGTGCCATGGAGACGCTGCTCTACGGTGTCGGCGCCGCCGATCCGTTGACATTCGCGCTGGTCGCGGGCCTGCTCGCGGCCGTATCCGCCGTGGCGTGCGCGATTCCCGCTGTGCGCGCGGCTCGCGTCGATCCGATGCTCGTTCTGCGCGACCAGTAGCCGCTCATCCCAACGGCAAGCGGGCGCTATACTAGCGCTCACGACTGCCCTGATGCCTGCGGTTCATCCAACCTCATACAAGTTCCGGAGGACGCCATGATTTCGACTTTCGTCAGCACCGCGCGCGTGCGCGCACCTAAGCGCTTCAGTCCCCGTGCGTGTGCCATCGCGGCCTCGATCGTTTTACTCGCCGGTGGCGGACGCAACGCCCTTGCACAGTCCAACCCCACGAGCGGGGGTTTCCTGGAGCATGACGCATTGACGCCGCCGCTGCTCTTCCGCGAGGTCTGGCAGCAGCCGCCGCATACGGGGCCGCTCAATGACGAAAACCGCCGCATCACACCGCAGGCGTTGACCAACACCGACCTGGAGTTGCGACTTTACGGCACGGACGCGCAGAACATACAGGTGACCTCGCACAACGGGGTCCCCGATCTCTGGACCGGCTTCACCAACTCGCCCGTGGCGCTGACGCTGCGGCACAAGAACAGCTCCCTCGATCTGACGGGACTGACGAGGATGCGCTGGCGGACGCGCACGGAGAATCTGCACGTGCTGCATCCGGTCGTAAAACTCGCGGACGGCACACTGCTGGTCGGGAGCCAGACGTTCTCGAGTCCGCAAAGGCGGATGGTGGGATCGGAGGCCTTCTCAGGCAATTTCGTGGTGTCCGAAGTCACCTTCGACGATCAGCGCTGGTTTCAGCTCGATCCAATGAAGGTCGTCGTGATGAAGGAAGTCGGAAACCCAGACCTGAGCCGCGTGGACGAGATCGGCTTCGTCGATCTCATGCCCGGCGGCGGACATGGCTTTGCCGGGTGCTCGAACGTCTCCTGGATCGAGGTTTACGCGACCCCTCACAAGCGTTAAAGACAGCCTCACGCCGTTCAACGCTGAACTGACAAGCCGCGACAAACGGTTGATCTCGAACTCGGTCCGGACCTAGCTGAGAGCCAGCCTGAATAATCGCGCCGCTCCCGCGCGAGTAGTGGCTTCTCTGCGCAGAACCACCGGTCCAACGCGGGCGGAGGTGGTGTCCGGCCTCAGTCTGACCGGACCAGACGACGAACCTCGCGCGCGATCGGTAGCACCTGAGGTACGCAGCGTTCCCGGTTAGCCAGGATGGCCAACGCATATCTCTGAGCAGGCACGATTTCGAGGTACGCGGTAGCGCCCTCCATCGATCCGTTGTACTCGAACAGCGACCGAGTCGAATCGATCGTCCAACCCGCCGTAAAGACCGCACGGCCGTCGCTGTCAGGCGTCACGCTGAACATGTCCTTCGCAGCAGCGTCTGTGACCAACCTGCCATCGAAGACGGCGATGGCGAATCGAGCGAGGTCGTTTGCCGTCGAGATGATGCCGCTGGCAGGCGTCTTGAAACGCGTGTCGACGACAAGCGATGGACGTAGCCCGTAAATGGTCCCGCGACGGAAGCCTGGGCTGAAGGTGTCAGAGGTGTACGCCGGATCGTCGAATGTCGTGGAGTTCATGCCGGCTGGCTCGAGAACACGCCTCCGGATGAAATCTGTATACGACAAGCCAGATGCGCCCTCTATCACGCATCCCAGGGCCGCGTACCCCCACGAGGTGTAGAGCGTCTTCGTCCCAGGCGGAAATCGCAGCGGCTCCTGGACGATTCTCTCGAGCGCGGCGCCGAGTCTCGGAAACGCTCCCTTGATGTTGAGGTCCTCGGAATCGGTTGTGTGACGCATGCCGGTCCGGTGCATCAGAAATTGCCGGACGGTGGCTGCGCCATTGAGCCGCGCGAGTTCAGGGCAGTACTCTCGCGCGGGTGCGTCAAGCCGTACCGTGCCGGCGCGAACCAGTTGGAAGACTCCAACCGCCGTGATCGGCTTCGATACCGACGCGAGGCGATACTGCGTATCGGCCGACGGTCGCCTGACCTCACTGAGGGAAGTCGTGCCGAATCCCTTGGCGTACACGACGCGGCCGTTTTCGACGAGTGCGATAGACATGCCCGGAATGCTGTGTTGGGACAGAGCCTGTGTAACGAGATCGTCGATGGCGCGATCCGCGCGGAACATCGAGGAAGCCTGGTCACCTGGCACACCCGGTCCAAGCGCGGCGACGCTGGACGCGAGCAGCGCGCAGGTGATTGTTAGCTTGACCATTCAACAACCTCTGGTACGGATCTCTTCCGTTCGACGGCTTATGTGACCCGAAGGTTCAGTCAGTGTGCGATCGGTAGCGCGCCGCCCGATCTACGTCAGTCTCAAGCGGCTGGCGAGAATCTCTGGATTCCTTATGTGCAGTCGCCAAGGGTATTTCGACCAGCTGCGGAGAATCGGAAATCCCTGCGCCGTTGCTCAGGAGCTAACGTGTCGAATGAGCTGCGCGCCTCAGAACATGATCACAGCGACTTCACGCGCGTCAGCTCCATTCGCTTGTTGGGCGGCCGTATCACTTGAGCGCGACGGGATACCACCGTTGCTGGCAGGAGCGCGATCACGCTGAGAGCCCGTGCGAGCTTCCAGGAGCCAATCTCACAGCGGCATGCGGCCGACTATGATTACCCCTTCAT
>Ga0111539_10003947_pt1 | contig 19490 bp, 10 predicted proteins | sample RhiMethybrSRZTD1_FD_79667 | JGI IMG/M metagenome (GOLD analysis project Ga0111539, IMG submission 79667) | Populus rhizosphere microbial communities from Tennessee, USA - Rhizosphere MetaG P. TD hybrid SRZTD1 (version 2) (version 2) | ecosystem: Host-associated > Plants > Roots > Rhizosphere >... | reverse complement strand
GCAGGCGCATCATTCCCTCGCGGGCATGTACGCGCTGGGAAAAGAAGCGAAGGTGACTGGGGCGTTCAAGGCGTTTCGGCTTGTCAATCCCCATTCGTCTTTGAAACTCGAGGTCAAGGGTGACAAGGGCGACATTGTCGAGTGGTCCTTCGTCGGCGGCAGCGTCCAGCAGCTGGCGAGGCTCGGCATCGGCAAGACGGGCCCGAACGCCCTGAAGCCGGGTGATGAGATCACCGTCACGTGCGTGCCCGCGGCGGATGGCAAGAGCCCGATCGGGCTCCTCTCGGCGATCACTTACCCTGACGGCCACACGCTGCGTTTCCGGTCGCCCGACGAATAGACACTCCGCTCTATGTGGTGTAGCCGTTCGTGAATCGAACGGCTACCCACCCATTCGCGCTCCATCGATTTCAAAAGCGCGCTAGCGGCGCGGGAGATACGTCTTCCTCAGTTTTGCGACGACGGTGAAGTGAGGATCGACGACGTTGGCGATCTCATATTCGACCGCTTGTCCCATTAGCATCGATGCGGTTCTCTCGTCGAATCCGTAGTCGCTCATCAGCCACCGCAGCAGCTCCGTTGTCGCGTGTTGGAAGGCCTGGAGCAGCGGGCGTTCACTGCCCAGCACCGAGATGTACTCGTCGTTTTCGAGCCGCGGCCAGCCGACCGTCTTGCCTTTCACCAGATCGACGGTGAATTCCACATCCATCGATGTCTCGAGCCCGGTGCCGACCACCTCCGCGTGTCCCTGACGCGCATGCCCGTCGCCGATGAATAGAAGCGCCCCTGGCTCGTAGACCGGGAGCATCACTTTCACGCCGGCAACCATCCCGGCGTAGTCCATGTTTCCGCCGAAGCTGCCCGGCGTTCCTGTAGACACGGCTTCTTTGTTTCGCGGAGCGGTGCCAATGCAACCGAGCATCGGGATGAGAGGAAGCTCCAGGCCGCCCGGCCGGAGATCAGTGGACATGGTGCGCGCAACGCCTTTTGCTTTGTCGATGATCCACGTTTCCTGCCTGACCTGACGCTCCGCCGTCGACCTGAGAAACGCCGGGTCAACCGTATAGGGCGCGAGCAGTGTGTTGGATATCGCCGTGCCACGGTTTGGCTCGATACGGTTCAACGTGACGACGATCGTGTCGCCAGGCTCGGCGCCCTCGATGTAGATCGGACCCGTCTGCGGGTTGGGTCCCGATGCGACCCGTCGACCGTTGGCGTCCATGCCGGCCGCGTCGATGGTCACCGTGATCACGCGATCGCCCGGCATGATCCTGAGCGCGGGTGCATGCGCGAACGAAAACGTATTGTGATACATCGTCGGTACGAATCGATGCGTTTCGGCGCCGGCACAAGCGCTCCACGTCAACACACACACGCAGATAATCGCCGTTCTCATCATGGCCTCCGCTGCGGGATCTGTTCGTCTCGCATCGCAGCATGCCACGCGAGCGAGCATCGGAAGAGCGTGCATCATGATGCGCGCATAATCGCATAGAAGGGGTTAGCCAACGCTCCTCACAGACAGCTACTCGACGTCCTAGCGGCTTGTGTTTCATAACGCTGATGCTGCGCGTATGATTGACGAGCTGGCCCGATGATGAAGAGGACTGACCTTGCGCCCGTGCGCCCAACGTGGGTAGAGACCGTCATCCGCCACCCCAACGCGCCCGCGATTGTGCTGTTCGGCGCCATCGCCGCCGTCTCGTGGCTCTGGATCTTCGCCGTCGCCCACATGTACGGTCCCGGCGCGTGGATGATGGCGGCGCGATGGGATGCGACGCACGCGCTCCTCATCTGGATCATGTGGGCCGTGATGATGGCCGGGATGATGCTGCCGTCGGCGTCACGCATCCTGCTTCTGTACGGCGCCTTGATGCGGACCGTACCGGGCGCCGAGGCCGTGTCGCGGAACGTGCTGATGCTCGCCGCTGGATACCTCGCGATCTGGGCGCTGTTCAGTGTCGCCGCGACAGCAGTTCAAGGATGGCTCGCGACACGATCGCTGATCTCCCCGATGATGGAGGTGACAAGCCCCATCGGCGGCGCCATCCTCCTGTTCGTCGCAGGGGCGTATCAGTTCACGGCACTCAAACGCGCCTGTCTTCGCGCGTGCCGCTCCCCGCTGGAATCGCTGATGAGCCGCTGGCGCGACGGGAGCCCGACGTTCTTCATCGGTGCGATACAGGGCCTGAGCTGCGTCGGGTGCTGTTGGGCGTTGATGCTCCTGCTCTTCGTCGGCGGCGTGATGAATCTCGCGGTCATCGCGGCACTCACGGCGTTCATCGCCTTCGAGAAGCTGGCCGGCTGGGGCGATCGCAGGCCGCAGGTCGCCGGCGGGCTGCTCATTCTCGGCGGCGTCTGGATGCTCGCCGACCATGCCCTCACAACTCAGGACTCGCTCGCCGTGACATGGTCCGCCGCGTCGGCCGAAGCCTTTCGATCCTACGTCATCGTCATCGGCGGCATGCTACTGGTTACGGCGCAGGTCGGCTTGATCGCGGCACTGCTCGGCGAGCGCGTCAAGCGGCGGCGCGCCGAGGAGAGCTCGCAGACGAACGATGAACGGTATCGGAGCGTTGTCAACACACAGAGCGAATTGATCTGCCGGTTCCTGCCCGACACGACCCTGACGTTCGCCAATGACGCCTACTGCCGATTCTGGAACGTGACGCGTGGTGAGCTGCTTGGACGGAAATTCATCGAGCGCATCCCGCCGCAAGCGCGGGACGTGGTCCTGGAGCGGATCGTAACGCTCCGGAGCGGGATGAACTCGCATGAGCACGAAGTCACGCTGGCTGATGGAACCGTGGGGTGGCAGCACTGGATCAACCATGCCATCGTTGATTCTTACGGCCGCCTCGTCGAGTTGCAGGGCGTGGGCCGCGACATCACCGACCAGAAGCGCGCCGAGGAGGCGATTCGAGGACTGCAAGCCCGCAACAGCGCGATGCTGCGTGCGATTCCTGATCTGACGTTCGTCATCCTAAGTGACGGGACGTACGTCGACTACCACGTCAAGGATGCAAGTCTGTTGCACATGCCGGCGAGCGGAGTCATCGGCAACAAAATCCGCGACATTATGCCGCCCAACCTGGCCGATGTCCTCATGGACGCGCTGGATCGCTCGTCGCAGACCGATGAGCCGGTTGTGGTCGAATACGAGCTCCCGCTGGACGGCGGTCTCCGGCAGTTCGAAACGCGGCTTGTGCGCGCCGGCCACGACCGCGTGCTCAGCATCGTCCGCGACGTGACGGACTGGAAGCGCGCCAACGAGCGCAACCGCGAGCTGGCTGGACGCCTGATCGCCAGCCAGGAAGCGGAGCGCCAACGCATCGGCCGCGAACTGCACGACGACTTGAGCCAGAAACTTGCGCTCTTGAGCCTCACGGTCGATCGACTCGGCACCTCGTTGGAGAGCCGGCAACAGTTTCGCGAGCTGCGCGCGCAGATCGGGGAAATCGCCGCCAATATCCACAACCTGTCGCACGAGCTCCATCCGACCAAGCTGCAGACGCTCGGCCTCGTCGAGTCGCTCCAGTCGCTCTGCCGCGATATCGCGACGCAGAGTGGCGTGCGCGTCTTCTTCGTGCACGAGAACGTGCCGTTCGTGCTCGACCCTCGCGTGGCCCTGTGCCTCTACCGGATCGCACAGGAAGCGCTGCACAATGTGGTGCGACACAGCGGCGCGCGCGAGGCCGAATTACGGTTGCTTACCGAGCACGAGTCGCTCGTCCTGCAGATTGCCGACTCGGGAATCGGATTCGAATTAAAGAAGGCCGAGCGCGCGGGGCTCGGGCTCGTCAGCATGCGCGAACGGGTAGCGCTCGTGAACGGACAACTGGAACTGCACGCGTTACCGGGCCGCGGCACGCGCATCGGCGTCCGTGTGCCGATCGACCCGGGCTTCGACACGGCATACGCCGCCTCGAAATCCGCGTAGAGGCAATTCCGGCGCCACACGGCCCGCTCGCAGGGCAGCAAACCGTTCGCCACAATGGTCGCGTGCGGCCGACCTCACACCGCCACGGCTCCATCGCCCAACGCAGACAGCGTCTTGGGGATTCCACTGACTCTGGGCTGGCACTTCACCACCGTTCACGGTGAGTGGCAATCGTGTGAACACCGACGACGATACGAAGTCCACAAAGGGACCATGTAAGAGGCTAGCGAATGGTATGAACGTCGATATCGTCAGCGAGCGTCGAGCAAATGGGAGCGTGTATGCGGCGAGAGTGGAACAAGATTGAGCGACCGAAATGAAGCGGCGTTAAACGGATGGAGTGAAAGTTCTGGACTCACCTGGGACAGCACCCGGCAACAGGTCGGTGCCGCCCACCAGAACGGCTAGCGCAGCCAGTAGAAACGCGGATGGTAGTAATTCTGGGGGCCATCTACGATCTCCAGCGTGTTCTGCCGTTGTATACATCGCCGAGGATACAGAGTCCACGCAGATCGTGACAAATCCTCCATGTCGCCTCAGCCCGCCAGCCCCACAGAGTTACGGTCCCCGGCATCGTGGGCAAGTTAATTGACGAACTCCGAACCGTCGGAGCCGTTAGAAATCTGTTAGCAGGTGTTCGACGCAGCGAATGCTCGCATCATGAGGTGCGCGATATTCGGTGCGTTCACTTCGGCTGTCGAACTGCGGGTCGGGTACTTCGGTGATGCACCCCTGCGGTCGCAAATCGTGCCTGACATCGAGTCGGGCCGAGTGCTCGCGCAGGATTGGTTGGAAGCAGTGCGAGCAGCGTCGAAGGACGATTGAGGCTGGCCATGAGATTTCGTTGCCTCGACTGGAAAGGCAAATGGGCCGGAGTGTCGATTCTTGATGCTGTGCCGCCCCTTCACGAAGAAGCTATCGATTCGCAGCGCTTAGCCGCGTGGCTGCTTCATGTGTGTCTTTTCGAATCGCTCGCTGTTCCAGAAGAGATCGAGCAGCTTGCATTGGAGCGGGTTAGCGTCGGGTCGCGTCAAACTCATCGGCTGGCGCTCAACGAACCTCGGACTTCGTAAAACCCTCCGACTGGCAGTGGCGACGGTCGCGCTCGGTACTTGCCCGCTCGGTAATCGAGAATGTTCGATCTGGCATCAGCACTGCGGTAAGCACGTGCGTGCTTTCCAAATCGTGCACGGCGTGCGACTGTCTGACCGAAGTGCTGGCCTTTGCCCGCGTAAGCTCGGTAGTGGACTACTACCTCTGCAAGGGATGCGGACACATTTGGTCCGTTCGCAAGAACGATCCGCCGATCATCGACCCCTTTATGCGCCCGCCGCAAAAGCCTAAGTAAGGTAAGTGTCAGGCAGTGAATCGTGAACGCGCTTTTCGGATGAACCTGACGGCAAAGACAATGGAGGCGAGCACGGCGACGGCAACCCACACGGCGAAGAGCACCCACAACAGCCAGTTGGTCTGACCGGCCTCGCCAGCCTGCATCACGAGCGCAATCGCGACCAATCCGAACACTACCAGCAGCGGCAGCGCGAGCAAGACGACTGCGGCGGCGATAAAGGCTACCTGCGCTTCTCGCGGACTGTCCGACATGCGATGCTCTCCAGTGGTTAATCGGCCGACGGCGTGCGCGCTCGCAGATCAGGCGAGCGCCCGTCGCCTTACTGGATGATGCCTCGCCTGGCCGCGTAGCGCACGACTTCCACCGTATTCTGCAATCTCAGCTTCTGCAGGAGGTGGCGACGGGCACCATCGTCGCCGAGCCTTGATGGTTGAGGACCTGTCCCGGACATTGCTCGCGTTCATCGACGCGAGCATCCCGACATTTCAGGCGGCCGAAGCACTCCTGTTTCTCGCCGCGAACCGCGATCGCGACTTCAGCCCAGACGAGATCGTCGTCGGCATGCGGCCACGAGTGATCACCGCCGCCGCCGTGAGCGGGTATGCCGCGGTGTTCGCGGCGCAACGTCTCGTGACGGAGATCGATGGGCGCTTCAGGTACGGTCCTGCGTCTGCGGAACTCGAGCGTCGCGTCGGCGAGCTGTCGCATGCGTACAATGAACGGCCGGTCACGCTAATCACCGCCATCTATCACATCGCGGAGCGCTCTTCATCACTGAACCAACCGCCCCTGCGACAGTCATTTTGACCGCTCCCCTGCCCGTACCTACACTCGGTTCGGCGCTGACAGATTGGGCCAGCTCCCGGGCGCGAGCAAATTCGTTATTCGTGGCACGTTCACGATCGTCTGCTCGGTGAAGACACGCGTCGCGTCCGCGAGCAGCTCGCGCCCTTCGTCGTTACCGAGCAGTTGGCCTCGTCGGTACTGCGCCGCGGCTGCGTAGTGGGACATCCCCGCCTCGCGCAGCGCGCGCTGCGCTGCGCCGAGTTGCGACACCGCTTCGATCCGATTTCCAGTCATGGCAATCGTGCTCGCGCGCACGAGGCGGGCCAGGGCACTCGCCCACACCGCGTCCTCCCGCTGCAGGCGTGCGGCATCGGCTGCGGCCGTGCGTAAATATGCGACCTCACCGTCGGCCGCGCGCGCCAGGGCAATGCGCGCGCGGAAGAAACACATTTCGATGCGTGCGTTCTGAAACGCATGCATCGTCCAGCGCAGACGGGGCCAGGCGGCCTCTAGCCGATCCCACGCGTCCACCGGGCGCCCCGAATACAAGTCGGCCTCGACGAGCGAGCACACCTCCCAGCGATGCTGCAGGTCGAATCGCTGGGATGGCCAGCGCGCCATTCCTGCGGCCGCATCAATGCGCGCGCGATCAGGGTCGTCAGCGGCCAGGCAAGCGATCGGGGTCAGCCGGACGGCGACGTGCGTCGCGCTGTACAGATCCCCGCAGTCTTCGGCTTCCTGTCGTCGCGCCGGAATCTCGTTGAACAGGCGCTTCCAGTCGCCCATCCAGAACAGCGTGTCATGCAACAGCGTCCGCGCCGTCTCGACCTCCCAGCGCACGCCGCGCAGCGGCGTCAATTGCTCGACGGCATGTTCGAGGCGTTCGAGCGCAAGCGCCCATCGCCCCACCACCTTGTGACAGATCGCCTCCGCCAACGCCGTCTGAGCCATCGCGGTTGGATCATCGAGGCGCATCGCGACCTCGCGCGCGCGCGCGAGGATATCGGTGGCTCGTCGATCGCCGCGTCCGCCGGCAATCGCAGAGGAACACGCGAGCGTCGAGAGCGCGCGCACGACCCGCTTCGGTTCACCGGAGCGCAGCACCAGGTGGGTGGCGCGCAGATGGAGGTTGTTGCCGCGCGCCAGCTCCACAAGGCTGAGCGGGGCGCCGATCGACCACAGGACGTCGACGCGGCGCAGAACATCGAGGGGAATATCGCGCTCGCGTCGTTCGCGGAATCGCGTACCGCGCACGGCCAGCGCAAGGCGGCGCACAACGAGGCCGATGAACGCGCCAGCGTCAGTGCGTGCCGGGCGGATGCCGATTCGGGGCAGCAGCGTATTCAGGACCTTCGAGGCCTGATCGAGGTAGCCGGCGCGAATCAGCTGTTCGGCGGCGCGCCGCTCGAGCTCGATGACTGAATCCGGCGTCGCATCCTTCTGCGCGTCGAGATAGGCGGTGGCGGCCTCACGCCCGCGTCCGGCATGCGCGAGCGCATCGCCTAACCGCGCGTGCCATTCCGACCGCTTCGTCACGTCATCTACGTCGAGCAGCAGACGGTAATAGTGCGCCGCACGTTGAAACGCGAGGGCGTCCTCCGCGGCATCCGCAGCGAGCACGGCGTAGCGAGCCGTGGAGTCGAGATCGCCCGCTCCACGGAAATGCGTCACGAGCGTTTCGGGGCGAGCGACACCGGAGGACTCCCACGCGGCGGCCAGACTCGCATGCCACGCCGATGATGTCGTTACGTCGAGACCATCGCCAATCGCTTCGCGAATGCGATCGTGATACGGCTCGAATTCGTGAGCGTCTGCTCCTTCGTGCGCTCGTACCAGGCGTCCGGAGATCAGCCGTCGAAGCTCGTCGCGAGCGTCGCCGTCCATGCCAGCCGCTTCAGCGGCGATCGCGGCGGTGAGCGGCTGGGCGCTGAGTGCGATGACTGTCAGCAGGCGCTGCGCCCGTTCCGGCAAAGCGGCAACACGCTCGCGAATCACCGAATCCAGTCTGGCGGGTCCGCCCACCGTCAACGTGTGGTTGACCAGCTCGTGGACGAAGAACGAGTTACCGCGCGACTCCAGTGCGATCTCTGAACAGCGTTCGAGCGGGATGTCCGGGCGGATCGCGAGTTCTCGCTGTGCGAGATCGCGTGCTTGCTCCGGTGTCAGCTCGTCGACGTCGACGGTCCGCACTTCGCGACGGGCGGCATCATTCAGCAGCCGCTCACGCAGCGTTCGTACCAGCGGGGCGTGACTGTCCTCCGAACGGTACGCCAGGAGAAGCAGAACCGGTGGCGGATCCGGCAGCCGCAGCATCTCCTGCAACAGCGACGCACTATCGAGATCCCCCCATTGGAGGTCGTCGATCGCCAGTACCAGCGGCGTCCGATCCGAGATGCGTACGAGAAGCTCGCGCAGCGCGGTTGCCGCCTGACGACGCAACTCGAGAGTGTTGAGGGGAGCGACGACGCGGCTCTGCGCTCGAGAGATTTCCGGCACGTGCAACAGCACCGGGAAAAGGCGCGCGATCAAAGGTGCATCGCGCGGCAGGCGGCGCGCCGCCTCGATGTCCGGGAGGCGCTGGAGATATCTGGCCAGCCCGTCGACGAGTCCATCGACAGCCTTGTAGGGGACCCACTCGCGCTCGTGACAGCGCCCGGCGATGACGACTGGTTCGTCTCGCCGTTCTCGCAGATCGGTCAGGAAGCGGCGCAGCAAAGCCGACTTGCCGACACCGGAGCGGCCGGGCATGAACACGACGACGGACCGTCCGGCGTTGACAGCGTCGAACGCGCTGGTCAAGGCACGAAGATGGGTATCGCGACCGATCAGCGCCGGACCCAGTGAAATCGCCGCCCTCGGCGGAGCAATGATGGCGCTGCTTTGTCCTTTGACCCGACGCAGGACTTCGGGCCCGTCCGGACGCCTGGAAGGATCGGGATCGAGCAACGCGATGCTGAGGGCAAGAAGGTCTGGTGAAACGGACGCCCCACCTGGAACTGCTGGTGCGCGCTGCTTCGCGAGCAGCATTTCCACCGCGGGGCCCGTGAATGGCAGCTCACCCGTCAGCGCTTGATAGAGCATCACTCCAACGCTGTACCAGTCGCACGCCGGCGACAGCGTATAGCCCCATGCCTGCTCGGGGGCCATGTAGGCAGGCGTGCCCAACAGCGTCGATGCCGATGATTCATCGGGTTTCAACTCGATCGCGATGCCGAAGTCGAGCACAACGACCCGCCCGCGCTCGCTGACGAGAACGTTGAACGGTTTGATGTCGCGGTGCACGATGCCGCGCTCGTGAATCGCCGTCAGGCCATCGACGAGCTGGCCGAAGACATCGCGCACGATCGCCTCGTTGAGCGCCGGTCGATCCGGCGGCGGATGCCGGATGTACTCGACGATCGGCTGCCCGCGGATCAACTCCATCGTGAAGAACCAGCGATCCCCTTCGCTGAACAACTCGTCGAGGGCGATGAGATTGGGATGCGTGAGATCGGCCAGCGTGCGGAATTCACGCTTGAAGCGATAAAGCGCCGTGGGTTTTGCGGCGTGCAACAGCTTCAGCGCGACGGGCACGCCGCGCTCGCGGTCCAGGGCTTCGTACACCGTGCCGAATCCGCCGTGCCCGAGTCGGCGGCGAATCTCGAACCGCGCGGTGCCCGCGAAATCCTGTCTCGAACGTTCGTCAGCGGGTGCGTTGGTGCTGGCGTGAGTCTCTCGAGCCGCGGCGTCCGCCAACAGGAAGTCGACGCGCTCGCGAAGCGACTGATCACCGAGGCATGCGTCACTCAGGAACGCGGCTCGAGCCTCGCCCGTCAGCGCCAGCGCTTCCCGAACGATTTGGGACGTCGAGCGATCATTGGCCGGCATGTGTTACTGATGACGATCGGCGACTGACTTCTTTCTTCGTGCCTCCTGCCGGGCTTTGTCTGCAATGACTTCGAGTTGCGCGACGATGGCGTTGTGGCTGTATTGCATGTTCATGTAACGCGCAATCGCATCGTTCCAGTGATCTACCGTGGGCGCACGGTCCGGACCTCCAGGCATCTGTCCATACCGCAACAGTTCCCGACCAATTTCGAGCAGCCGAGCCTGAGACGACCGTCGCTCTATCGCAGTCTTCCAGTACAACTGATACGTCGCCGAGGAGCGATTCTTCACGGCGAACATCTCTTTGGTCTGGTCGAGCGATGTTTGTGCAGTGCTCACACGTAATGGCGTCTCTTCGAAATTGCGTGCATTCAGACTGTCCGCGACGTCGCTGATTGTGCGGTTGATGCCGTTCAGTGCTTCTATCATCCTGCCGATATCCATCAGAAGTGGCTTCGCTGCAGGATCGAGTTCCAAAGCCCACTGAACCGCCTTGTTCAACTCAGTCACCGTTTTCACTACTACCAACCCACCGTCCACATCCCCCACGAGACCCCAAAGGCTCTTTTCGCTTTCCGCGGACAGCCCAAGTCCGATGACGCGAACGTCGAGTTCTATTGGGTCGAGTTTGGCTGCTTTAAAGCGCCGGTTGATTTCGGAGAAGTCTTCATCGGGACAGAAGCTGCCACCAGTGAGCATGACGATTCGCCTGGGAGCATCCTGCAGAGACTCCAGGTCAGTAATCGCCGCTGCCATGCCCGTGATGAAAGAGGGGTGCCCGCGCGGTTGCAGGCGTTCCGCGGAAGCTTCTATCTGTGTCTGAATCTTTCGTCCGAACTTTTCAACCAGTTGACTGCTGTCACCCTTGCGACATTCACCACCAAATTCCCTCAGAGCCAGATTGTCATTCTCAAAATACGGCATCGGGTGGAGAGCCGCGATAGCGGCAGCAAGCTTCGTTTTTCCATCGAAGGCTGCGTTCATATCTTCGGACGTGTCGACCACAATCTCGATGTGCAGGCTCGGAGGTGGTTCCGGGCGCGACGCTACGGCGACGGGTTCGTTCGCAGGAGCGGGTGGAGGAACGCCGATCGACGGCGGTTCGGCTATTGGGCCGGTACTCTCGCCGGATGCTTCATGCGTGGCAGGTGCGTCTGGAGCTCGCAGCAAGATAAACGCGATGATTGCAATGACGGCTATCGCGACGACGCCAATAAAGATCTTCCGCATGACTTTAGGGTGTTGCTGATGTCCAATGCAGATCAGTGTGCGACTCCGGCAACGCTTGCAGGGCTGCCGCAGTGATCTGCTGCCATTGCGGCTTGTCGGCGCTCCACCACCGCGCATAACGCTCGAACTGCCGCCTTGTCGCTCGCACGTGAAACGAGTCCTCTCCCATGATCTCGGCAATCGCGTGGCAGTATTGCGCCACGCGCACGGTCACCTCGGTGGTCTGCGCGACCGAATAGTTGCCGAAGGCAAACCCGAGGAGCTCGATTTCGGCGAGCGTTGAGAACGCCCACGCCTTCGATGTGGCATCGGTATCACGACTTTGCTGCAGCGCCACCGAGCGGGCTACCGTCCACCAGTCGCTGAGCACGAGGTCCTCTCCGGAGCGGTTCGCGTGCACGGCGTTCAACGAGAGGAACTGCGTGATGGCCCAGTGGTTCGTCCAATCCTCGGAGAACGCCCTGCGATAAAGGTCACGGGCCCGCGTCAGCGATTCGTCGGATTCCCTCTCCGTTTGCTCGCGCGAGTCTCCGGCTGCGTGCTCGCGCAGGAGCAGCGCAATCCGCTTCTCCGCTGCCGCGTTCAGCCCGATCCGCTCGGCGCGTTCGCGTCTTGCCTCCGGTCCATCAGACGCTGGAGCTTCGGCACGATAGTCTTTGAGCGTCTGACGAATCTCCACAAAGACCTTCTTGACGCTCTCGAACTCGGTCCCGACAGCTCGCTCGCTCATCCGCTCGGCTTTGTCGAACAGGACGTCGACGCGCGCCTTGGTCTGCCGACTGCGAAACGCAGTCACCTGCGCCGCGAGGTCAGGCGGCGAGACGGCATAGACGGCAAGACTCGCCCAGTCATGCTTTGCACGCGCATCGGCATGGAGGCTGCGACGCACCTCGTGCACGACCGAGCGCGGGTCTTCGCCCATCAAAATCCGCGAATACCAGGATTCGGTCAGGGTCACGGAGCCGGCCACCGTCATCGGAAGCTGCGAGGCGATCACCCACGGCACGCCGGACGCGTGCACGTCGTGCGCGATGCTCCCGCCTGGCGTCAACGGCGATCCGACAGCCCCGGAATCGCAGGTCGCCAGCGTGACGGCTGTGGGCCGCGAAACCATGCCGTCCTGCGACGTCACTCGGAGCGCCTGCGCAAGCGCCTGGCCATCGACGACCTCGGCGGCCGGCTGACGATGGTCGCGGTTGAGTGTGATGCCATAACGTCGTTCGCCCGCCTCCGTCCGTTCGGCTCCGTGCGCCAGGAGGTGGACGTGCGTGAACGAGGTCGTCCCGCATGCGCGTCGAATGTCATCGAGCGTCGCGTTGTGAAGCACCGTCAATCGTTGCTGCGCCTCGGAGACGCGTAGTTCAGGCGTGTGGCGCCACGGGATCCACGGCTCGAGCGCGCGGCGAAGAGCGATCAGATGCTCACGCGCAGGCACACGCGACACGCCGGGTGGCTCGGCCCATGCGAAGAGAATGCGTGGCGAGCGGTCCCATTCCACGGGAAGCGGCCGCGCGCGACGCAGCTCGCGCGTCAACGTCACCGGCACTTCAGTCTGGGTCAGCAGCGGAACGTCCAGGAATCCATCTGGCGCAGTGACGACCTCGAAGGGCACGAGCGCAAGTTCGGAGCCCCACACCACGAGCTGTACATGAACCAGCGTGTTGTCCCGTTGCGACGCCTGGCCAAGTTGCCGGTCCAGGCCCGGCACGTTCGCGAGCACTCGCCCGATCAGCGACCCAAGCTCGCTGATCTCGGCCTGGCGCTGCGTTTCAGGTATGGCGGCGCCGTCGGTTACATATCTGAGTCGCTCGAGCCGGGTCAGCAGCTGGCGATGCTCGAGTGGCACCGTGAGGGTGACGGGTCCATCATTGCCGCAGAGCGCCACATAGGGTGTCAGCGGCGACAACAGCTGATTGTGCGCGGGCCCGAAGCGCAGGAGCTCCAATCGAACGGTGTGGACGTTGCGCATTTACACGCCCCGGAATTCCGATCCTGCGAGGCCCTCGAACCGCGCACCATCGCTGGCGTCATCGACGACATGCCCCAGGCGGGCTATTACCGAATCGGCATGCACGCTGATCTGGAGTGCGGTCGTCACATCAGCAACAAGTGACATCGCCTGTCCGCCGGCTCCCGTGACAGTCGCCTCGTCCAGGTCGGCCAGGCCGGCCCGGTCGAGCAATCTATACACCTGTGCGAACTGGGACGGATCCTTCAGCAGAACATCTGGGAGCCGCATGATGCGAGCCCACGTTCCCGTGTTGTAGTAGGCGTGCCGACCGCTGACGATCGCGCGTTCGAGGTGCGTGTGTCCGGTCACGATCACGTCGACATCCGGGCCAACCTGCCCGAGAATGCGCCGATAGGACTCGTCCTGATCCGTCAGGTCGAAGCTGTGATCGTCGGCATGCCAATCGAGGAGCGCACGCCGAAGGGCGTCGACCCTGTCGACCGACTGCAGTCGGTCGAGCAGCATCCCACGCCAGCCGAGTGTGCCTTCCAGATCGTTGCCGGATTCGGCGATGGGGATTCCGCTTGCGATCTGCCGTTCGACATCGAGCAGCATCGCGTCCACCCCGCCCTCGGCCCTGCCGGCCGATGCCATCGCAAGACTCGGCTCCCGGTCGTCGATGAGTCGCTGAAGCTGTGGACCGACAGCGTCGCGCCAGGCAGCTGTTTCCTCAGTGACCATCTGAGGAGCGCCCTGACCGGCAGATAAGAGACCGCGCCGCTGAAGCTCGCCAATGCCACGGCGCCACGCGACCGGGACAAGCGCCGGCAAGGCGCGCACGACACCGGGATCGAGTGTCAGCAGCACACCGAGCACCACGTTCTTCTCGGGCTTCAACAAATCGATCCATGGACGCCGACGCTTCACGCGATTCATGACGTCGCGCACCAGCCGTGTCCCGGCGTTCGGCGTCCAGGCCGTCGCGTTGAAAGGCATGCCGGCGTTCTGCTCTCGAACGACCCTCAACAGCGACTCGTGATCGTTCACGTTCCAGGCATCGACTTCGTTGCCATGCGTGCAGAAGATACGAAGAGCACCAACAGAACAGGCGTAACCAGTGCCGTCGACGGCGAACTCGATTCGGCCGCCGGCGATTTCGTCGTCACCCGCCAGCTGCCTCCGGATCGAATACTGAACAGCTGGAAGCGCGAGCTCGATGTCGTGGTTGCCAATGGTGAAGACCAGCCGCCGGCGAGGTTGCCGGACGAACGCCGCGAGCGCGGACCAGACTGGCGCGAACGCGTCGTCGTCGTACAGGCGCGAGAGAATCCGCTCTGCGTCCCTCACTGCGATGTAGCCGTCGAATTCTTCCGCAAGCGTATCGACGACGTCGCCGTTGATCACGAGACCGACGCGCCTGGCAGAGTCGGGTCGAATGGCGAGCTGATGGATGAAGCTGGCAAGCCGCCGGCCGCGGTTCATGATCTGGAACCCCGGCTTACCGCCTATATGAAGATCGGAGATGACGTAGAGTTCGTCGTATCGTGCCGCGTTCAACATGACGACTTCCTGGACAGCATGGTCGATTGCACCCGGCAGGCGATCAAGATAATGACGTGTTCAGATCGACAAACCTACACGTTTAGACGACAGGGCGCACCGATGGAGAGTGGCGCCTGACGGTAACAACGTCTGCTCGAATGGAAACCGAACGGTCCAAGATATTCCCGTGAGACAGGACCGACGTCAACGGCTGGAATCGTGACGCGAGCGTGCCGATATGAGCGCATCGGAAGTCCTGCCCTATCTCGTCGTAGCCGCCTTTCCCGTTCTCCTCCTCGGCCTCTATGCGCTCTTCAGATGGCGCTACCTGCGGTCCGTGGGCCAACACCTCTACACGCGCGGCGGCGGCGCGAGCGAATTCGCATCGCGGGCTGTTCAGCACGAAGCTCGGCTGGACAGGACGATCGAGAGCACGTGGGCCGAGGCTGCCGATGTCGTCACGTGGCGCCAGCCCCCGGGTCTTATCGAGGCCTCTCGCCGCACACGTGCAATGCGTGTAAGTTTCGCGGTGTCCGGGATCGTGTTCACAGTCTGTGCTGCGGCCATCGTCTGGTATGTCTTCACTGCCCATGGATCGTCGGCGCCAGCGGCGTGGGTCATCGCCTCGACGAGCACGTTCAGCGGCCTCTTCGTGACGCTCCTGTTCGCGCGACCGGGTTGGGCTCGAGGCATTGCCGTTGTCGTGGCGTGGATCGCCCTTCAGGTGGCGCTGCTCACGGGTGGCGCTAGGGTGTCGTTCTCACTCGCAACGAACGTCCTTGTCGAATCGATTTCCTTGAATGCCATTCCCATTCTGGGCGCGGGGCTGTTGGCTCTTCGAACGACCCGTGTCCTCACCGTGGCTTTCATGCCAGCGCTGGGGCTCTTCATCGTAATGAGCACTCTGGTCGCAGTCATCCTCGGCATGCTGGGGGCCAGCACGGAAGGCACCGTCAGTGTCTCTTCGATGGCACTGGGAGCAGCGGCATTCGTCATCGGGCTCGTCGCCATCGTCACGCAGATCCGTCGCGGCCTCAATCGACGATTCGTGGCGATCTGGCTCTTCGCGACCTGCGCGCTCGCGGTGATCGCGTGGACCACGCGCGACGACAGATGGGCTCCGTTGCTCGGCGTCGGCGTAAACGGGACGATGGTCCTGCTGTGGTGGGGAGTCTTCAAGCGGTTCCTGCGTCTCAGATCCGACGGACATATGCCGGATGAGATCCTGCACTTCAGCGGCTGTCTCTTTGTGCTGCTCGTGTGGATCGGTGCGATGACGAGCATGCAACGGCTCGAAGTGCTCTGGCTTCTCGTACCGTTTGCCGCCTACGCGGTCACAATGTGGGCGCTGCTTCGCAGGAGACGGACTTGGGGACCGTTCCCGATCCCACGACTTCTCCTGTTGCGCGTCTTTCATCAGACGCCGAGAGACAGCTGGCTCATTGACACGCTGGACGATTCATGGCGACGGATGGGCCGGTTTGATCTCACGGTAGGACTGGATCTGGCCGTTCGCACCGTCAATGCGCTGGCACTGGAGAACTTCTTCCTCGGACGAGTGCACCGCTACTTTTTCAGATCGCGTGAGGACATCAAGGAAAGGCTACCCCTTCTTCCGCAGGCGATGGCCCTCGACGGCCGGTATCCGCTCAACGAGGTGCACTGCCTGCTGGACACCTGGGAGTGGGTGGTCGACGCGCTCGTTCGCGACGCGCGCGTCGTCTTGATGGACCTGCGCGGTCTCAGTGCCTCGAACACGGGCGCGCTCCGGGAGTTGTCGATGGTGCTTCCGTGGGTGCCACTTGGTCGGATCATCATCTTGAGCGATCGCACCACCGACGATCACCTCCTCACCGAGGGGATCCGAGATGCCTGGTCCCGCGTCCCTCCTGACGCTCCCAACTTCGATCGGACGCACGGAACACTTCGCCTGCTACGATGCTCCGGCTCACGACACCTCGACGCGCGGGCCGTGGACTGGGCCGTATTCGACGCGGCGTCTGCCGAGTCTCCGGTTCAGGCGAACGTCGTGCCGGCATCGGTGTAACGAAAGAACTCATCATCGAGCAGTCGCTGTTCCGTTCATTGCGGAGGAACCGTGCACAGGCTGTCGTCGCCACTCGAAGATCTCCAAGAGCACTACGACGTTGTCGTAGTCGGTTCCGGCTACGGCGGTGGCGTCGCCGCCTCCCGGCTCGCCCGAGCCGGCCGATCCGTATGCGTCCTCGAGCGCGGCCTCGAGCATCATCCGGGCGAGTATCCGCGGACGTTCCTCGAGGCCACCCGCGAGATTCAGTTCGACACGCCCGAGGCACATCTGTGGTCGCAGACCGCCTTGTTCGATTTCCGCATCAACCCCGACTTGAACGTCCTCGTCGGGTGCGGCCTGGGCGGGACCTCACTCATCAACGCCAACGTGTCTCTTCCACCGGACCACCGCATCTTCGAGGACGGGCGATGGCCCGAGGCACTGCAGGCAGACCGCGAAGGGCTGCTTGCCGATGCGTTCGCGCACGCGATCCAGATGCTGAAACCGGTGACGTATCCAACGGACCGGCCTGCGCTCAACAAGCTCACCGCGCACGAAAAATCCGCGCGCACGATGGAGCGACCGTTCCGCCGTGTCTCAATCAATGTGACATTCGAAGACCAGATCAATCATGTCGGTCTCGAGCAACGAGCCTGCACGCTGTGCGGTGACTGCGTGACAGGGTGCAACGTCGGGGCAAAGAACACCACGCTGATGAATTACCTCCCTGATGCGTGGAACCATGGAGCGCAGATGTTCGTGGGTGCGCTCGTCCGCTGCGTGGCTCGCGAGGGCGACGCGTGGGCTGTCCACTTCAAGACTATTGGAAGCGGACGCGAGAAATTCACCGAGACGATGATGTCGGTCACCGCGGATGTCGTGGTGCTCGCCGCGGGAACTCTCGGTTCGACTGAGATCCTGCTGCGATCGCGCGTGCACGGGCTGCCCGTGTCATCGGCCATCGGCACCCGATTCAGCGGCAACGGTGACGTGCTCGGGTTTGCCTATCACACGGCAGACCGAATCGATGGAATGAGCATGGGGGCGCACTCCTCCGCAGAACGCACGATCGGTCCCTGCATTACCAGCGCGATCGATATGCGCGATTCCGCTGATCTGGAAAACGGTCTGATCATCGAAGAAGGAACCGTGCCCGCAGCGTTGTCGCGAGTATTGACGATGCCAATGGCGCTTGCCGGAGAGGCGGCGATGGACGTGCGGGAGCTCGACCTCGTCGAGATGGCGGGACGAAAGCTGTCGGAAGCGCACAGCGTCGTAGCGGGTCCCGAAGCCGGCACGATGTCGCACACGCAGACGTTTCTCGTGATGAGCCACGACGGGAGCGACGGCCGGTTGTACCTGGACGACGATCGTCTGCGCGTCGACTGGCCCGGTGTCGGTGAGCGCCCCGTATTCGAGCGAGACAACCAGCAACTCGAGGCAGCGACGAAGGCACTCGGGGGAATCTTTGTCCGGAACCCGGTGTGGACTCGCCTGCTCAAACACGGGCTCGTGACCGTGCACCCATTGGGCGGATGCGCCATGGCAAGCACCGCTGCCGATGGCGTCGTCAATCACAAGGGACAGGTCTATTCCGACGCGGCGGGGACAGCGGTGCACGACGGCTTGTACGTGATGGACGGCGCGGTGATTCCCCGTTCGCTCGGCGTCAATCCCCTCCTGACGATCACCGCCCTCGCCGAACGCAACTGTGCGCTCCTGGCAAAGGATCGCGCATGGCACATCGATTACGCCCTTCCGTCCTCCGCCAAGCGTCGACAGGCGACATCGCGCGCCGGCCTCGAGTTCACGGAACGAATGTCGGGATACTTTTCAACGGCGGTCTTCGACACCCACGAACGGGCCGCGCTGCAGGGCCAGCATGACTCGTCGACCTGCGACTTCGTCTTCACGGTCGCCACATCGGATATCGAGGCAATGCTGGCCGATCCGGAACATCGCGCCACGCTCTACGGGACGGTAAACGCGCCGGCGCTATCACCAGATCCACTCGTCGTGCCCAACGGACTGTTCAACCTGTTCGTCGAGGATGCCGGAGAGGTGCACACGCATCGGATGCGGTATCGTGCGCGACTGCACGCGACCGATGGCCGCACGTTCTATTTCGACGGGATGAAGCTGATCCGCGATGGCCGGCTTCATGAGATCTGGCCGGCAACCACGACGCTGTTCGTCACCGTTCACGCTGGCGACGATGAGATGGGCCCACTCGCGGGACGCGGCATTCTGCGAATCAAACCAAACGACTTCGCACGCCAGCTCACCACGCTCGCCGTTCGCAACGCTCCGAATTCCATCACGCGCGCGAGATGGCTCGGTGAATTCGGCCGGCTGTTCGCCGGGCGCGTGTGGGAGCACTTCGGCGGCGCCCTGTCGACCAACCCGATACCGGGAGAGCGCGCCGTGGTACGGGAGAAGCGGGCACTTGACGCGCCAATGCCGGAAGTCTACTTCCTCGAGACCGACGATGGCGTCGAGCTTCGCCTCGTGCGCTACCACGGCGGGAGGAAGGGACCATTGGTCTGCGCCCCCGGGTTCAGCAATACCAGCCAGGTCTTTGCGTGGGACGGCATCGATACGAGCTGGGTTGAGTTTTTTTCCGCTCACGGCTACGACATCTGGCTGCTGGACTATCGCGCCAGCCCGGACCTGCCAGCCTGCCGAACCCAGTTCACGCTCGACCACGTCGCCCTTCATGACTGGCCCGCCGCGATCGACTTCGTACAGCGGCAGACGGGCGCCGACTCGATCCAGGCGATCGGCCACTGCCTCG
>Ga0111539_10003945_pt1 | contig 19499 bp, 16 predicted proteins | sample RhiMethybrSRZTD1_FD_79667 | JGI IMG/M metagenome (GOLD analysis project Ga0111539, IMG submission 79667) | Populus rhizosphere microbial communities from Tennessee, USA - Rhizosphere MetaG P. TD hybrid SRZTD1 (version 2) (version 2) | ecosystem: Host-associated > Plants > Roots > Rhizosphere >... | reverse complement strand
TGTCGGGCGGCGGGCCGGGGTACGGCGGCGGGCGCGCGTCGGTGCCGGGGGTCGCGGCATTCGGCGCGCCACCCCCGCAGGCCGGGCCGTACGCGCCGCCGGCGCGACCCGGCGGCCTGGGTGCGCCCGGCGGACCCGGCGGTTCCGTCCCGAAGCGCAACCGCGGCGTGCTGATTGCGGCGATCGCCGTCGTCGTGCTGCTCGTGCTGGGCGGCGGCGGGTACGCGCTGAGCAAGCTCGCCGGCGACGACGCCAAGGGCGGCGACAGCGCCAGCCAGGACGGCGGCGGCAGCAGCGGCTCAGACAGCGGCTCCGACAGCGGGAGCGGCCAGACGCAGGCCGACCTCGCCCACCCCGACACGGACTGGAGTTCGTCGGCATCGCAGTACGAGGGTCAGGCCGACAAGACGATCTCCTACGACTGCCCGGCCAACGGCACGATCGGCACCGTATGGGGCTCCGAGCCGTACACCACCGACTCCTCGGTGTGCACCGCCGCCGTCCATGCCGGACGGATCTCGCTGGAGGACGGCGGCCGCGTCGTCATCCAGATCAGGGAGGGCGACCAGTCGTACGAGGGCAGCACCCAGTACGGCATCGTCACCACGTCCTACGGCCCCTATCCCTGGGCCTTCACCTTCGCCGGATGAATCGATTGATCGGTTGGACTCGCCTGATCGACGTGCGTCTCTTACGCTCGGTCCACGCGTACTGACGAAACGGCAGGTGGTGCCCGATGAGCGCTCCCCACGTCAGCCAACCCAGCAGAAGGCCCGGAATCTTCGCGATTCGCGACGTCAACTCGTTGATCACCGAGACCACCGAGACCGGGCACGAGCTCAAGCGCGCCGTCGGCGCAACCCAACTCACCGCGATGGGTGTCGGCGCGATCATCGGCACCGGCATCTTCGTGGTCATCGGTCAGGGTGCCGGGATCGCCGGTCCGGCCGTCATCCTCTCGTTCGTGCTGGCCGCGGTGGCCTGCACGTTCTCGGCGCTGTCCTACGCGGAACTGGCGTCTTCGATCCCCGTGTCGGGTAGCGCCTACACCTACAGCTACGCGACCCTCGGCGAGATCGTCGCCTGGATCATCGGGTGGGACCTGATCCTCGAGTACGGCGTGTCGGTCGCCGCGGTCGCGGTCGGCTGGGGCGGCAACTTCAACGTATTCCTCGACGCGGCGTTCGGGGTACAGCTACCGGCGGCGATCGCCAATCCTCCCGAGGAGGGCGGCGTCTTCAACCTGCCGGCCGTGCTGGTGGTCGTCGCGATCACCCTGCTGCTGGTGCGCGGCGTGCGGGAGAGCGCGGCCGTGAACCTGGTCATGGTCGGCGTCAAGTTGCTGGCGTTGACGTTCTTCATCATCGTCGCGTTCACGTCGTTCAGCACCAAGAACTTCACCCCGTTCTTCAGCGAAGGTGCCGGAAGCGTCACGTCGGCCGCGGCGATCATCTTCTTCGCGTACATCGGGTTCGACGCGGTGTCGACCGGCAGCGAGGAGGCCCGGAAACCGCAGCGCGACCTGCCGCTGGCGATCATCGGCTCGCTCATCATCTGCACGATCTTCTACGTGGTGACCGCGGTGGGCGCGATCGGCATCGCCACGCCCGACCAGATGAAGGACAGCGAGGCCCCGCTGGCGACGGCACTTGACGAGGGCGCCGGCATCAGCTGGGCGGCCTGGGTGCTCGCGCTCGGTGCGCTGGTCGCGATCACCAGCGTGGTTCTGGTGATCATGTACGGCCAGACCCGCATCTTCTTCGCCATGTGCCGCGACGGCCTCATGCCGGAGCGGATGGCGAAGGTCCACCCGCGCTTCGGAACGCCGGCCGTGCTGACGCTGGGGCTGGGCGGTCTGATCGCGGTGCTGGCGGCCTTCGTGCCGCTGGGCGTGATCGTCGAGTTGGTCAACATCGGCACGCTGTTCGCGTTCGTACTGGTGAACATCGGCGTGATCGTGCTGCGCCGCACCCGGCCCGATATGCCGCGGCCGTACCGGGTGCCGTGGTCGCCCGTCGTGCCGATACTCGGCATCGCGTTCGCCGTCTACCTCATGAGTGACCTGCCGCTGGAGACCTGGATCCGGTTCCTCGTCTGGCTGGTGATCGGCATGCTGATCTATTTCCTGTACGGGTACCGCCATTCGCGGCTACGCCGGGCAGCGGCGCAGGGCGCGACCGTGCGGAGCGCCGCCGACCCGGAAGTCGACCAACCCGCCGACGGCACCGGGCCGGGGAGTGAGCGTCATGACTGAGCCGGCGCCCGTCGTCGTCGGCTTCGACGCCCGCTCTCCGGGCGCCGACGCGCTCGCGCTGGCCCGGGCGTACCGCCGGGTGACCGGGGCCCGGTTGATCGCCGTCGCGGTGCACCCGGCGCACACCGCGATCAGCCCGGGCCGGGTGGACGCCGAATGGATCGCCGACCGGCACCGGGCGGCCGCGGAGATGCTGGCCCAGGCCCGCGACGTGTGCCGGGACGAGGATGTCGAGTACCGGATCGTGGCTTCGTCGTCGGCGGCGCACGGCCTGCACGACGTCGCCGAGGAGACCGGTGCCGGGCTGATCGTCGTCGGCTCGCACCACGAGGCGCGCGAGGCCCGGATGTTCGTCGGCAGCACCGCCGAGCGGCTGCTCTCGGGAAGCATCTCCCCGGTCGCGGTGGCGCCGGCGGGCCTGCGCCACCGCGAGTCGGTGGAGCTGACGCGCATCGGCGTCGCGTACATCGAGGAACCGGAGGCGCAGGCCGCGCTCGCCGCGGCCGCCGCGCTGGCGCAGGCGGCCGTCGCCCATGGCCGGACCGTCGAACTGCGCCTCTATACGGTGGTGGCGAACCCGTCCCAGGTGATGCCGACGCTCGTCGCCGACGCCGAACGCGCGTTCGTCGCCACCGCCCGCGAGTACTACGACACCGCGCTGGACGCGGCGATCAAGCGGCTGCCGGCGGAGGTCCCGGCCGCCGGCCAGGTGCTCACCGGCGACGTCGTCGATATGCTGGCCGATCTCGGCCCGGACGACGTCGACGTGCTGTTCTGCGGCTCGCGCGGGTACGGCCCGGTGCGGCGGGTGCTGCTGGGCGGCGTCTCGTCGCGGCTGGTCCGTCGGGCCCGCAGCCCGGTGGTCGTGGTGCCGCGCTGAACCCTGGGAAGAGGCGCGGCCCTGAGGAAGAGGCGCGCCCCACCGGGACGGGTCCCGGTGGGGCGCGTCGTGTGTCGGGTCAGATCGTGACGTCGACGTGGTCGCCGTCGACCACGTGTGGAGCGCCGTCGCCGGCGGGGGCTTCCGTGGTGCGCTCGGCCTGCCGCTGCTCGATGTAGCGGGAGATGAACCCCCACGGGGGCATGCCCTCTGGGGTCACCTTGCCGCTCGCCGAGATGTAGAAGCCGGTCGCGCTGGCGATCGCGGCCCGGTCGCTCGCCGACAGGCCCGGCATCACCGGTGCGCGCTGGGCCTCGTCCGGCACGTCCTCCGCCCGTTGCGGGGTCGCCGGGCCGGCCGGTGCCGGTCCCGACCCGTTCGCCGACGGCGGCGCGGGTGCCGCCGGGGAGGCGCTCGTACCGCCGGCGCGGTTCCCCGTCGTCATTCCGACCGTGACGTCGGCTGCCATCGCTGTTCGTTCAACGCGCATGTCGCTCTCCGTAGCTCTTTGGTCCTTCCCTGGTGAAGAAATGGTTCCGGGCCACAGTGGCAGACCGGGATCCGCACGGGTGCGTACCCGGTGCACAGGGGGTGCGGATCGGGTGCGCGGCGGGCGATCGGCTGCGGGTTCACCGGAACGGCCGATGGCGGCCGCCCGGTGGGGCGACCGCCATCGGCCGTGGGTGGGACACGAATCAGCAAGCGTTGGACCGGAAGCTGGAGACGGCCAGCCCGCCGAAGCCGCAGGTGAACGGAACGAACCGCTGGTCCTGGTTGAGGTAGCGCTTGAACCAGGAGACCAGGGCCCGCGACAGCGTCCCGTTCGGGGTCTGCGGGAAGAAGTGGCTGGCGCCGGCGAGCTCAACGTAGCCCTTCTGCCCGGCCAGGGAGTTGTAGAACGGGATGGAATGGGTGGCCACCGGCGCGACCGTGTCGGCCTGACCGCCGACGATCATCACCGGCTCACTGACGTTGTTCCAGGTCTTGTCGGTGTTCCACGGCGCCATCGGAACGCCGGCCCGGATGTTGCTGGAGGCCGCGAGCGCCTCGAGCGTGCCGCCGCCGCCCATGGAGTGGCCGGCGACGCCGCGCCGCGAGCCGTCGGCCCGCGAGCGCACCGCGGAGGGCGCCGACGAGCTGACGGCCCAGTTCAGCGCCGCGATGAGCTGCTGACCGCGGGACGCCGGTTGGTCGAGCGTGCTGTTGGTCTCGATGCCGATCACGACGAAGCCCCACGACGCGAGCCGGGGCCCGATCCAGGACAGGCTGGACCAGCGCGCGGTGAAGCCGGGCGAGATCGAGACGACGGGGTACGAGCCGGCCGTCGTCGGGTAGTACGCGACGCCGCCGCCGAAGCCGCTGACGAAGCTCGAGATGCTGCTCTGGGACACCGAGAAGCTGCCGTTCCCGGTGATGTTGGACGCGGTCGGGGCCTGCCCGATCTCGTCGGCCGACGCCGGCGCCGCGACGGCGAGCCCGCCGCCGATCAGCGCGAACGTCATCGCGGCCGTGGTCAGCCCGCGGCCGAGCCGCGTGCGCAGGAACCGTCGGGTCGTGGTTTCGGATTCGGGGGTGTTCTGCACTTCGGCACTCCCTGGGGGTAGGAGGACGGGGTGCGGACAGTCTGGGCAAAACCCGCTGGTCGGCGCATCGGCAGAATTACCTGTCACGCAGCGTGATATCGCTCGCAGCGAACGGACGCGGGGAACAGATTCGCTCGCCGGGAACTTGAGCCAGTAACGCTCAACTAATCTGACTTTTGACGAAGTAGGTGCTGCGTGATGGCAACTCTTCCCGTACTTCCGTTGACCGACTCCGTGCTGCTGCCCGGCATGGTCGTCCCCGTCGTCCTGGACGCCACGACGCAGGCCGCGGTCGACGCGGCGCGCGCCCACGGCGGCGCCGCGACCGAGAGCCAGGTGCTCGCGGTGCCCAGGATCGACGGCGAGTACGGCTCGTTCGGCACCGTCGCGACGATCGAGAAGGTGGGCCGGCTGCCCAGCGGCGAGCCGGCGGCCCTGATCCGCGGCACCGCCCGGGCCCGCATCGGCGCCGGCGTGCCCGGACCGGGCGCGGCGCTGTGGGTGGAGGCGACGCCGATCGACGAGCCGGCGCCCGCCGGTCGGGCGCGCGAACTCGCGCGCGAGTACAAGGCCCTGATGACCTCGGTGCTGCAGCAGCGCGGCGCCTGGCAGGTGATCGACGCGATCGAGAAGATCACCGACCTGTCGGAGCTCGCCGACTCGGCCGGCTACGCGCCCTGGCTGACACTGGAGCAGAAGATCGAACTGCTGGCCGCGCCCGACGTGACGGCCCGGCTCGAACTGCTGACCGGCTGGGTGCGCGAGTATCTCGCCGAGCAGGAGGTCACCGACCGGATCAACACCGACGTGCGGGAGGGGCTGGAGAAGTCCCAGCGCGAGTTCCTGCTGCGCCAGCAGCTGGCCGCTATCCGAAAGGAGCTCGGCGAGGACGAGCCGGACGGCTCGGCCGACTACCGGGCCCGCGTCGAGGCCGCCGACCTGCCCGAGAAGGTTCGCGAGGCCGCTATGCGCGAGGTCGACCGGCTCGAGCGGGCCAGCGACGCCTCGCCCGAGGCGGGCTGGATCCGCACCTGGCTGGACACCGTCCTGGAGATGCCGTGGACGGTGCGCACCGAGGACAACACCGACCTGGCCGCGGCCCGCGAGGTGCTCGACGCCGACCACGCCGGCCTCGCCGACGTGAAGGACCGGATCCTGGAGTACCTGGCCGTGCGCAACCGGCGGGCGGCCCGCAACCTGCAGGTCGTCGGCGGGCGCGGGTCCGGCGCCGTGCTGGCGCTGGCCGGTCCGCCCGGGGTGGGCAAGACCAGCCTCGGTGAGTCGGTGGCGCGGGCGCTCGGCCGCAAGTTCGTCCGGGTGTCGCTGGGCGGCGTCCGCGACGAGGCGGAGATCCGCGGGCACCGGCGCACGTACGTCGGCGCGCTGCCCGGTCGCATTGTCCGGGCCCTGCGGGAGGCCGGCTCGATGAACCCGGTGATCCTGCTGGACGAGGTCGACAAGATCTCTGCGGGCTTCGCCGGTGACCCGGCCGCGGCGCTGCTCGAGGTGCTCGACCCGGCCCAGAACCACACGTTCCGCGACCACTACCTCGAGGTCGACCTCGACCTCAGCGACGTGCTGTTCCTCGGCACGGCGAACGTCGTCGAGACGATCCCCGGCCCGCTGCTGGACCGCATGGAGCTGGTGACCCTCGACGGCTACACCGAGGAGGAGAAGGTCGCCATCGGCCGCGACCACCTGCTGCCACGCCAGCTCGACCGCGCCGGCCTCACCGCCGATGAAGTGCTGATCGACGACGGCGCGTTGCGGCTGATCGCCGCCGAGCACACCCGCGAGGCGGGTGTGCGGCAGCTGGAAAGGGCGATCGCCAAGATCCTGCGCAAGGCCGCGGTTCGGCTCGCTCTGCCGGCCGAGCGGCCGCTTGACCGCGGTGCCTCGTCCGTCGGCACCGCTGGCGGCCGGACGTCGCCGGGTCCCATTCACGTCGACGCGGGAAGCGTCGCCGAATACCTCGGGCGGCCCCGGTTCACGCCGGAGTCGGCCGAGCGGACGGCGGTCCCCGGCGTCGCGACCGGCCTCGCCGTGACCGGCGCCGGCGGCGATGTGCTGTTCATCGAGGCGACCGCGATGGAGGGTGAGCCCGGCCTTACCCTGACCGGTCAGCTCGGCGACGTGATGAAGGAGTCCGCGCACATCGCGCTGTCGTACCTGCGCTCGCACGGCCGGGCTCTGGGACTGGACCCGAACGCGTTGGCGGGCCGGCGGATCCACCTGCACGTGCCGGCCGGTGCGGTGCCCAAGGACGGGCCGAGCGCCGGTATCACGATGGTGACCGCGCTGGCCTCGCTCGTGGCCGGGCGGCCGGTGCGGCCGGAGTTCGGCATGACCGGCGAGGTCACGCTGTCCGGTCGCGTGCTGCCGATCGGCGGCGTCAAGCAGAAGTTGCTCGCCGCGCACCGGGCCGGCCTCACCGAGGTCATCATCCCGGTGCGCAACGAGCCGGACCTCGACGATCTGCCCGCCGAGGTGCGCGAGGCGCTGACCGTGCACACGCTCGCCGACGTGGCCGACGTGCTCGCGCTGGCACTGCGTCCGGCGGAGGCCGCTTCGCCGGCGCTGGCCGCGGCGTGACGCGTCAGTGCGCGTAGACGGTGTTCAGTAGGTCCTGCAACAGCTCGACGCTGTTCTCCGGCGGCTCGGCCTGTACGCACAGCTCATCGATGGTGGCGGCGTACAGGTCGACGTCGTCGCGCTTGTCCAGGTAGAGCGCGCCGGTGAGCTGCTCGATGTAGACGACGTCGGGCAGCTCGTTGTCGAGGAAGCGCAGGATGGTGAACGCCCCGCCGGCTGCGGCGTGGCCGCCGACGCGGAACGGCAGAACCTGGATCTTGATGTTGGGCCGCTCGGTCGCCGCGATCAGCGCCTGGATCTGGCCGCGCATCACCGCCGTGCCGCCCATCGGACGGCGCAGCGCCGCCTCGTCGATGACCATCCACAGCGTCGGCGCGGTGGGCTTGTTGAGCAGCTGCTGGCGCTCCATCCGCAGCGCGACGCGGCGCTCGATCTCGTCTTCGGGCGCGGCGGCGTAGCCGAGCAGGATGACCGCCCGGGCGTAGTCGGGCGTCTGCAGCAGCCCGGGAATGAACTGCACCTCGTAGCTGCGGATCACCGTCGCCGCGGCCTCCAGCCCCAGGTAGGACTGCAGCCAGTTGGGCAGCACGTCGCCGTAGCGGTTCCACCAGTTGGGCTGGTTGGCCTGCCGGGCGAGCAGGATCAGGACCTCGCGCTCGTGCTCGTCGACCATGCCGTACAGGGTCAGCAGATCAGCGACGTCGCGTTCCTTGAAGCCCACCCGCCCGAGCTCCATGCGACTGATCTTGGACTCGGACGAGCGGATCTCCCAGCCCGCCTTCTCGCGGCTGATGCCGCGCCGTTCCCGGAGGCGGCGCAGTTGTGCCCCGAGCACCATCCGCAGGACCGTAGGGTCGTCGGATGCGCCTAGCTCCGGTGGTTGTGCAGCCGTCACCTTTCCGCCTCCCAGGGACCCGCCAGTTCCCGCCGGTCAGCATGCCATGACCGACCGCGAGCGGGATCACCCGGACGGACAGACCGCCCATACTCACTGATTGTCACCAAGATTGGGATCTTGATCCGCGATCACGGCATCGACCTCGAGATACGTCCGAAGGCCGACACGGGAGCCGCCGCGACGGCCGCCGTCGGGGCCTGATCGTCGACGGCGATCACGTTAACCTGCAGATCATGACGGTGGCCGTCGAGCCGTACTCCCGGCAGTGGGGCGAGCGCGGGGCAGAACTGGCGGGCGAGATCGCGGCGGCGCTCGGCTCGCTGGCGCTGCGCGTCGAGCACATCGGCAGCACGTCGATTCCCGGGATGGCGGCCAAGCCGGTCTACGACATGCAGGTGAGCGTCCGCGATCTGGCCGAGGCCGCCGACGCGTTCGACGCGCCACTCGCCGCGCTCGGGCTGTACCGCGCGCCGTACGAGGCCGACCATGTGCCGGCCGGGCGGCTGGATCCGCCGGAGCGCTGGGCGAAGCGGCTGTGGAACCGGCGCACCGGTGGCGAGCGGATGAACCTGCACGTGCGCGTCGCCGGCTCGCCCAACGAGCGGCTGGCGCTGCTGTTCCGGGACTGGTTCCGGGCGCACCCGGAAGCCGTCCCGGCGTACGGCGACTTCAAACTGCGCCTGGCCGACGCGGTCGCCTCGATGGAGACCTACACCGACGTGAAGGACCCGGTGGTCGACCTGATCATCGTGACCGCGGAAGCGTGGGCCGACCGGACCGGTTGGAAGCCCTGATATACTTGGCGACATGTCGTACACGCGCGCACTGGCCGCACGAGCTGCTAGCTCGTCGGCCGCCGCTGCGTGAAGTTCGTCTGAGAAAGACAACCCGGCGTCCGATGGATCGCCGGGTTTCTTGTTGTCTGCGCGCGGTCCTTCGGTCTCCCCTGCATCGATTGGATCGCGCCATGCACACCTCAGAGACAACAGTCACCACATTCGTCGAGTTCTTCCGCGAGCGCGGGCACATACCCGTGGCGGGTGGCACGTTGCTTTCGCCGCCCGGCGATTCCGTGCTGTTCACCACGTCGGGCATGCACCCGTTGACGCCGTACCTCGACGGGATCGAGCCGCACCCGTTGGGCCGCCGGCTGGTGAATCTGCAGCGATGTCTGCGAACCACCGACCTGGACGAGGTCGGTGATCCGACCCATCTCACGGTGTTCGAGATGCTGGGCTCGTGGTCGCTCGGCGACTACCCGCACCCGCAGAGCTTGCGCTGGGGGTACGAACTGCTCCGCGACGGGTTCGGCATCGATCCGCGGCGGCTGCACGTCACCGTGTTCGGCGGCGACGAGCAGGTACCGCCCGACACCGGATCCATCGAGGTGTGGACCGAACTGGGCCTGCCGATCGAGCTGACCATCGAGGACAACTGGTGGTCGAACGGACCGACCGGGCCGTGCGGTCCGGACAGCGAGATCTTCGTGTGGACCGGGGACGGCCCGCCCACCGGCCCGCCGAGCACCGACCCGCGGTGGATCGAGGTCTGGAACCACGTGTCGATGCGGTACCGTCGCCTTCCGGACGGGTCGCTCCTGCCGCTCGAACAGTCCAATGTGGACACCGGGATGGGCCTGGAGCGCATGCTGACCGTGCTGCAGGGCCGCCGGTCGGTCTTCCACACCGACGTGTTCGCGCCGTGGATGTCGGTGGTGCCGCGGCTCTGGCCCGACCTGGACCTGCGATCGGAGCGCCTGGTGGTGGACCACCTGCGCGCCAGCGTGGCGGTTCTGGGCGACGGGGTCCGGCCGTCGAACACCGGGCGCGGTTACGTGCTGCGTCGCCTGATCCGCCGCAGCCTGACCGCGTTGTGGCGCGACGACCCGACCCGCTCGGTGGGCGACCTGCCGACCGGACCGGTCGAGCACACCCTGGACCACTTCCGGCAGGACGTGGATCCGGTGGTCGTGCGCCGGACGCTCCACGACGAGGAGCGGCGCTTCCGCTCCCTGCTCGAGCGTGGCCGCGACGTCGTGTCGCGGCACCGGAGCCGGTCGGGCGAGCCGCTGCGCGAGCACGACTTCCGCTACCTGCACGAGACGCACGGGTTGCCCCGGGAGTTGGTGGTGGGCATTCTCCAGGCGGAGTGAGCGCGCCCGTTACGCGCGGAGCATGGGCATCAGCGCATGGTCGACGAGCCGGTCGGGGTAGTCGGCCGGAACCTCGCCACCGCAGACCTTGGCGCGGTACATCAGCATGGCCGGGCCGATGTCGGTGAGCAGTTCGACGTCGGCGTCGGGACGGACCTCGCCGCGCCCGATGCCGCGGCGCACCACCTGCGCCATGGCCGCCCGGCTCGGGTCGAACACCATGCGCTGCACCAGTTCGTGGAACACCTTCGCGTGCTCGTGCTCGATCTCGTTCATGATCGCCCGTAGCGCGCAGCCGGGTGCGGAGTACATGGTGGTGTGGATCCGGTTCATCAGCCACGACAGCTCGGCCTGCACGCTGCCCAGGTCCGGGACGCCGGGCGGCGCCGGCAGCGAGTTCTCGATCGCCGCGACGATCAGGTCTTCCTTGGAGGCCCACCGGCGGTACAGCGCCGCCTTTCCGGTCTGCGCGCAGGCGGCGACGCCCTCCATGGTGAGCCGACGCCAGCCGACCGCGCGAAGCTGCTCGAGGGCGGCTTCGAAGATGGCGCGCATGAGGACCTCACCTCGGCGGCGGGTGCCGAGGTGATCGACCGGCGGGGGCGGGACCCTCATCGTTTCCTCCGTCACACATCTTAAAAGACGGTTGCGTTCACTAACACCCCCTGGATAGCGTTCGGCCTTGTGAACGCATCCGTTCACTACCGTACGCCATCGGGGGTTTACCGTGCCAACCTCGCAGCTCACGGCACCACCCGCTCCGGTCGAGGTCGGCCCGAGTGAACGCCGCAAGCGAATCGCGTTGTTCGTCATCGCAGCCACCCAGCTCATGGTGGTTCTCGACGCGACGATCGTGAATATCGCGCTGCCCCACATCCAGACCGCGCTGTCCTTCTCCACGACCGAACTGTCGTGGGTGCTCAACGCGTACACGCTCACCTTCGGCGGGCTGCTGCTCCTCGGCGGACGCGCCGGCGACCTGCTGGGCCGCCGCCGCGTGCTGATGACCGGCATCTTCCTGTTCATCCTGGCGTCGCTGCTCGGCGGCTTCGCCCAGGAGTCGTGGCAGCTGCTCGGCGCGCGGGTGCTGCAGGGCGTCGGCGGCGCGATCGCATCGCCCACCGCGCTCGCCCTGGTGACCACCACGTTCAAGGAAGGCCCCGAGCGCAACCGCGCGTTCGGCGTCTTTGCCGCCGTCTCCGTGGGCGGCTCGGCCATCGGCCTGCTCGCCGGCGGCATGCTCACCGAGTGGCTCGACTGGCGGTGGGTGTTCTTCGTCAACGTGCCGATCGGTATCGCGATCGTGGTGCTGGCGCCGATGTTCGTCGACGAGTCGGAGCGGCACTCCGGCCGGCCCGACATCGCCGGCGCGCTGACCTCCACGCTCGGCATGGCCTCGCTTGTCTACGGGTTCATCCGGGCCGCCAGCGACGGCTGGCGCGACTCCGGAACGCTGGCCGCCTTCGGCGTTGCGCTGGTGCTGCTCGCCGCGTTCGTGCTGATCGAGTCCCGCACGAAGGAGCCGATCACCCCGCTGCGGATGTTCGCCGACCGCAACCGGTCCGGCTCGTACGCCATCATGCTGAGCCTCGCCGCCGCCATGTTCGGGATGTTCTTCTTCATCGTGCTGTTCGTGCAGAACGTGCTCGGCTACACGCCGATCCAGGCCGGGGTGTCGTTCCTGCCGATCTCGGCCGCCATCTTCGTCTCGGCCGGCCTGGCCAGCCGGTTCCTGCCGCGGTTCGGCCCGAAGCCGTTCCTGCTCACCGGAATCCTGCTCGCCGGCACGGGCATGGTCTGGCTCACCCAGATCGAGACCAGCTCCACGTACTGGACGGGCGTGCTCCCGCCGATGCTGCTCTTCGGCCTCGGCATGGGCCTGAACTTCGTGACGCTGACGCTGACCGCCGTGTCCGGCGTGGCCCCCGAAGACTCGGGCGCCGCCTCGGGCCTGCTCAACGCGACCCAGCAGGTGGGCGGCTCGCTCGGGCTGTCGATCCTGGTGACCGTGTTCGGCACGGCCAGCCGCAGCGAGGCCAAGGAGCAGGTGCCGCACTTCCTGGCCAACGGGTCGCCGGAGCAGAAGGCGGCCTTCGCGCAGAGCCACCAGCTTCCGGCACCGTGGGCGCACGAGGTGCTCGCGTACGGCATCTCGCACGCGTTCATCGCCGGCGCGGCGCTGTTCGCGGTGGCCCTGAGCGTCGCACTGTTCGTGATCCGGGTCCGCAAGCAAGACCTGGAGCGCCTGCGCGGCACCGGCGACGCCGCCCCTGCGGCGGCCGTCCACTAACCGCGCCCGACCGATCGGCCGGCCGTGCCCCGAGTGGGCACGGCCGGCCGCCGCCGCACCGCGGGCGCGGGGAAACGGGGTGCTACGCGGTGAAGAAGTCGGCCAGCACTGGGGCTAGCGCGGCGGGCTTCACCAGATGGGTCTGGCCGGGCAGGGTCGTGTAGGTCGCGCCCGGCAGTGCCTTGGCCAGCGCCCGCATCGCCGTGCGCATCCAGGCCGGGCTCTTGCCGCCGTCGATCACCGCCACCGGCAACCGAACGCCGTTCCAGCGCCCCTGCGGGTACGGCCGTCCGCGTTGCAACGGCGCGGTGTACGACGTGTCGTACGGCAACGTGTGCGCCACCGCCTTGAGCCTCGGCCACGCCGGCATCAGCCGCATCATCGCGACCACCACGCCCGGCAGCCCGACGCCCACCCGCATGAACAAGGAGACAGCCCTACCCCGATCGCCGGCCGCCACGAGAGCGTCCATTGTGGACTCGTAGTCGTCCGGGATGATGCGCCGGCTATCGTCGACCACGTACGGCAGCTCGTACAGGGCGAGCCGCCGTACCGGAAGACCCGCCTCGACGGCCTCCAGGGCGAGCGCGCCACCCGACGAGATCCCGTACAGGTACGGGGTTTCGCCGGTCTCCTTGGCCAGCGCCCGCAGGTCGTCGATTTCACGGTCCACTGTGTACGGTGGCGTGTCGCCGCTCTCGCCGCGCCCGCGCCGGTCGTAGGTGTAGACGGTGAACCGTGACGCCAGCAGTGAAGCGAGCGCGTCGTTCGGGCCCTGGCCCCGGTAGCAGAGCGCGCCGTCGACGAGGATCAGGGCCGGGCCGCTGCCCTGGCGCTGGAACGCGATGCGCGTTCCGTCCGAAGAAGCCACGTATTCCGTGCTCATGCGACGGCCCGCCGCGCGTCCAGCGCCACCGCGGTCAGCCAGGTCCAGCCGAGTGTCACGGCCACCCCGAACGAGATGTTCAGCACCGGCGACGCCGACCCGGACGCGATGCCCACGAAGGCCGCCGTGAACACGACGCCCGTCGCCGCGCTGTAGACCGCCCAGCCACGCCGGCCCGCCCGGCCGAACCGCCGTGCCAGCACCAGGCACGCGGCGATCAGCCCGAGGAACCCGACGCCGCCGGCCATGAAGTGCAGCATCCCGTGCCAGGTCACCGTCGCCGGCGGCCCCGGCGGCGTGCCGACAGGGAAGCCGTCCATCGGGTCGGCCACGAATACACCGGCAGCGACCAGGCCCGCGCCGTACAGGGCGACCAGCCGGCGCGCCGAGCGCAGCCCGCCCGAGCCGGCGATCGTCAGCACGCCGGCGACGATGAACGTCGAGATCTGGATCCAGCCGAGTGAACCGTTGCTGAGCAGGCTCAGCGGGTGCCGGCCGAGATCGAACCCGTCGCGGGTGAGCGCCTGGGTGAGGCCGGAGGCCAGGTAGAGCGGCCCGGCCGCCGCGAGGCACGCCAGCCGCGCGCGGTGCGTCCGCACCGTCCCGAAAGCTCCACTGTGGACGGAGGAAGCGGCGATCGTCGTCATTGGACTGTCCCTTCTGGACTGAGTTTGTCGAGCCAGCGCTGCCAGGCCGGCTCGGTGTCGGTGCCGTCGAAGATGTGGTGCGCGGCCACGAACTGGCCACCGAATCCGCGCAGAAAGCGGTACAGCGCACCGGATGTGCGGATGCCGAGCGTGTGCTCGTTGCGGTAGTACACCGTCCCGTCCACGGGGGACAGACCGGGAACGGCCACGCGTACCGCGTCGCCGTCGAGAGAAAGCGCCGCGGACAGCGACCTCCACGCGGCGGCCCAGTCGGCGACCGGCGGACCGAAGACGGTGAGCGGGCGGGCGGTGCGCCCGGCGAAGTGGTTCAGGTACTCGGCCAGGGTGCGGTGGAACATCCCGAAGCCCAGGGTCATCGCCTCGTATTCGGCCTCCCAGTCGTCGCCGGGGAGGAAGCCGCTGGTGACGGCGCGGATCACGGTGCTGCCGCCGGCCCGGCCCTCGACGAGGAACTCATAGGCGACGAAGCGGCCGTCGGGCGCGGGAACGCTGCCGTACGCGAGGCGGCCGGGCGGGTCCCACGCGGTGACCGGCTGCTCCGGCGTGTAGCCGCCGAATGCGGTGCGCACGACGCTGCCGGCCTCGACCTCGCTGCGGCCCATGAACCAGGAGTCGATCCCCGGACCGGTGGCGATCGCGTCCCAGACCTGTTCCGGCGTCGCCGTCACGGAAAGCTCGGTGACGTTCTCGAAGGACTTGGTCACGACGTCTCCTTGGGGTGCACCGCGACGATGACGCGGTATGTGCGGCCACGCTCGGCGGTCTCGTCGTGGTACCGGCTCACCAGCGCGGTGACCGCCTCGGTGAGGTCCGTGGCGAAGGCGGCCCGGTCGGCGGCCGAGGCGAAGCGCACCTCGCCGTCGAGGGCGAACGTTGCGACCGGCTTGCCGGCCCGGGCCGCGCCGGTGATCAGCGCACCGACGTCGCGCACCAGGCGCGCGGCGAGGGCGAGCAGCCAGCGGGCGGACAACCGGTCGGGCGAGCGGTCGGGGTCGGGCGCGACCTCCGCGAGCACCGCCGGCGAGATGACGTACGACGCCGCCGTCGCGCGGAGCACGCGCTCGGTCATGTTGCCCTTGCGACGCTCCTCGACCAGCTCCACCAGGCCGTGCCGCTCCAGCTCGCGCAGGTGGTAGTTGACCTTCTGGCGGGCCAGGCCCACGCGGGCCGCGAGCGTGGTGGCCGAGCCGGGCTCGGCGAGCGCGGCGAGCAGCCGGGAGCGCATCGGGTCAAGGGAGACTCCGGCGACGGCCGGGTCGTCGATCACGGCTACTTCGAACATGCCGCTACGTTCTCACCGACAAGAAGTTCTGTCAAGACAGGAATCTTTGTCGGTCAGCGCACTCACGGGCGGTCGTCGACGGCCGACCGCAGCGCGGGGGACAGGTCGCCGCGGTCGGCCACCTCGATCGAGTCCAGCTCCAGCCAGGTCGCGAGATCGCGCAGCTCAGCGGCGAGCTCGGCGGGCGCCGAGCCGGGCAAGGCGGGCTCACCGAACGCGCCCAGCACAAGCAGCGTGCGGGTGGCCCGGTCGGCCTTCAGGTCGACCCGGGCCACCAGCGAGTCGCCGAGCAGGAACGGCAGCACGAAGTAGCCGTAGCGACGCTGGGCCGGCTTCACGTAGAGCTCGAAGCTGTGCCGGAAACCGAACAGCCGCTCGACCCTGTCGCGCTCGAAGAGCAGCGAGTCGAACGGCGAGAGCAGCGCGCGGGCCGAGACCTGGCCGCGCCGGGCGCCGGGGTGCAGGTACGCCGGCTCGTCCCAGCCCTCCACCCGGGCGGGCAGCAGGTCGCCGTTGTCGACAAGCTCCCGGATCCGGGCCTTGGCCGCCACCGCGGCGAGGAAGAAGTAGTACCGGATCTCGTTGGCGGTGGCCACGCCCAGCGCGCGTGCCGCGTGCAGAACGAGCGCCCGCTGCGCGTCGTCCGGTGAAGGGGTGGGCAGCGCGAGCACCTCGGGCGGGATCACCCGCTCGACGAGGTCGTACCGCCGCTGGAAGCCCTTGCGGCCGTCGGCGGCGAGCCGGCCGGCGTCGAACAGGTACTCCAGCGCGGTCTTGCCGTCGGAGCCGCGGTCCCACAGCATCGTCGACGCGGCGTACCGTGCGGGCCGCTCGCGGCGGGCCGGGTCGGCCAGGTCGGTGAACGCGAGCGGGCCGCGCTCGGCCACCTCGCGCTCGACGGCGGCCAGGTACCCGGGTCGTTCGCTCTCGACCCGGGCCCGGAAAGCGGCCCAGCTCTTGTGCTCGGCCAGCCGCGCCATCTTCCAGCGCAGCAGGGGGTGGAACTGCATCGGCAGGATCGACGCGGCGTGCCCCCAGTACTCGAACGCCTGTCGACGCCGGCCGGTCAGCTCGTCGAGCAGTCGCACCGGGTACGGGCCCAGCCGCGAGAACAGGGTGAGGTAGTGCGCCCGCACGAGCACGTTGACCGCGTCGATCTGCACCGCACCGAGTTCGGCGACCGCCGCCCGCACGTGCCGGCTGGTCGGTTTCCGGGGGCGGGGTCGGCCGAGGCCCTGCGCGTGCAGGGCGATCCGCCGCGCGTCGCGAGCCGAGACATGCCCAGGTTCCACGATGATCAGTCTGGCAGCAGCGGAACGGCGGGGCCGAGGTCGCGCCCCACCATCGCCGCCCGCGTCAGGGACTTCGAGCCGAACCTGTCGCGCACCGCGTCGACGGCGCGATCGAGGCTCGTCCCGGACAGCCTGTCGAACGGCAGCGCCAACTGGACGGCGCCGTCGTCGTCGAGATTGCTCACCGCTACCCCGACGAGCGTGATGCCCTGCTCCTCGATGAGCGGACGAGCGGCGGCCAGCAGCCGGCGCGCGGCGTCCAGGATCGTGGGCGTGTGGGCGGTCGCCTCCGGCAGCGTGTGCGAGCGGGTGGCCCGGGTGCGGTAGTCGTGGAAGCGCAGCCGCACAGTCACCGTGTGGCCGACCCGGCTGGCCGCCCGCAGCCGGCGAGTCACCCGGTCGACGAGCGCCGCCAGGATCGCCTCGAGTTCGGCGTGGGTGCGCGGCCGGCGCCCGATCGCGGCCTGCGCGCCCATTGAGCGGCGCCGCCGGCCGACCTCGACCCGGCGCGGGTCACGCCCGACCGCCAGCGCGTGGATGTGCCGCCCGGCGGCCACGCCGAGCATCGAGACGAGGGCCGCCTCACCCAGCCGGGCCACCCGTCCGACAGTCACGATGCCCCGCTCGCGCAGTTTGCCGGCCGTCACCGGGCCGACACCCCAGAGCCGCTCGACCGGCAGCGGGTGCAGGAACTCCAGTTCGCCGTCCGGCGGCACGAGCAGCAGGCCGTCGGGCTTGGCGACGCCGCTGGCCACCTTCGCGAGGAACTTCGTGCGGGCCACCCCAACGGTGATCGGCAGCCCCACCCGCTCGCGCACGTTGCGGCGCAGCCGCGCGGCGATCTCGACGGGCGTCCCGTCGATCCGCCACAGCCCGCCGACGTCGAGAAACGCCTCGTCGATGGACAGCCCTTCGACCATCGGCGTGGTGTCGCGGAACACCTCGAAGACCGCCTTGCTGGCCGCCGAGTACGCCGACATCCGCGGCGGCACGACGATCGCGTCCGGGCACAGCGCCCGCCACTGCCGGCCGCCCATCGCGGTGCGCACGCCGCGCGCCTTCGCCTCGTAGCTGCAGGCGAGGACGACGCCGCCGCCGACGATCACCGGCCGCCCGCGCAACCGTGGATCGTCGCGCTGCTCCACCGACGCGTAGAAGGCGTCGAGGTCGGCGTGCAGAATCGTGGCTGCACCGGTGGCCCTGCCGGACACGGCACACATGTTCGCACACGTGTACGACAGAGGTCCATCACGACATGCCGCCCACGCTCCGCGATCTTGGACTCGGGTCGGTGTCAGGGCACCGACCCGAGTCCAAGATCGCGGAGCGTCGTCAGTGGGACTCGCGCGCCACCTGTGCGCCCGAGGCGCCCACCAGGAAGTCGCAGTCGGCGCCCTTGTCGGCGCCCTGCACGGTGTCGACGTAGAGCTTCTCCCAGCCGCGCCGGGGCCGGGCCACCGCGTCGAGCATGGCGGGCGCCGGCTCGCGGGCGTCGAGATCCGCGTCGACATCGATGCGCCGCGCCGCCACGTCGAGGGTGATCCAGTCGCCGTCGCGGACCTTGGCCAGCGGCCCGCCGGCGGCCGCCTCGGGCGCCACGTGCAGCACGACGGTGCCGTAGGCGGTGCCGCTCATCCGGCCGTCGCACACCCGGACCATGTCGCGGACGCCGGCGCGGAGCAGCTTCGACGGCAGCGGCAGGTTCGCCACCTCCGGCATGCCGGGGTAGCCGCGCGGGCCGCAGCCGCGCAGCACGAGCACCGAGTCGGCGTCGACGTCCAACGACGGATCGTCGACCCGCGCGTGCATGTCCTCCACCGAGTCGAAGACCACCGCCCGGCCGCGATGGGCGAGCAGGTGCTCCGACGCGGCCGCCGGCTTGATGATCGCCCCGTCTGGGGCCAGGTTGCCGGTGAGCACGGCGATCCCCGCGTCGGGCTTGAGCGGCGCCGTCCGGGTCCGGATCACCTCGGGGTCGAAGATCTCGCCGGTGCCGATCTCGTCGACCAGCGGTCGCCCGCTGACGGTGAGCGCCTCGGGATCGAGCAGGTCGCGGACCTCCTGCAGCACTGCGTGCAGCCCGCCCGCGCGGTGCAGGTCCTCCATCAGGTGCCGCCCGGCCGGCTGCAGGTCGACCAGCAGCGGCACACCGGACCCGATCCGGTCGAAGTCGGCGAGCGAGAGCGGCGCTCCCACCCGTCCGGCGATAGCCAGAAGATGGACCACGGCGTTGGTGGAACCGCCCAGCGCAGCAAGCGCGACGATGGCGTTGTGGAACGCACCGGGCCCCAGCACCCGGCTGGGACGCAGGTCGCGGGCCACCAGGTCGACGGCGAGCCGGCCGGACTCGTGCGCGCGAGCGAGCAGGCGGCTGTCCGGAGCGGGGATGCCGGCCGTGCCGGGCAGGATCATCCCCAGCGCCTCGGTGAGCAGGCCCATCGTGGACGCCGTGCCCATCGTGTTGCAGTGGCCACGGCTGCGGATCATCGAGGACTCGGAGTCGATGAACGCCTCGTTCGACAGCGTGCCGGCGCGCACCTCCTCGGACAGGCGCCACACATCGGTGCCGCAGCCCAGCGGGACGCCGCGGAACGTGCCGTTGAGCATCGGCCCGCCCGGCACCACCACGGCCGGCAGGTCGACCGACGCGGCGGCCATCAGCAGTGCGGGGATCGTCTTGTCGCAGCCTCCGAGGAGCACCACGCCGTCGATCGGGTTGGCC
>Ga0111539_10003944_pt1 | contig 19511 bp, 20 predicted proteins | sample RhiMethybrSRZTD1_FD_79667 | JGI IMG/M metagenome (GOLD analysis project Ga0111539, IMG submission 79667) | Populus rhizosphere microbial communities from Tennessee, USA - Rhizosphere MetaG P. TD hybrid SRZTD1 (version 2) (version 2) | ecosystem: Host-associated > Plants > Roots > Rhizosphere >... | reverse complement strand
GGATCCGGACTGTGGTGGCCCGGATTGCGTCGATACCGAATGTGAGAGCGCCGACAGAATGACGATGAGGACAAAGAACCAGCGATCGCGCGACAGCATCCCTGCTCCTAAGGCGAATACGCCGGCACGCGCGCCGTCGTGTCACCCCTCAGGCGGAATTATGGCGGATGCCGGACTGCCGGCGCTTCCGAGCCTCCGCCGACTAGTGCGCCTTCTTCACGCGCGGGTCACCACATTGCCGATCCACCAGCGCCATCGCATTGACTGATCAATCACGCATTCACCACATTCGCGCGCGCGTCGTACGTGCGACGCGACCTCGCCGACGAGCGCTGTCGCACCAGACGATAGAGCCACCATCCCGTCAGCGCGCCTGGAAACAGTTGCATCACGCCGGTAATTTCGAAGAACAGGTCATCGGGCTTTTCGTACATAGGCGGCGGGAAAAGCCGATCGAAAATCGACGTCGGTAGTCCGGCGAAGAACATCGCGTCTTTGAGCACGTGGTTGTAGCCGCCTTCGAACAAGCCGATGAGCAGCACCGGCACAACCAAGCTGACGATCACGAACACCCAGAATGCGAAATCGCGAACCACCTGATTGACGGCACGCCTGGCCGCGAACAACGACGCCGCGATCGCGGCCGCGGCGGACACGCTGACGAATCCGACGTGCAGACGCCATGGTGTGTCGTACGCATACGCGCCATAAATGTGATGAACGGTGGTGAGAATCAGAACAGCGAGCCCGAACCAGGCGACCCGCGACATCAGTTCGTCGAAACCTTGAATGCGGCTCATGACGACCTCCATGCGCCGTAGTATCGATAGACGCGAGCGGGTCACACATCGGACGATCGCCCGACGTCATTCACAATTCACACGAGTCGGTAGGGTTAGAGCAGGTGGTTCTCCACGGCAAACACGGCCGCGGCCGCGCGCGTCGAGACGCCGATCTTGTCGTAGATGTGCTGCACGTGATGTCCGACAGTCTTCGGTGTGATGTTCAACGATCGGGCCATTTCGCGATTGGAGTGACCGCGCGCCATCAGCCGAAGGACCTCGACTTCCCTATCGGTCAGCTTGGCGGGATTCGTGCCAGACGGACGACCTGCAGGTGCGCCAGCTGCGGCCAGCACGGCCTCTACGACACGGCCGTCGAGCCGACCGGACGAGGATTCCCGACGCAACTCCCGGACAACATCGTCGAGTTTCCGAGCCGGGCGATGCGGACGCTCCTGCAACATCGCCTGGCACGCGTCCGCCGCGGCGAGCACTCGTGCCGGCATGTCGAGGTCGGCGCCTCGCGTGCCCCGGTGGTATCCAGACCCGTCCAGCCGTTCATGATGCGAGGATGCGAGTGCGCAAAGCGCCCGAAGATCGTCGCAATGCGCCAGAATGCGCTCCGTGTAATAGACGTGTAGCCTGACCCGTTCCCATTGAGCCACAGACAGCGCGCCCCGCTGTTCCCAAATCGCATTCGCGATCCCACTTCGGCCAATGTCGTGCAGCAGCGCCGCCCGGCGCACGGCCGTGCTGTCGTGCGAGGACAGTCCGAGATCTCGCGCGGCGGTCTCGGCGAGCTCTGCAACGCGCCGCGAATGATCCAGCGTGAATGGCGTCTTCGCATCGGCGAAGTCGGCGAAGGCTGTCAGCGCTGCGTCGATGCGTTCGCTCGGAATCCACACCGGTCCACCCGGCTCGGCGCGCAACACGTCATCCCAGATGGTGCGATCGTCGACGGGCGCCAAGACGTCTCCTCGGTGTTCAAGGAATGCGTCGACGAGTCGCGGATCGTAGCTGCGGTCGCGACGTCGACGGAACGCGTCTCGCATCTGCTCCACGCCTTCCGTACGCGTCAGGACTTCGATGTCACGTGCCACGACGGCCACTCGCACCGGCAGCGGGATCTCTTCTCCCGAGCGTCCCCCCGGGAAACCGCGTCCATCCCACCGTTCAAAGGCATGCGCGAGTGCGTTGCATACCGTCGCGCCCAGGCCCAGACGCGTTGCGAGCATCGTCGCCACTTCACAATGAGCCACTGCGAGCTGCGCACCAAGGCCGACGTCGGATTCCAGAGCGTCGCGAATTCCCCGGACGTCGCTGTGGACCTCAGCCGCGGTCATGAACCGCGTCAGATGCGCCGCGATTTCCGCCGGCGTGTCGTTGCCGACCGCGACCATCACGTGACGGAACCCGACGTCGTCCCCAGCTGTGAAGGCGAGGAGCTCGTGCGACTCTGACGTGCAGCCGATAAACCGCAGCAGCGTCGTGTAATAGATATCCGCGAGCCCACGATCGCTAAGGCTCAATGCGCGACCGAGGCGAAGCGCGAACACGCATGTGCGCAGCGCGTGCGCCAGTGGCTGGCCGAGACCAAGATCGGTGGCCAGTGACAGCGCCGAGATGACTTCGGCGAGCCGCAGCCGCGCGGGACACGCGTACGCCACGCGTCGATCTTACTTTGCGCTTCAGCATCGACCGCGACGTCAGCTGCACGGCGCTGCTTTGTCCACGGTAGCGATACCGCTCTTGCGATCGTACGGTCACAGACGAGCTCCGATGCGCGCGCGTATTCTTCACCTGGGACACCGCCGCTCGACACTGTCACAGGAGCAATGTGGGACGAACCCCGGGCAGCCCGTATTCGATGGATGGCTACCTGAGTGAAGCGTCACTACCGCTTTGGCATTCTGCCGGCTCGGTGACGTTCGACGATCGTCGTTTTGCGGGAGAGCCGGCCGCTTTGCGCGAAAACCCGAGGCTCACTCTGTTCAACAGAGCCAGCTGCGACGGTGTCGCGCCAAGCATGCGGCGAAACGTGCGCGTCAGGTGAGCCGCATCCGAGAATCCGGCTCGATGGGCGGCGCTCGTGACGCTGGCGCCTCCCATCAAGTCGCAGGCCGCGCGCTGAAGCCGAAGCCAGAGGATGTAGGGCCGCACCGGAACGCGGACCGACTCGGTAAACGCATGCATGAAGCGCGACGGCGACAGGCCCGCGATGCTGGCCAGCGTGTTCAGAGACAGCTTGTCCGCCACGGGCCGTGGCTGCTGAAGGTAGCTCAGCACCCGCTGGACGCCGGGATGGATCGCGACGTCACGCCTCCGGCGCAGAAACAATCTGGTCAGCCAGCGCTCGGCACCCGCTTCGGTCGGCGTCGGTCCCAGCACGGCGCGCCATCGCGCGACCTGGCGGCGGGGTACGCAGGCGATGTCGCCGTCGATGCGCTCGGCGATCGCGGCACCCAAATCGCTCTCCGCGTTGATGAACCCGATCAGGAGCGTGCTGCCCCGCGCGTCCATCTCATGAGTAGCGTCGGGACGCACCCACACCGCACCGCAGTTCCGCCACGTTTTCTCGCGGCCGCTGCGTACCAATAGTGATCCGCGCAGCGTCATGAGCAACTGAACGGAGTGATGGCGGTGCGGCGCGGCCCTGAAACCTGGGCCGCACACGATCATCGCACTGGGCCAGGGGGCCGTGCCGTGGCGCGCATCGAGCGCCATCAGCGGATTCTGGCATCGCGGAGCGCCGCTCGCAAGTCAGCCAGTTTGTTCAAGACGCGCGCACGTGATTCCTACAAGAATTCAACAGGACTTTCACGCCTTCTGTCGGGCGTCCTCGTAACTTGATTGAGCCGACGGCAGCGCTGGAGGGAGCGCTCGAGCGAGGAACAATGGCTCACAATCGTCGGTCTTCGTTCGTCCGCCGAACGATGGTGCTCGTCGGCGTGGCAAGCCTTCTTACACCGCGCGTTTTGCACGCCCAGACGATCACGCTGAGCGACGCGGTGCACGCCGCAGAAAACAACGATCGATCCATCCGCATCGCCGAACTCGAACGCGAGAAAGCGGTGCGAGACGTCGACGTCGCCCGGACGCGCCGGCTGCCGACCTTCTCCGTGACCGCGCTGGGGTCGCAGCCGCTCTCGCAATTGGGCGTGACCCTCGAGCGCGGGAGCCTCGGCGTCTACCCATTCGATGGTCCCATTCCAGGCCAGACGACCACTCTGGAGAGCCCTTTACGGTTTGGATTCATCGGCTACGCCAGCGTGGCGCAACCGCTGACGCAGCAATTCAAGGCCGGACTGGGCATCGAGCTCGCCAAGATCGGCGTCGAGGCAACCACCGAGCAGGTTCGCGCCAAGCGACAGGGCGTCGTCAATGAAGTACGACGTCTCTACTACGGCATCGCTCGGGCTGAAAGTGGCAAGGCGACGCTGCAAGCCAGCGTTGAATTCCTTCGTCAGCTCGATCAGGAAACACGTCAACAGGCGCTCCAGCGCGTCGCGCTGCAAGCGGACGTGCTGAACGTCAAGGCGCAGCTCGTTCAGGCGGAATACGAGCTGCTCAAGATGGACGACCCAATCCAGACGCAGAAGGAACACCTCAATCGCCTGATGGGACGGCCGATCGACACACCGCTGGAAATCGATGTCTCGAGCATGGTCGGCAGCGAGCCTGTGGCGTTGGCTGACGCGTACGCCGAAGCCCTGACGTCCCGTCCAGAGATCCGTCTGGCAAAGGTGCAGCAGCGCCAGGCGCAGTTCGAACGCCGACTCGCGAATGCCGAGCGAATTCCAGACGTCAGTCTCTCGCTCCTCGCGTTCCGTACAGTCAATTACAGCAGCGTCCTTCCGAACACCCTGAGCAGCGTGGGCGTTCAGGCAACCTGGGACGTGTTCGATTGGGGACGAAAACGGAAAGAGGTCGAGACGAAGGAAGACGCTGAAGCGCGGGCAATGTTGGAATTGAGAGACACGGAAGCGAAAGTCATGACCGACGTTGCGCATCAGTATCGACGGATCGTCGAAGCACGGAAGCAACTCGAGCTCGCGCAAGCGCTGCAATCGTGGAACAGCGAGGCGCTTCGTGTCGCACGCAATCGATATCTGCAGCGAGAGGTGGTCCTCAGTGAGGTGGCCAAGATTCAATCGGGTGTTGCGGACGCGAACCATCGGTATACGGAGGCCTTGACGGACCTCGCAACGGCGGAGGCCGATTTCGAAAAGGCCGTCGGCAGGGACCGCTGAACATGCGAAAGTTACCGACGCTTCGGGTGGTCGTCGCGGTCGCTGCTGTTCACGCCTGCGGATGCGTGGGTCGTGCAGGCTCGGATACGGATGCCGGCACTCCGAAGGCTGTCCTGCTCGTGGCCGTCGAGCCTTCGACCCGCGCGCCATCGACGACGTACTCCGCGATCATTACGCCCAATGCGCAAGTCGCTCTTGCGTTCCGCGTGTCGGGCTACGTCGTCGATGTCCGACAAACGAAAGGCGCCGACGGGCGGACCCGCGCGGTGGAGCCAGGCGCTGCCGTCACGACAGGACTTGTACTCGCTCGCGTTCGGACGATGGATTATCAGGCGGTCGTCGACAAGGCGCAGGGGTTACGCGAGGAATCGGCCGCAGGGATCGGCGCCGCCGAGGCCGCACTCGCCGAGGCACAGGCGGCTCTCACTCAGGCGGAATCCGACTTTGGACGTATCGCCACGCTCTGGGAACAGGAAAGCGTCACCAAGCCCGCCTACGACGCCAGCAAAGCGAGACTCGACGTTGCACGAGCCAAGGTGAATGCGGCGACCGCCTCGCTCGCTGCCGCACAACAGCGAGATACCGCAGCGGCCGCGCAACTGCGAGAGGCCAGGATCGCGCTCGGTGATACCGAGCTGCGCGCACCGTTCGAGGGCATTCTTCTCGAACGGCAGGTCGATGTCGGAGCGCTCGTCTCGTCGGGGACTCCCGCATTTACGCTGGCAGACCTGCACCTCGTCAAAGCCCGCTTCAGTGTGCCAGACACGGCACTCCACACGTTTCAAGCCGGACAGCTCCTGCCATTGACCGTCGACGCGTTCGCGAACGAGCGCTTTCAGGGGAACGTCTTGTCGGTCGCGCCCGCGGCCGATCCGAAAGTGCGATCATTCGAGATCACCGTTGCGATTGACAACCCGACCCTGAAGCTACGCTCGGGAATGATCGCGTCCATTCAGGTGCCAGAAGAGGCGGGCGATCGTCATCAGGTACGTATTCCGATCGACGCACTCGTCCACGATCCGGTTCGCGATCGATACCTCGTGTACACCGTGGAGCAGAAGGACGGAGGCACGGCGGCGGTCAAGGTCATTTACGTACAGCCTGGCCCTCTGGTCGGCAATCAAGTCGCGATTCTCGAGGGCCTCACGGCCGGCCAACGGATCGTTGCGTCGGGAGCGAACCTCCTTCGTCCTGGCGATGTCGTGAAGGAAGTCCAGTAGCGTGTCTCGCTTCTTCGTCGAGAACCGGCACGTGGCGTGGGTGCTGCTTGTCGGCGTCATTGCGTGGGGGATCTGGGCGTACGTGGCAATGCCCAAACGCAAGGACCCGGACATCCCCGTTCGGCAGATTGCTGTGGTGACGCCGTGGCCCGGCCAGAGCGCAGAGCGGGTCGAACAACTCGTGACGCGCAAGATTGAGGAGCGTGTCGCTCAGAACATCCGGGTCGCCGAAATCACGTCGACGACTCGTGCGGGGCTCTCGGTCGTCTACGCCGAAGTCGATGAGAACGCACGGCTCGACACCGGCAAAGAGTTCGACGATATCAAGGTCAAGCTCGACGCCCTGACCGATCTGCCCGAGGGGGCCGGACCGATTCAATTCGTCAAGGAGTTCGGTGAAACCTCGGCGCTCATGCTGACGGTGGCCAGTCCGCCCGCCAGCGGTCCGCGGCTGCAACTGCTGGCGACGCAAATCGCTGCCGCAGTCGTGCCCGCCGCTTCCACGCTGGACGTGGTGCTGTGCAGTTCAGGCGCACCCGATCCGTTCTTCCTGCGTGAGGCAGCGGCCCTGCTGGGCGATGCGCTCGTGCGGCAGGACGTCGGCACAGACCCACGGACCGTCGACGGCGGCAGTTTCGTCGTGATCAGGCTCGCGACGCGCGGCGATCCCGCCGTGTCGGCGCGATCGGTTCGGCGGGTCTGGGACGAGCTGCCGCAACGAGCGGATATCCATCCTGACGTGTGGGATCCGATCGTCATCACGCCCGGCGTGTCTCTCGTCGACGTGTTGAAGCGCGAAGCCGGTCCGAAATATTCGTATCGTGAGCTCGACGACTTCACCGATCGCATCGAGAAGGCGATCAAACTCGCGCCGGAAGCGTCGCGTGTCACCAGGGTCGGCGTAATCGAGGAGCAGATCGAGGCGCGCTATTCGCAAAATCGACTCGCCGCGTTCGGGATCATTCCGGCGGCAGTTGGCGGAACGCTCCAAAGCCGCAACACGACGCTGCCTGTCGGCACCGTGAACGCGGAAGGGCGCGAACTGGCGCTCGAGCAGACGAGTGAGTTCCGGACGCTCGCGGACATCGATACGACCGTGTTCGCACAGGCGGCCAACGGCACGCCAATCTATCTTCGCGACATCGGGAGCGTCCATCGTGGCTACCAGCATCCGGCACGCTTTGTGTCGTTCTACACGTGGCGCGACGCCAGCGGGCGGTGGCTGCGAGGCCGCGCGATCACGTTGTCGACGGAGATGAAGAAGGGCGAACAGATCGATCGCTTCGGAGCGGTCGTCGGCGCCCGTGTGGAGGAGATCCGGCGATCGCTGCCAGCCGATCTGGTCATCGGCACGACATCCGACCAGCAGCGACAGGTGCGCGAGAAGCTGGACCTGTTCACACGCAGTCTGTGGGAAGCGGTGCTGCTCGTGGTCCTCGTCTCGCTCGTCGGATTCTGGGAATGGCGCTCCGCCCTCCTCATGGCGTTGTCGATCCCGATCACGCTCGCGATGACGTTCGGATTGATGCAGCTGATTGGCCTCGACATTCAGCAGATGTCGATCGCCTCGCTCATCATCGCGCTCGGTCTGCTCGTGGACGATCCGGTCGTCGCCGGCGATGCCGTCAAGCGTGAACTTGCACGGGGGCAACCGCGATCGGTTGCGGCGTGGCTCGGACCCGAGAAGCTTTCCAAAGCCATTTTGTACGCCACGATTACCAACATCGCCGCGTACTTGCCGTTCCTGCTCCTGACCGGCGATGTCGGGAGGTTCATCTACAGCCTCCCGATGACGATCGCCTGTTCGCTCGTGGCGTCCCGTGTCATGTCGATGACGTTCCTTCCGCTCCTGGCGTACTACATCTTGAAGCCGGAGACCGATTCAGACGCCGATCGCCCACGCGACAGCCGGTTCGGCAAGCTCTACGAACGCGCTGTCACATACGCGATCGACCATCGATGGAAGGTTCTTGCTGCCGCGTCACTCGCCCTCGCGGCGGGCGCATTCTTCGTCACACAGCTGCATCGCCAATTCTTTCCTCGGGACGACTTCTACATCGCCTACGTGGATATCCGTCTGCCCGAGGACGCGCCGCTCGCGCAGACGGCGCGTGTCGCGCGCGACGCCGATCAGGTCATCCGCGCGGTGACCGACGAGTACGATCGGACTCATCGAGCCGCCGCGTCGCTCGCCTCCATCACGACCTTCATCGGAGCCGGCGGCCCGCGGTTCTGGTTCTCGGTGCGTCCGGAACCGCTCGCCCCGAATTACGCGCAGCTGCTGCTGCAATTCAGGCAAAGCGAAGACACCAATCATCTGGTCGGCCCTCTTCAGACGGCACTCGCGTCGCGTGTCGCGGGGGCGAGAATCGACGTGCGCACGGTCGAAACGGGTCCGCCGACGATCATCCCGGTGTCGATGCGCATCCTGGGTGACGATCCCCGCGTGCTCCGGGGAGAGGCGGAGAAGCTGCAACGCATCCTGAAGACGTCGCCGTTCGCGATCAACGTGCGAGACGACTGGGGTAACGACGCCATTCGAACGCGACTGGAAATCGATCACGACCGTGCGGGCCTTGCCGGTGTGTCGAGTCGCGACATCGCAATATCCATGTACTCGGGCGTCGTCGGGGCACCGATCGGGTATTTGCGTGAAGGGCGCAAGAACATCCCGATCGTTCAGCTGATGGAGTACGAGCAGCGCCAGACCGTCACGGATCTCGGCCAGCTGTACGTCTATTCCAGCCAGGCACCGGTGAGATTGACGCTCGGCCAGATCTCGAAGCTGACCTACAGCCCGGAGATGGCGGTCATTCACCGCGTGAACCAATACCGCGCGATCAACGTGGCCGCCCTGCCCGCGCCGGGGCGCCTCGCCGACGACGTGACAACCCCTCTGATGCCGCGAATCCGCGAGTTCGAACGCCAGCTACCCGCAGGCTATCGATTCGAAATCGTCGGGGAATTGAAGGAACAGATCAAAGGACAACAGCGTTCGGTGATCGTCATGATCGCGTCCGTGATCGCGATCTATCTGGCGCTCGTCTTCCAGTTCAGGAACGCCGTCAAGCCATTCATCGTGTTCGCGGGCATTCCCTTCGGAGCGGTCGGCGCGTTCGCCAGCCTTTGGCTGATGGGGATGCCGATGGGGTTCCTCGCGATCCTCGGCATCACCAGCCTCATCGGCGTGATCGTGAGCCATGTGATCGTGTTGTTCGACTTCATCGAGGAACAGCACCAGCACGGCGCAACGCTGCGGGATGCCTTGATCGATGCAGGCATACGCCGCATCCGACCAGTGCTCATTACGGTGGGCGCCACCGTGCTGGCGCTGTTTCCTTTGGCGCTCCACGGCGGACCGCTGTGGGAGGCGCTGTGCTACGCGCAGATCGGCGGCTTGACGCTGGCGACGGCCGTCACGTTGTTTCTCGTCCCGGTCTTTTACGCCGTCTTCGTGCTCGACCTTCGCATCGTTCGGTGGGCAGCGGATTCGTCAGTCAATCCAACCCATAGCATTGCGCTGAAGTAGGGCTCGACATCACGGCCGCAACAGCGTACGCCTACGATCACAAGCGGCCACCTGGCGGAAACTACCCATCCTCCTCCCGCGATGCAGCAGCTTTTAGCCGCGCTGCGCGGCAACCAGGAGGCCACGAACCAGTTCGATGCGGCAATAACCGGCTCCCTGCCGTTGCCGGCGTTCATGAATCCCGAGAACATCGGTCGCATCGTCGCTGCGGGGATAGCGTGAGGGACGCGCTGTCCTGAGCCACGGTGTCGGGGGGCCACACGTGCATGACTCGTACATTCCTCGTCCTTTCGATCTGCCGGTTGCCCCGGCAGGTCGAATATGCGACGGAGGCATCTGCCGCACGCGCTCAGTGCGACGGGATGCCGAGCTTCTTCATTCGGCTTCTCAACGTATTCGGATGCAATCCGAGGATCGCCGCCGCTCCCTTTCCTCCGCCTACGACGCCGCCGGTGGTCTTCAACACCGAGATGATGTGAGAGCGCTCGACCTCGTCGAGTCTCTTCTTGTCGGTGGGTCCGGCCGAAGTCGTTGGTGATGCCTGGGAGTCACCTCGGTACGCAGGGGATTCGCTGGCAAGCAGCGACCCTTCGACGTCGAGTACCGGTCCGGGGGACAGGATCGCGGCACGCTCGACCACGTTCTGCAGCTCGCGGACGTTGCCAGGCCACGAGTAGCGAAGCAGCCGCTCCATGCTGCGCGCGTTGAATCCCTTCACCGGTTTGCCGAGCTTTCGCGTGAGACCTGCGGTGAAGAAGCTCACGAGCAGACCAACGTCTGACAGGCGCTCGCGCAGCGGCGGAACGTGAATCGGGAAGACGTTCAAGCGATACAGGAGATCCGCCCTGAATGTCCCGTCGCGGACAGCTTGATCCAGGTCTCGATTGGTGGCAGCGATCACGCGGACGTTCACGCGGATCGTGCGGCTGCTGCCCACCGGTTCGAATTCCTGTTCCTGGAGGACACGCAGCAGCTTCACCTGGGCGTCGAGCGGCAGCTCGCTGATCTCGTCGAGGAAGATCGTGCCCGCGTTCGCCAACTCGAACCGCCCGATCCGCTTCTCTACTGCGCCCGTGAACGCCCCCTTGACATGTCCAAACAGCTCGCTTTCAACTAGGCCAGGCGGAATCGCGCCACAGTTCACCTTTACAAGAGGTCGTACGCTCCGTTTGCTGCGGCTGTGCACGGCTCTCGCGAATAGTTCCTTGCCGCACCCGGTTTCCCCGACGATGAGGACCGTCGAGTCGGTGGGCGCGACGAGCTCCACCTTGTGCAGCGCGGCCAGCAGCGCCGGACTCCTCCCGACAATTTCATCGAAACGCTGCTCGGTCCGAAGCTCCTCCTGCAGATACACGTTCTCGGCTTCGAGCCGGTTCTTGAGCGCCTGCACTTCGCCGAGCGCGGCGCGGAGCTTCTGCTCCGCGTGTTCGCGTTCGAGTTCCACGCCGACGCGGGCCGCAAATGTCCGGAGCACTGAAATCCAAAGAGGGTCCTTCTCAATCGCCTTGACGTCGGTGACGACGAGGTGGCCCAGGACCAGTCCAGTCGAACTCACGGCGGGCATACCGAGGTAGCTCTCGCCGCCAAGGTCCGCCAGGACCCTGTTGGTCGGAAACAGCGCTCGGACCTGCTGAGAATAGATGCGCTCGTGACCCTGCACGACCTCGCTGCACGGCGGTTCCAGCTCGTACTCGAAACTGTCGCGGATCCGTCCCTCTTTCCAGAATGCCCGCACGCGGACGCGGTTCGGTGGCTGACATTCGGCGACATAGACGTGGGCGACCTCCAGCGACGTGGCCAGAAGCCGAACGAGCGATTCGTGGAACGCGGCGCCCGTGACCGAAGCCGTTCCCTCGGTGACCGCGCTCAGAAGCCGTTCCGTTCTCCTACTTTCGGTCACGTCGCGCGACAGGGCGAGCAGCGCTTTCGGCCGGCCGGCTCTGTCGAGAATCGCGCTCACCGCGACGTCCCGCCACTTCGGCGTCCCCGTTGTCGTCGGGAAATATCCGACGAAGCGGGCGAGCCCGCCGCACCGCGCGGTCTCGACCGCGCTGCGCACCATCTCCCGCGTTTCCGCTGGCCACATCTCGGACCAGACCGCGCCGCGGATAGGTTCGAAGTCCTGGATCTCGAATGCCCGCTTTCCTCCTTCGTTGACCGACAGCAAGCGCCCGTCGAGATCGAGGACCCTGATGCAGTCCTGACTGCTCTCGATCATGCGCGTCATGAACTCTTCGCGATCGCGCAGGGCTTCCAGCAGCGCGTCCAGATCGTTCGTTGCGCTGCCGGCGGTGGCTGGGCTCGAGGACGGCGTATTGAGGAGGTCGATCGGTAAGGTCTTCATATCGACCGGACCGAGCGCGAATCGTACCACAGGCCCTTCGCAAATGTGACGTCCTACGACACTTCGTGCGGACACGAAATGTCGTAGCGGACATCAGAACCGCCCACTCACCGCAAGCTGCTGACAGTCGGAGAGATATCGACGAGCAACCCGATGGCACCGCGGGTGCACCCTGCGCGTCTGACTATTTATGAAAGTCGCAGCGATCTGGCGGTATCCGGTGAAGTCGATGGCTGGCGAACGTCTGAGTGGCGTCGAGATCACCAGCGCTGGCCTGGTCGGGGATCGAGTCGTCCAGGTGTACGACGCGCGCGGCCGGATCGTCACCGCGCGGCAGTTTCCTCGCCTGCTGCGGCTTCGGGCGACGCTCGGCTCCGACGGCGAACCCGTCGTGGACGGACTGCCGTGGCAGTCACCCGAAGTGGCCGCGCGCGTTGAATCGGCAGTTGCGCCAGGCGCGCGGCTGAAGCGATTCGACGGCGTCGAGCGATTCGACATCCTGCCGCTGCTCGTCTGCACGGACGGCGCCGTGTCGATGTTCGGCCGCGATGTGCGTCGGCTGCGTCCGAACCTCGTCATCGGAGGCGTGGACGGCGCGGCTGAGCGCCGGTGGATGGGCGCGACGCTGAGACTGCCGCGGGTGGAGATCGGACTCGCCGACCTCCGCGGACGCTGCGTCATGACGACCTACGATCCGGACACCGGCCAACAGGATCCCGGAGTGCTCCGCGACATCGTCCGCAGATTTGGCGGGCGGCTCTGTCTCAACGCGCACGTGATCCGTCCCGGGTCCGCGGAGGAGGGAGACGCCGTCGAATTCCTCTCGCACGCGAGTGACCACCAACACGCGTTCTGACCTCAACGTTGTCTCACGTTCAAGGAGATCTCCAATGAACACGAAATGGTTCGCAGCTGTCCTCGTCGGCTCGCTCCTGAGCCTGGTCTCCGTTGCCTCGTCCGAGCGATCTCGTGGCCCAACGACATCGCCAGCGGCCGTCCGCGTCCAGCACAAGACGGTCACACTCGACGGCCTTGACGTCTTTTACCGTGAGGCCGGCCCTAGCGGCGCGCCGGTCGTGCTGTTGCTCCACGGCTTCCCGACGTCCTCTCACATGTTTCGGAACCTGATACCTGCGCTGGCCGACAGGTTCCGCGTGATCGCACCTGATTACCCTGGCTTCGGCCACAGCTCGATGCCGACATTCGATCAGTTCGACTACACGTTCGACAACCTTGCGCTCGTCATCGAGAAATTCACCAGGCGACTCGACCTGGCACGCTACACGCTATACGTGCAGGATTACGGCGCACCGATCGGATTCCGCCTGGCGGCAAAACACCCGCAGCGAGTCGAGGCGCTCGTGATTCAGAACGGCAACGCGTACGAGGAGGGTCTGCGCGATTTCTGGAAGCCATTCAAGGCCTATTGGCGCGATCGCAGCGAGGCAAACGCCGCGGCGCTGCGACAATTCCTCGAGCTCGACGCGACGAAATGGCAGTACACGCATGGTGTACGTCAATTGGAAGCGATCAGTCCTGACAATTGGCTCATCGATCAGTCTCTCCTCGAACGCCCCGGTAATAAGGACATCCAGCTACAGCTCTTCTACGACTACGGATCGAATCCGCCCCGCTATCCGGAGTGGCAGGCGTATTTCCGTCAGCATCAGCCACCGACGCTGATCGTGTGGGGCAAGCGCGATCAGATCTTTCCTGCGGACGGCGCCTACCCGTACAGGCGGGATTTGAAAAACCTCGAGTTCCATCTTCTCGACACGGGGCATTTCGCACTCGAAGAAGACCATCATGTCATCGCCGGGCTGATGAAACGTTTTCTGGAGAGCAAGTCGAACAAGGTTCAGAGCAACTAACAGTCTCGCCGGCAACGATGCGGCCGATCCGGACGAATCGGTGGTTCACGCCCGTCACCGACTTGTGAGCGGCTCTGTTACAACTTGGAATCGTCCTCGTACTGTCCTGTTTCGGACGGATCGACGTCTTCGGCAAATGAATATCGACTATCGCGAATGGCCACCCTGCGCCGCCCTCAGCGGCGTCATCTTGGCCTACTGGCGCGTCGCTGGAGACGGCCGATCCGTACCGTCGCCGACGATCCTGCCCGACGCGTACGTGGAAGTCGTGATGAACCTTGGTGCCGAAGTGACGCTCGAGGGGCCGCAAATGCACGGCAGCCAACCAGCGAGAGCGGTCGTGGGACTGCTCGAGACGGCGATTGAGATGCGGTATCCGGCGGATGTCTGCACGTTCGGCATTCGGCTGCATCCTGCGCGCGCCGCCACCTTTCTGGGTATTCCACCAGCCTCGATCGTGAATATCGTGAGTCCGCTTGGCCTCGTCTCCAAGGCGCTCGACGACCGTCTAGCGGAGGTGGTCAAGACACATCCGCGAATCGATTCAGCAGAAAGCCACGAGGCCATCGAGAACGTTCTCATCGAGCACTCCCGGCGTGCGCCGGCCACTGACGATGTGACCGTTCGCGCAGTCGATCGACTCCTCGGCGTCGACGTACCCATCGCCGTTTCCGACCTCGCGGGAGAATTGGGCGTGTCTGCTCGACACCTGCATCGGCGGTTTCTCGACGAAGTTGGCGTGTCGCCGAAGCGACTCGAACGACTCGCCCGGTTCGCGCGGGGTGGCGGCAGGCGGTAATGGGCCCGCCACTAACGTGGGCGGACCTCGCACTCGCAAACGGGTATGCCGACCAGTCGCACCTCGTGCGTGAATTTCACACCTTCGGCGCACGCCCTCCGGCGCACCTGTTTACCGCCGAGTGGTATGACGCGACGAACGTCACCCGCGAGGACGGTTCCGCGAACGATGTCCGATCCGTTCAAGACCGACCCGATCAAAGAGGGCACGATGAGCGCAGGAGGAAATCATGACCATGCGTCTCGCCGTGTTTACGCTGTTCGTGGACGATCAGGATCAGGCACTTCGGTTCTACGTCGACCGACTCGGCTTCGCCGTGGCGGAGGACAACCGAATGGGCGATTATCGTTGGCTACTCGTCACCGCGCCCCAGAGCCGAGAGGTCGCCATCAACCTCGAGCTGGCGCGGACGCCGGCTCAGCGCGCGCTCGTCGGGACACAGGGCGGCGGAAAGCCCGTTTTTGCTCTCGTGACCGACGACTGCGCACGCGACTTTCAGTCGTTGAAAGCTCGGGGGGTGACGTTTGACGGCGAGCCGCAGCGGATGCCGTACGGCACAGGCGTGACCCTGAAGGACCTGTACGGAAACAGCATCTATCTGAACGAAGAGAAGGAACGCGAGTTCTGATGCGCGACGCCGTTCAACGTCTGGCGGACGTTCCAACGTCACTGGGTGTCGCGTGAGGCGCGCCGGGTCACGATGTAAATATCCACTTCATCGTGACCCCACGCGATCGCACGATCACACTGTTTGACGCCTGCGTTGTCAGGAGGATCAGCAGGAGCAAGGCCGGCAGGAATCCGGCGATTGTCGCCCCGCGGTGGCGTTTCCAGAGTTGAACGGGACTCCACGGAATAGTGGCGCTCATACTGTCCACCTCCGGTGCGGACATTATGCGCGCGAGGCAAACCTCAGTCGCGGCTCCGTCGCCGTCTGCTTCGACAACAGTCCGACGAGCACGAGCATCGTGACGATCTGGGCGAAAATAACCGCCACCACGAGCCATGGACGCCCGGTGAGAAGCTGTTCGGGCCCGGGGACGCTCGCGAAGAAGAACGAGACGTTCGCCAGGTTTCCCGTAACGATCACCGCGAGAAGCCCTTTGCGACCGCGGTAAATCCACCAACACAGCACACCGTAAGCGAATTCGATCGCGAAGGCGACCGACGGCGCATTGCTGTACAAGCCCGTGCCCAGCATTGGAGCCGTCAAACCCGGCCAGAGCGCGATATCGCGAGCATGGGTAGCGACGTCGAGCACCAGGTGCGAGACGATGCCAATGGCAACGGCGCGACCGAGCAAGCGCCGTCCGAGACCGCGCTCGATCGTCAACCACGTCAAGACTGCTGCGGCCACGGACGTGGCAACGGAATGCGAGTACGCGATCGAGGCGAGGTGAATGTCGGCAACGCTTCGCACCGTCGCGGCCGTCGTGGTGTGCTCGACGCCGAGACAATTGAACGCCACCCACGCCAGCTCCATCGCCTGCACGGAAATGAGGAGCGGCGGCATCGGCACCGATGGGAATCGGCGCTTGATCAACAGCGCGGTTGCGGCGTGATCGACGGCAAACATGTTCTCCTCCGTTGATCGAATTCTGACGAAGGAGTTCGCCGGGCGATGTGACTTTGGTCACTCCAGGCGCGACCACAGCTCGGAGCTCATCCTGACGGGATCGAGAATCTCTATGCGGCCTGGTGAGGTGCGGACGAGTGATGTCGCGCGAAGCTCGTGGAGCACGCGAGCCACCACTTCGCGCACGGATCCGACGCTGTTGGCCAGCTCCTGCTGATTGACACGCGCGGTCAGCAGACCGCTGCTGCCTGGCCGCGATGCCGCCAAATCAAGGAGGTGGCGAATGACCCGCTGTCGAACGGTGGCAAACGTGTTACCCGCAAGTTCCTCGAGAACGTCGTACAAGCGGTCAACGGATTCTTTGGCGAAGATCCACGCCACGGCTGCGTGGTGCCGCGCGAGGTCCCGCACGTGCGCCAGGTCCATGAAGTACGCAGTGCTGTCGGTGAGCGCCTGCACGAAGACCGGCGCGGGACCGCCCACAAGCGCTGGCGCTCCAAGCAGCTCGCCGCGTCGGACATATCGAACCGTGACCTGGCGACCGTCGCTCGTGTGCATGTACACACGGAGCAGGCCCTGGACGAGAATACCGAAGCGCTCCGCATCGGCCTCGCTGTAGATGGTGACTCCGGCCGCAACGTTGAAGGTGTTCCCACCCGTCGCGAGACGTTCCACCATTTCGCGTGAAAGCGACGCGCATGGTCCATCACGGAGCAGCGCAACGGCTTCGCGTTGTGAGTGCTGGTCGTCGAGCCTCGGCATCCGCGCCACCCCGACAGCTTATTGCGACTTCGGACGTCGTCACTTGATTCATGAAGGACATTCACAACTAGTGCTCGATCCGATAGCTCAGGAAGACCGCGCCTGCGTTCAACGACCTCGCTGTGAGAAGCGTCAGCGCATGACGCTGCTTGACGTCCTTGAACAACGGCTTGCCACCGCCCAGGACGATCGGCTGCACGACAAGTCGGATCTCATCCACTTGTCCCTCGTTCATCAGACTCGATACCAGAGTCGCTCCACCAACGGCATGCATATCGCCCCGGGCACCTCTCTCAACCGGCGAACTTCTTCGAGGTCACGAACGATTCTGCTGTTCTTCCACGAGACGGTGTGGAGTGTCCTCGACACGACGAAGTGCGTCGTCCTGGCGGCGAACTCGGCGTATTCGACTTCCCCTGAGTGGCCGGTCTGCAGGTGAATGGGAGAATGCCGCACGGATTGTCCAGAACGTAGTCATATGCACCCCGGTTGACTGTCCTTGCATGACTGCCTGCGCGGTGGCGCTCGTCAGACACCGGGCGTTGACCGAACGCACCACAGAGCCACAATCCAGAACAGCTGCAGCGGCAAGCGCCAGAGAAGCGGCGTCGCGCGGCGACCGGCGATCGTCAGCCCCTGCCGCGCGGCGTGGACGTTCGCGGGGAACATCGCCAGGAGGAGCGCCATCAGGCCATAGGCAGCCACGTGCTTCGCTGGCGGCATCAGCAAACCGATGGCGCCGAGAAGCTCGAGGACGCCGGTTGCCGTGACCAGCAGCGCGGGCACGGGCAAACTGGCGGGCACCATCCGGATCAGATCCGGCCGGGTGCGAGGATGGAAGTGCGACACGGCCGTGAACACGAACATCGCCGCCAGGCCGAGGCGGAGCGCGCCGTTCCACGAGTCTGCCTGGCCCCAGACCCCGGTGAATCCAATCGATCGGGCGATCAGCGCGGCAACGAGCATGACGATCAGCGGTGCCATGGGCGTATCTCTCCAAACTGCGGGCGCGTCGTGGCTGTCGCGGTGCGATGCATCACGCCCACGAATGTATTGCGCTGATCCGGGACTGTCTTGAACGAACTGGCTGTCTTCGACGCGCGTCATCCGCAGGCGCGGCGGCCCCGTGCGAGAATTCCGGCATGCTGCTCCCTGCGTCGCAGTACGTGGGTGCCTCAGCATTCACATGGCCGGCAGCGCTGTTCCTGTGGGGCCTCGGGTCGTGGACGGACCTGCATCGGCATCACTGCGTCCAGCTCGTCATGGCCCTCGACGGACGCCTCCGGTTTCGCCAACGTCCGCATCAAGGCTGGACCACGTGCGGGGCGGTACTCGTGCGACCCGACGCGTGGCACGAAGTTGACGCGCGAGCGACGACCGTTCTCATCGCCTTCGTCGACGCGGAGAGCGAGCTCGGTGCGGCGCTGGCAGCACGTACAGGATCGGATGCGGCGCCGATTTCGCCGGCGATCGTCGCCAAGTGGCGCACTCAGCTCGGTGAACCATCGTCGCTGACCGCGGCTCGCGTAGAGCCGTGGGTGACGAAGACCCTACTCAGCGAGCGTCGACCGGCGTCAATCGATCATCGCGTCAAGCGTGTGCTACGGCATCTTCCGAACCGGCTCGCCGAAGCCGAAGCGGTGTCGTTGAATGCGGTCGCCGCCAGCGTCGGGTTGTCTCCGTCGCGATTCCTGCACTTGTTTACAACATCGGTCGGCGTTCCTCTGCGCCCGTACGTGCTCTGGCTGCGTTTACAATGTGGCGCCCGTGAGCTCGCGCGTGGCGCGTCGGTCGCCGAGGCGGCTTACGCCGCCGGTTTCTCCGACGCGGCGCACTTCACTCGCACATTCCGCCGGATGATTGGAGCCACGCCGCGACACGTTCTGCAGCGCGGGTTAGCGGCGCGCGATTTCCATCTGAACGGTTGAGCACAGAGACGGCGTCATGATGCGGTGAAATCGCACCGCGGTGTGCTGCTCATGATGCCGATCCGGCAGGTTCGCGCAGCATGAGCAGGAGCATGCGTGCGGGTTCCGGGGCGCTGACCGCGTGCGGCACGTTGGCTGGCATTCGGACGATGGTTCCGGGAGCACGCGACTCGCGATGCCCTGCTGGGTCGGGGTGATGAGTGAGTGCAAGGACAGCGCTTCGGCCGGTGGAACGGTCTGCGGTTTCGTCGCCATTGCGGTTCCGTTCAAGCCTCGAAAGAGGCATTCCTTGTAGTGTCCGGCTTTAGCCGGACCGTGATCGCTACTTCTTGTCAAACCACCGGGTCTCGTGGACGACGATGCGGCCGTCGTTGTCGAAGCGCAGGATGCTCGTCGTGATCGACTTCCCGTCTACCGCAAGGCGCCGCACGATGATGCCGTTCAGCGTGC
>Ga0111539_10003943_pt1 | contig 19512 bp, 18 predicted proteins | sample RhiMethybrSRZTD1_FD_79667 | JGI IMG/M metagenome (GOLD analysis project Ga0111539, IMG submission 79667) | Populus rhizosphere microbial communities from Tennessee, USA - Rhizosphere MetaG P. TD hybrid SRZTD1 (version 2) (version 2) | ecosystem: Host-associated > Plants > Roots > Rhizosphere >... | reverse complement strand
TTGATCAGCGCTTCATCCTTTGACGCCACGCGCAGGGCGTTGAGCAGCTGGTCGCGCAGCGGAGGCAGCGTGAGGGCGTTGATCAGTGCGGCGGCGGCGACACCGTGTCCCTTCGCCGCGGCCCCCTCGAGCGAGAGCGCTTTCTCGACGAGTTCGTAGACCCTGATGTCGAGCGCGGACTGCTGCGCGCGTGATTCGAGCTGCAGCTTCAGCGTATTCAGGGTTTCAGTGTTCCGGCTCGAATAGTAGGTGGCGTAGAAAGAAAACACCGCGGCGATTGCGGCGGCCGAGCCCTTCAGCGCTTCCCAGCCGAAGTTCCAGTCGAGCGTCGCCGACTTCGAGGTAACGGCCATCATCACCCTCGCAATATCTCCGCGAATGTGCGCGGCGCCTGGAGTGTAACGACGCGGCCGGCCGAATTCAATTTCAGGCCTTCCGCTGGTCAGCGCGGCAACTGGATCTGAGGCGGCGGCTCGACGTCGAGATCGTCGTGGTAGGCCGTCCCGAAAATCTCCCAGATGGTCACGAAGAGCGCCGCGACGATCGGTCCGACGATGAACCCGATGGCGCCAAACACCGCGATGCCCCCGAGGGTTGAAAACAGCACCAGGAGATCCGACATCTGGGTGTCGCGGCCGACCAGCCGCGGGCGCAGCACGTTGTCGACGCTGCCGATAACCAGCGAACAGAATCCGGCGAGGATGAGCGCCTTGACCCAGGCGCCCTGGACGGCGAGCACGATCGCGGCGGGCACCCACACCAGCGCGCCGCCGATCACCGGCAGCACCGACAACACGATCATCAGCAGCCCCCAGAGCACGGCGCCCGAGATACCGAGGATCGCGAAGATGATGCCGCCGAGCGTCCCTTGCACAATGCCGATGAGCAGCGTGCCTTTGAGCGTCGCGCGCGCCACCGAGACGAAGCGCTCCAACATCTGATTCTGTTCGGCCTCGCGGAGCGGAAGGTAGCGGAGGATCGAATCGAGATACCGGCGGCCGTTCATCAGGAAGAAGAACATCGCGTAAATCAGCATGAAGAAGTCGAAGATCAGCGCCAGCGTGCCGCGGGTGGTGCTCGTCAGCGACGACACGACGATTCGTCCCAGACTGCCGACGGCTTCACCGGCCTTGGTCACCAGCGCCTCCCGGTACGGCGCCAGCCACTGGATGCCTGGAATCCGATCGAGGTAGACGTTGATGCTGCCCGGCTCGTTGATCACCTGCGTCACGAACGGCGTGACGTTGTCCGTGATCCGGACGGCTTCTCCTGTCACAATCGACACGACGAACACGAATGGCGCCCCCACGAGCAGCACGATGATCAGCAGCGTGAAGGCCGACGCGAGCGCTTCACGGCCGCCGAATCCGGCCCGCAGCGCCGCATACAACGGGTGCGCCAGGCCCGACAGGATCGCCGCGACGAAGATCGTCATCAGGAAGTCCTTGATGACGAAGAAGAAGGCCGCGCTGATCGCGATGACCAGCCCGAGCAGAAACCCTTTGCGAAACCGTGCCTGGTCGCTCATGCGGACGCCGCATCCAGTCTAGCGGATGGCGACGCAGGCCGACGTCCGCCGCATCGCGTTGTCGCTGCCCGCGGCCGAGCAGGTGCCCGATCGGTTCGCCTTCTCGGTGCGGAGCAAGGGCAAGCTCAAGGGCTTCGCCTGGGTGTGGATGGAGCGGGTCGTTCCCAAAAAACCGCGGGTGCCGAACCGCGGCGTGCTCGCGGTTCGCGTCGCCAACCTCGCCGACAAGGACCGCCTGCTGGCCGCCGAGCCGGCGAAGGTGTTCACCGAGCCGCATTACAGAGGCTTCCCCGCCGTGCTGGTGCGGCTGGAGGCGGTGACCGTCGCGGACCTGAAGCGGCTGCTCACAAACGCCTGGCGGTGTCAGGCGCCGATCGACCTCAAGAAACGGACGACACGCGGCAACCCCTGATCGACGCGGGTTCACGCCAGGGAAACGACCTTCACGGCGAGCCAGATGCCCACCCCGAAGAACGCGTGGCTCCACAGACTGCTGACGAAGAGCCGCGTGCCCGCCGGACCGTGGGCGCCGAACAAGCCGTAGCCCATCGACGGAAACATCAGCAGCCACGGCAACGCGCTCGTGCACAGTCCGAAAGCCAGCGCCACGCCGAGATTGCCCTTCGGCCATCCAAGCTCGGACATCGCCCAGAGATACACCGACGCCAGAGTGACGCCGATCATGTAGTGAACCGGAAGGGTGATTGCGAGCTCGTGGTTTACGGCCGCCGCGCGCGCGATGTCGGCGTGAAACGGCTGCGCCCGGGCCACGGACACAAACCACCGTCCGATGAGATGGGGCGACAACGGTGCAGTCAAGCGCAGTCTGTATGCCATCCCGCTCAGGAGATCCATCGTGAGCGTCGAGCAGATACCGACCAGGACCGCAGGCCAGCTGATGATCGCCATCGGTTCACCCTCCTCGTGCCGTCACCCGATCAGTCCGGGTGATGGGTCTATGGAATGATGGAGGTGGAACCAGGTAACGCGCGATGACCGGACGCGACAATCCACTGGCTTCACGCGCCACGCGGTCGCCTTCGCCTGCGGACGACCCTCATGCCGCGCGCGAGCTTCGAGGCATGCTCGGCGTCCTCGAGCAGCTCGGCTACGATCTGGACGGACCGCTGACATCAGCCGGACTGCAGCGCAGCGACCTCGAGGATTCAGACGCCTACATATCGCCGAGCGCGTGCGCTCTGGTGTTCGCCCGCGTGCGCCAGCAACGACGCGTACCGAACCTGGCGCTGCATCTCGCGCTTCGCACGCCGATCGGGACCAATCCGCTCCTGGACTACCTGATCGTCAGCTCGGACTCCGTCGGTCAAGGCCTTCAGCGGCTCTCCCGGTATCTTCGTCTCGTCAATCCGGCCATTTGTGTCGCTGTCAACGACGCCGACGACCCCGCGGTCGTGGTGGTCGATAGCGGCGGCGACGCGTTCGGCGCGGAGCTCACCATCTCGTTGAGCGTCGTCCGTTTCATGCGCGAGACGGACGGCCGGCTGAACGTGGCGTACGTCACGTTCACGCACGATCCGGACGACGTTTCAGAATACGCGCGCGTGATGCATTGTCCGATTCGTGCGGGTGCGTCGGCGAATGCGTGGGCGCTGCCGCAGGAGGCGTTGCGCCTTCCACTCCGGCGCCGGGACCCCGCTCTGCGACGGTGGCTCGAGCGGCAGGCGGCCGACATGCTGGCTCGTCTTCCCCCCGGCACCGACGTGAAAGACGAGGTTCGTCGCGCGCTCGCCACGCAAGTCACGGCCGGCGAGATCGGCATCGAGGCCGTCGCGCGCCGGCTCGCCACGACGCCACGCACGCTGCAACGCCGTCTGGCACAGAGCGGGACGTCGTTCGATGCCTTACGTGACGATGCGCGGAGACAGGCGGCCGAAGTCTATCTCGCGGACGCGACGCTCTCGATCGGGGAGATCGCCTACCTGCTTGGGTACTCGGAGCCCGGAGCGTTGCACCGCGCCTTCAAACGCTGGCACGGCATCACACCGCAGGTCTTTCGGCAGCGGAAGTTGACCGGTCGCTGAGTCGCCCCGGCGGTTGACGTTTCAATTCGACTCACAGCCAACCGCGCGCCTGCGCGTAGTGCACCACATCGGTGCGCGTCGCGAGCCCGGCCTTCGCCATCGCGAGCGATCGCGTCGCCAGCACCTCCGTCATGTCGATCGCGAGACTCGTCGCGATTTCCTGAGAGGTATACGCCGCGGCGACCAAGCGGAGCACGGCCTGCTCCTGTGACGACAGCGCGACCTCGGACGCCGCCGCCGGCTCGGCACCCGCCGGCTCAGCCGAGGACGACGTGACCGCGCGGCGAAACGCGGTGTCCACGAATTCCTGACCAGCCGCCACCGCCCGCACGGCCCGCGTGAGCTCGGACAACGCGCTCTGCTTCAAGACGTAGCCCATCGCCCCGGCTTCGAGCAGCTTTCGCACGAAGCCGGCATCGTCGTGCCTGGTCAGCGCGATCACCTTCACCTGCGGGCAGGCATCCGTGATCATCCGGGTGACGCACGCGCCGTCCAGACCAGGCATCCAAATGTCGACCAGCGCCACGTCCGGCTGGCGCTCCTTCGCGAGACGGAGAGCCTCTTCGCCGTGGCCCGCGGCTCCGACCACCAGCATGTCCGGTTGCTCGTGAATGAGGCGCTTCAGTCCTTCGCGCACGAGCGCGTGGTCATCGACGATGAGGATGCGCAGCTTCGTCACACAAGCCATGACTGCCAGAGTCGGCGTCGGCGATCGGGACGCGCACCGTGATCGTCGTTCCGAACTCGGGCGTGGATTCGATGGTCAGATCGCCCCCGACCAGCGCGGCGCGCTCGCGCATGCTGACGAGCCCAAGCGACGTGGCCGCCTCGGGCGAGACCTCGTCGATCGCGAACCCGCGCCCGTTATCCTCGACCACGAGGACGATCCGGTGGTCACGTCTTTCGAGGAGTACGCTGACATGCGTCGCGCACGCATGCTTGTAGACGTTGTGCAGCGCCTCCTGCGCGAGACGATACAGATTCGCTTCGACATCCGACCGTAGCCGAACCCCGTCGATCCCGACCGTGTCGCAGTCGGCGCGCACGTGGAAACGCTGCGACCAGCCGTCGACCAGGCGCGTCAATGCCGCAGGAAACCCCAGGTGATCGAGGGCGGCAGGTCTGAGTTCCCACGTCAGAAAGTCGATGCTGCGGTCCAATTCCTCGGCCAGCCACATCGTGCGTTCGACCGAGTCGGCACAGGGCGCGTCGATATCGGTCCTCTGCTGCAACGCTTCCAGGTTGATGCGAATGGCAGTCATCTGCTGGCCGAGCTGATCGTGGACGTCGCGCGCGATGCGGCGCCGCTCGTCTTCCTGTGCGGACACCAGTCGCGTGAACAGCGCCTTGATTTCGTTCTCTGCAGCACGCCGTTCGCGGACTTCGACCTGGAGCGACGTAATCGCTCCCGCGAGTTCCGACGTTCGTTCGCGGATTCGCTCTTCCAGAGCGTCATTCAGCCGGCGCAGCCGCTCCTCGGATTGGCGCAGCGCCTCGTTGAGATCTTCGACCTGCCGGCGGCTTTCGACCGCGTCTTCCATCAGGTTGAGCGCGGCGCGGCGGGCATCTTCGAGGTCGGCGTTCGCCTGCCGCAGCCTCGCGAGCTCTGCACCGCGGCGGTCGCGGAGAGCGTCCATGCTCCGGCGCAGCGCTGCCTGTGCCCGTCGCAGGGCGGCCCATTCAGCCGATACTCTGCTCGCTAGAGGCATGCCCGTCGACCGCCGTCCCGGCTACTCGCCTTTCGCCTTGGCGCCGCTCTCGAAATCCAGAGCATAACGCGGCGGTTGGCCGGCCGCTGCACACAGCTCGTTGATTTCCTTTTTCAGGTCGATCATGCGCACTTCACGGCCGACCGCGGCCCGATTGAAACGCGCCAGATCGTCGGTGTATTCGCGAAGCGTCAACTGACTGTCCCGCAGGGCGCGGTGTTCACGATGGAGCGCTTCGATCGATTCCGTCACCTGATAGGCGGCAGACGCGAAGGCACCGAGGCTCTGGAGGATGCGCAGGTCTTCGCGGTCGAATCTGTGCGCCGTCTGCGTCTGAGTGACAGCCCAGATCGTGCCGACCGCCCGGCCCCGGACGTGAAACGGCACCAGCAGACATTCCTCGACCGGAGGGAGGTACGGGTAGCGCCGTTCGAAGTGCCGGAACAGCAACGGCGCGTCGCGGTCGAGCACGTCCCCACACGGACTGAAGTCTCGCGGCGTGCCGCCGCCGATGTGCGGCTGCCAGACGCCCGCGATCGCCGGCCAGTAGAAATGCTTTCCATCGTCTGTGACGAGGCTGAGGCCGGCCGATTCCGAGCCGAGAACCTCGAGGATGGTGTCGCTCAGGGTCTGCAGAATCGTGCGCGGGCTGTCCGCCAGAGCCCGCCCCAGCGCGACGAGTGCGCGGTTCTCGACCTGGTGATCGGGCGGGCGCGATGGGCGGAGATCCAACTCCGTCGTCGCCAGCACCGATTCGAGTGGGGCGCCAGGAACCCGCGCCAGCGCAGTTGTCCGCGCCGCTGAACCTGGCTGGGCCTGACGCTTGAGCCAGCTCATGTTCCTCGCGCCGGGCACGTTCGCCATCAATCTGCCCCAACCGATTAGAGCCCTCCACCCGGCAAACGTCAAGCCGACGGCGCAGAGACCTTGCAACGGCCGGCCGCAGTAAGCTGAACGCATGGCTTCGGCTTCGCTGCCTCGCGTCGCGGTCGTCGGCGCCGGCGCGGTCGGTGGTTACTTCGGCGGGATGCTGGCACGCGCGGGCGCCGACGTCACCCTCATCGGACGGCGCATGCACGTGGAGGTCTGGAAACGTGACGGCCTCTTCGTCGACAGCATCAACTTCCAGGAACGCATTCGAGTCGCGGCCTCCACTGACGTCGCGGCGGCAGCGGACGCCGATCTGGTGCTCTTCAGCGTGAAGAGTCTGGACACGGTGGAGACGGCGAGAGAGCTGGCGCGTCATGTTCGCCGCGACGCGTCGATCGTCAGCCTTCAGAATGGCGTCGACAACGTGGAGCACATCAGGGCGGCTGCTGCCCTCGATCCCATCGCCGCGGTCGTGTACGTCGCCAGCTCGATGCCCTCGCCCGGTCGCATCAAGCACGCCGGCCGGGGCGATCTGCTCATCGGCGATCTCCCCGGACGCGCGGGTCCGCCTCGTGAGACGGCGATCGCGGCCGTGGCGTCCCTGTTCGAGGCGGCCGGCGTGCCGTGCCGGGTCTCTCCGGACATCCAAGCCGATCTCTGGACCAAACTGATCACGAATGTCGGACTGAACGGGATCTCCGCCGTGGTGCATGCGACATACGGCGACGTCGTCGCCATCCCTGAATCGCGCGAGACGATACGGGCGCTGGTCAACGAGTGCGTCGCGGTGGCCCGGGCCGGAGGCGTGTCGCTCCCGGAGAATGATTTCGCGGCGATGGTGCTGCAGTTCGCGGAACGCGTCGGGCCGGTCTTTGCCTCGACGGCTCAGGACCTCGAGCGCGGCAAGCCGACCGAGATCGACGCGCTCAACGGGCTCGTGGTGCGGCGCGGCGCCGGGCTGGGGGTGCCAACGCCGGTCAATCAAGCGATCGTCGCGCTGGTGAAACTGCTGGAGGCGCGGCGATAATCGATCTAAGGATGGAGCACGAAATCATAAGGCCGGCGTTAAAACGTGATCGCCGCGTGAGCTCGCACCGATCTTGAATGCGAAGCTGTCAGGGCACTGACACATGCACCTGACCAGCAGCCCCGCCGGGATCAACAGACAGGCCTCGGCCGCCGGGTTACCCTCGCCCGGCCGGTCGATGGTCGTGGTAATCGCGGCGTTGTTGCTGGTCTTTGAGCTGGATCGCAGGACCGACTCCGCGCCCGTCCAACACCTGTACTACCTGCCAATCATCTTCGCGAGCTTCAGCTTCCGGATGCGTGGAGGCCTGGCGGCGGCGCTGGCCGCGATCATCCTGTACCACGTCGCGAATCCTCACTTGTTCACATTTCGCTACGAGGAAACGGATCTTGTCCAAATCATGCTGTTCATCGCGGTGAGCGTCGTCACATCGAAACTGACGCACGACGCCCGGCGCCTCCGTACACTCGCGATGACAGACGACCTCACAGGGCTACACAACCTGCGTTCGTTCGAGGCGCGGTTGGGTGCGATCATGCGCGCCTCACGCGGAGGCGCGACGGCAGTCTCCATGTTGGTGCTTGACGTGGATCGCCTGAAAGCTCTGAATGACAAATACGGCCACCTCACCGGCGCAGAGGCGGTGCGTACCGTCGGTCACATCATCGCTGCGTCGCTGCCGCCGACTGCCGTTGCCTGTCGCTACGGCGGCGACGAGTTCGTCGCCGTTCTGCCTCTCTGCGACGCGTCCCAAGCCAGGCATCTGGCCGACGACCTGCGTCGCAAGGTGAACGGCGCTGCCCCGGTCCTCGCCGGGAGGTCCTTTCCCAAGGGAACCCTTTCGATCAGCATCGGTGTGGCGTGCCGTTCAGCCGATCGGACCGTATACCGAGCGGGTGGCCCGGACCGTGAGTCCGGTGAAGCGCTGTTTCGCGCAGCCGACGCCGCGCTGTATCTGGCCAAAGAAGCCGGTCGCAACCAGCTCGTCGTGGCGTAGCCGAGCGCCCTGCCGCCGGTCGGTCAACGTCAAGGGAGACAGCGCGCGCGTTCCGCACGTGTTCGCTCACGACAGATGGTTGGTTGGGTCACCGTATGTTGTGAGCGTTCGCCGTCCCGCCGGCCGCTCGTGACCGGAGAGCACTAATCTCGCCCTTTTTGCAGATGCGCCAGCTCTCGATCTCCAAGCGCGACGTGGCCCTGGGCTTGCCTCGCGAAACGCCGATGCCGACGGGCTCCACAAACTACCGGAGATTGTTGAGGACATCGATGAAAACGAAACTGCTGAAATGCTCGGCCCTGGCCTGTGTGTCCCTGGCTCTATTCACGTTTACCGCCTGCTCCTCTCCAAGCGGCACGGAGGAATCGACCGCCATCGAAACGCCGGATGGCGCCATCGTCGTGGATACGTTCACGACCACGGCCACGGTGACGGCGATCGACGCAGCCAGGCGCCAGCTCACGCTCGTCCAGCCGAATGGCCGCCGGGACAGGTACAAGGCGGGACCCGAGGTCGTCAACTTCGACCAGATCCGGATCGGCGATCAAGTCAAAGCCGTGCTGACCGAAGAAGTGGCCGTCGCGATCGGTAAGGGCACAGCGCCGGTCGGAACGAGCGGCGTCGGCGTGGCGCTGGCGCCGGTGGGAGCGATGCCGGGCGGTGTCGTGGTGGACACGTCGGAGATCACGGCGAAGGTCACCGCCGTCGATGCGCGGAAGCACAAGGTCACGTTCGAGCTCCCCGATGGAAGGACCAGGACCGTGAAGGCCGGCAGGAAGGTCGATCTGTCCGCCGTGCAGCCCGGCGAGACGGTCACGATGCAGGTGGGCGAAGGGCTGGCGGTAACCGTGGAGAAGCCTTAGCAAACACTCCACACCGGTCGTCAACACACGTAAGGAGGCCCCTCATGGCAGAAGTGTTCGTGTTCATTGCCGGCTATCGCGATGTCAGCGATGCGATGGTTGACTACGGTGCCGTGAAGAATCTGTACCGCCGGGGCGCCATCGACACCTATGACGCCGCGCTGGTCGAGAAAGACGACGACGGTACCGTCCACGTCAGCAAGCGCGAGAAGCCCACGCAGAAGGCGGCGTGGACCGGCGCGGTCGTCGGCGCCGTTGTCGGCGTGCTCTTTCCGCCCGCGATCGTCCCGATGATGGCCGCCGGAGGCGTGACGGGCGGATTGATCGGCCACATCCGGGAAGGCATGTCGCGCGCGGACCTCGAGGAGCTCGGAGAGGCAATGGACTCTGGAACGGCGGCACTCGTCGTCGTGGCCAAGACCTCGGTGGCCGAAAAGCTCGACAAGGCCATTGCGAGGGCGGAGAAGACGATCGAGAAGCAGCTGACGATCGATTCGAAGAATCTCGACAAGGAACTTGCGGCGATGAGCAAGGCGGTCGCCTAGGCGGAGGTCGCTACCGCTACCGGTCGGGGGAGACCCGGTGTCGAACGTTGACTCCGGGACCCGGCCGGAGCGTAGAGCGTTCGTTCATCCTAGTGAGTCTCTGGCCGCATCGCTCGCCGAACGGCTTTGTTCAGTTCCCGCATCCACAGTACCGAACTGGCCACACCAAGGCATATCAGCCAATCGCGAATACTCAGCCCAGTCGTCGAGAACGCCTGCTGGAGAAACGGCGTGTAGATCACGAGCACCTGCAGGGCGAGCGACAGACTCAGCGCTGCCCACAGCCAGCGGTTCGTGAACAGGCGTGTGAACGCGCTCATCGTGTCCGAACGGGCGTTGAATACGTTGAACAACTGACACAGTGTCAGCGTCGTGAAGCCCATCGTCTGTGCATGGCGGAGATCGCCCGATCCGGTGACGAGGCCTCCAGGCAGCGACAGGTCGAGAACGAACAGCGTCCCCAGGGCCATGACGATGCCGACGAAGAGAATGCCGAGCCACATCGAACGGGTAATGACCCCTTCGTTCTTCGAACGGGGAGGCTCTCTCATCAATCCTGGATCCGCCGGATCGATCCCCAGTGCGAGGGCGGGGGCGCCGTCGGTGATCAGATTGATCCACAGAAGTTGAGTGGCCAACAGCGGAAGCACGAGGACCTCAGCTTCCGACTGCAACCCGATCACCGGCGCCAGCAGGACGCCGAAGAACATGGTCATCACTTCGCCGATGTTCGACGACATCAGATACCGTAGAAACTTGCGAATGTTCGAAAAGATCGCCCGGCCTTCTTCCACGGCGGCGACGATGGAGGCGAAGTTGTCGTCGGCCAGGATGATGTCGGCAGCGCCCTTCGCGACATCCGTGCCGGCGATCCCCATCGCCACGCCGATGTCAGCGGTCTTCAAGGCCGGCGCGTCGTTGACGCCGTCGCCCGTCATCGCCACAACACATCCCTGGCGCTGCAGTGCGGTCACGATTCGCAGCTTGTGTTCAGGATTGACCCGCGCATAGACCGAGAGGTCCCTGACGATCTGCGCCAGCGCATCGTCCCCGGCTCGCTCGATGTCGCCACCGGTGACCACTCGCGCGTCGATCGCGATGCCGAGGTCTCTGGCGATGACTGCGGCGGTCGTCGGATGATCCCCCGTGATCATCATGGGGCGGATACCTGCCGTTTTCGCCAGGGCGACGGCTGCTCTCGCCTCGTCGCGGGGAGGGTCGATGATGCCGACGAGTCCCGCGAACACGAGGTCGCGTTCGACATGCTCGTTGACCGCGTCGGGTGCCAGGGCGCCGGCGGCCAGATCCCGGTAGGCAATGCCGAGGGTGCGCAACGCCCGGCCGGCGAGTTCCTCGTTCGCCTTGAGAATCTCCAATCGGCGGTCACTGCTCAACGGTTGTGACCCGTCACCCACGTGTTCATGCGTGCAGCGTGTGAGCAGTACGTCAGGCGCGCCCTTGGTGAAGAGCCGGAGCGTCTCCCGCTTTTCCGCGTCGGTGTGAATCGTGCTCATCAGCTTGCGTTCTGACGAGAACGGGATCTCTCCAATTCGTCTGAACCTGGCGTCGAGCGCGGCCGGGTCCAACCCGATTTTTCGTGCCGCCACCGCGAGCGCTCCTTCAGTCGGGTCACCCTGGATCGTCCACCGTCCGTTGCGCTCCTGGAGCACCGCATTGTTCGCGCGGTCCGCAACAGCCAACGCGCAATGCAGTTCGGCCAGCAGCGCGCCGCCGACGGCGCCGCCGCCCTCAACGCTGGTGTCCCCGTCGGGCGCGTAGCCTGTGCCGCCCACCGCCACTCGGCCGCCAGCGGTTACGACGGCGCGCACCGTCATCTCGTTCCTGGTCAGCGTCCCGGTCTTGTCCGAGGCGATCACATCGGCGGATCCGAGGGTCTCGACCGCGCGAAGGTGACGCACGATCGCGTTTCTGCCAGCCATGCGCTGAACGCCGATCGAGAGAACCGCGGTCACGACCGCCGGAAGCCCTTCGGGCACGGCTGCAACCGCGAGGGCCACGCCCAGGATCAGCACATCGAAGACGGCCGACAGACCACTGACCCTCTGGACGAGCAGAATCGTGGCGATCATCACGACGGCGATCACGACCACCACGGCACCAAGCACCTTGCCGACGCGGTCGAGTTCTCTTTGGAGCGGCGTCGGATCGTCACGAACATCGCGGAGCATCCCCGCGATCCGCCCGGTTTCGGTCTGCATCCCCGTGGCGACGACGATCGCCCGGCCGCGACCGTACGTCGCGGTGGTCCCGCTGAACACCATGTTGTCCCGATCGCCCAGGGGCATCTCTCCAGCGATCGCCGCCACGTCTTTCGTCACGGGCAGGCTCTCGCCGGTCAGCGCCGCCTCGGCGGTCTGGAGCGCAATCGACGCGATCACCCGTCCGTCGGCCGGGATCGTGTCGCCTTCCTCGATCAGGATGATGTCGCCGGGAACGATTCCTGTGGCATCGATGCTCTGCGGTTGTCCGTCGCGGATCACGTGCGCCTGCGCGGCCGCCATCTGTCGCAGTGCCGCCACGGCGGATTCCGCCCGTGATTCCTGGACGTATCCCATGATGGCGTTGAGCAGCACGACCGCACTGATGGCGATCGCTTCATAAGGGAGGGCCGAGTCCCGCTCGTAGATCCACAGGCCAGCCGAGATCGCCGTCGCAACGAGGAGCAGGACGACGAGAACGTCCTGAAACTGGGCGAGGAACTTTCTCCACGCCGCAACCGGTCGGTCTGCCGTCAGTTCGTTCCGGCCGTGTTGTTCGAGTCGCGCTCGCGCTTCGGCCTGGCTCAAGCCTTGGCGGGCATCCGAGCGCAGTGCCGCGACCACGAGCTCGAACGGCTGTTGATAAGCGGGTACCTTGTCGAGCCGAACGGCCACCCGCACCCTCCTTTGGCGCCTGGCGTCGCTCTATTAGAGCAGGCGGATTCGATCATCGACAAACTCACAGCCGGCGACAGCGTCCAATCTTCCCGCGTCGTCATGACGATCTGACGCGATGGGCGACACACCAGGATCCGGCTGAACATCTCCAGAGCCTAGCGTCGCATGCACCTCCGATGGGCGCGTCGGCCGTCCCACGATGGTACGCTCCTCGCGGTGGACGGTCAGAAGCCGGAGCATCATGCGCTTGCCAACCACCATGGCCGCGTCAGAGCCTCACCATTGGATTCACGCGACCTTCCGTTCGTTTGCTGTGAACCGCTTGACGAACTCGAGCGCCTTCTCGGCGACCTCCCGCCAGCCGGCGTCGATCGTCAGCGCGTGCCCGCGGCCCGGCATCTTGACGATCTCGGTCACGCCTGTGTTGCGCTTCTGCTTCTTGTAGGCGGCATTCGCGATCGCCCAGGGGACTGTATGGTCGGTGTCGGCCGAGATGACCAACATCGGACCCCGCTCCGGATTCATCGAGTCGACCTTCGCCTCTGACCACGGATTGAAGTTCGCGGCCGCCGCCTGGAAGAGCGGCTCGCCGGCACCGGGGACGGAGTAGCCGAGGTACAGCTCCTTCGCCTCGTCCTCGCCGACCGCGTTCGCGAAGCTGTAGCGGAACTGCTCGTAGGTGAGCGGGACCGCGCGGTTCCAGTTTGCAGGGTTGCGCAGGGCCACGCTCGCCGTCCGCAGCGCCGCGATCGGCAGCGGCAGCACGCCGCGAAACGGAGCCGGGCTGAGCGCCACCGACGCGGCGGCAAGCCCGCGCCCCGCGAGAATCATGGTCAGCAGGCCCCCGAAGGAGTGGCCGATAATCACGGGCTTCCGATCCAGGCGGCGGATGATCGCCTCCTCGTAGTCGGCGATCTCCCCGATCCCTTTGCCCGCGAACACCTCGGGGTGCTCTCTGGCCCCGGCGACCGTCTCGGGATCATCGGGCCACCCTGGCGTCAACGCCACGTAGCCGGCCTCCTCGAACAGCGTCACCCAGCGATCCCAGCTCGAGGGCAGTAGCCAGAGCCCGTGAACGAAGACAACGGGTGTCGCGCTCGAAGCGTTCGCGCGGTCGATCTGCGCTGTCTCGTGATCAGTGATGGTACGTTCGGTGGTCATCTCTCCTCCTCGTCTCTGGTGGCAGCTGGACCTGACGCGTTCACGCGACCTTCCGTTTGCCTTGCTGGCAGAACGTGAGCAGGTCGCGGTTGACGAGGTCGGCATGCGTGGCGGTGAGGCCGTGCGGCAGGCCTGGATAGTAGATTTCCACGGCCCCCCTGATCAGCTTGGCCGACTTCTTCGCCGAATCCTTGACGGGCACGATCTGGTCGTCATCGCCGTGCATGACCAAGGTCGGGACATCGAACTTCTTGAGGTCTTCGGTGAAGTCGGTTTCGGAAAAGGCCTTGATGCTGTCGTACGAGTTCTTGAGGCCGGCCTGCATGCTCCAGAGCCAGAACTGATCCAGCGTGCCCTGGGACACCTGCGCTCCAGGTCGGTTGGCGCCATAGAACAGCGGAGCGAAGTCTTTGTAGGCTTGCGAGCGGTCCTTGACCAGAGAGGCCCGCAGGCTGTCGAAGACTTCGATCGGGAGCCCTTCCGGGTTCGTCGCAGACTTCACCATGATCGGCGGCACGGCGGCGACGAGGACGGCTTTCGCCACACGCTTCGTGCCGTGACGTCCGATGTAGCGCGCGACTTCTCCACCACCGGTCGAGTGGCCGACCATCGTGATGTCCTTGAGATCCAAGGCCTCGACCAACGCCGCCAGATCGTCGGCATATCCATCCATGTCGTTTCCGGACCACGGCTGGCTGGATCGGCCATGGCCCCGACGATCGTGTGCCACGACGCGGAAGCCGTGCTCTGCGAGGAACAGCATCTGGCCGTCCCACATGTCGGCGTTCAGGGGCCACCCGTGCGACAGGGTGACGACCGGTCCCTTGCCCCAGTCCTTGTAGTAGATCGTGGTGCCATCTTTCACTGTGATGGTGCTCATACGAGTGCCCTCCCCTTGATTCATGCGTCATGCCTTGGGCGACCCCTTGTCATGATGCGCTCGGGGCCGGAGAGATAACGGCAGGCTGTGAAAAGTGACAGCACGCTGTTGTTACAGGACTGCTTCGATCGCATCGGCTGAACCGTCCGATGGGCACGGACGCTGCACAGTCGATGGCCGTTGAATGCCGGCACCCATGAAGGAGGCAGCATGAAAATCGTCGTGATCGGCGGAACCGGGCTCATCGGATCGAAGCTCGTCCCGAGGCTTCGCGAGCACGGCGACGAGGCTGTGGCGGCATCGCCAGACACCGGCGTCAATACGCTCACCGGCGAGGGGCTCGCCGAAGTCCTTCAGGGCGCTTCCGTGGTCGTCGACGTGTCGAACTCTCCATCGTTCGAGGACACGGCGGTCATGAAGTTCTTCACCACCTCTACCACCAACCTTCTCAAGTACGCGGCAGCGGCTGGTGTGCGGCATTACATCGCGCTGTCGGTGGTGGGAACCGAGCGTATCCCCGACAGTCCCTACCTCCGCGCGAAGAACGCTCAGGAAACGTTGATCAAGGGTGCCGGGATCCCGTACACGATCGTTCACGCGACGCAGTTCTTCGAATTCGTCAAGCGCATCGCCGACGAAGCCACGGACGGAACGACGGTTCGGCTGCCACCGGTACTGATTCAGCCCATGGCGGCTGATGACGTGGCAACGGCGCTCGGCAGGATCGCCGTGGGCGCTCCACTCAATGGCACGGTTGAAGTGGCCGGTCCGCAACAGTTCCGTTTCGATGAACTGATCCGTCAGGGCCTGGCCTCGCGAGACGATTCCCGGGAGGTCGTCGTTGACCCGCATGCGCGGTACTTCGGGGCCGAACTTGGCGAGCGCTCGCTGATTCCCTCCGGCGACGCGCGCCTCGGCGAGATCCGCTTCCAGGAGTGGCTGAATCAGCCCGTCCTCCAGCGCTAAGGGCGAATCGAACGGAGGTTCAACGATGGCTCGTGGTCATGCTGTAGAACTGGCGGTCAATGGATCGTTGAGCAATGCGTCCGTCGACCGTCTCGCGTGTCTGGTGCGCCACTGGACGTGGGCAAACGAGGCGATGGCGCGATTCGATCAGGAACTGGCCGACGACGTCGGGTACGACGAAGACGCGGCCGCCGATCACCCGTTCGGTGCGTACTACCACTGGTGCGCGCTGCTGTGCGGCTTCAGCGAAGCGGCGCTCGAGCACGGGCTGCTCTCGACGTCACAGCTGGAAGCGATCCGTCGGGACCTCGAAGCCAGTCTGCCTGGGCTGCGCGCGTGCCGCCAGATGCTGGTGGTGATCCCGGCATCGCTGGAGGAGCATCGGCGTATCGCGGCCCTGGTTCGCGATGACGAGATGCTGGGCCGTCTTCGCCGTCTGCACAGCGCCTTTGGTGAAGCGCTCCACGAGGAACAGCTGTCTCGAGAGCTCGACCTGCTGGATCATTGAACGGCAGGCACAACCGATTCATTCCCGGAACTTGTGCAGCAGGCTGTCCATCATGGACGGTTCGTGGCGTTCCGGCACCTCCGCGAAGCGGAAACGCTTCACCGCATCCGCTCCCCAGAAGCGGCCGGCCGCGATCAGCAGATCCAGATCCGGTCGAATCGAATCCGGCACGGACGTCTTTGAACTCATCTCCTCGAGTTCCTGGTGGCTCAGCTCGCGCAGATGGACTGTCTGCCGGCCTCGTTTGACGACGTGGTCTGCCACCGTCGCACTCTCGATCAGGACGTCCAGGAGGCGCTCGCGCCATTCCCGGGGGAGCCGGTTGAGTACGGTCCGAAACCACATCGTGCCGAGCAGCCGTCGCAGTTCGGTCGGGTCGACGGGAATCTCCGATGTGGCGCCATCGCTTGCCAGCGCCAGTGCCAATGGATCCGAACGGTTGAGGGCAACCGCAAATTCCCGGAACGTTGTAAAGGCGCGCGCCCGAGGCGGCTCGACGACCTTCCGATCCGGTGAAGCCTTGCGCTGCCTGACCGGCTCAGGCGATTTCACAGCTGCCAGTGGGGCGTTCTCGGCTGCGATCGGTTCGACAACACGAGCAGTCGTGCGCACGCCTGCCTCGAGGCTCCAATCGATGTCGAGCGGCTGCTGCGCTCCGGTGTACTCGGCAAACAACGCCGTCACGCCCCACGGTCTCGGCATGCCCACCACTCGGGCGTAGAGCGGACTGTAGGGGCTCTTGGCATCGACGCCCATCGCGACGGCCACCCGTCCCTTGATCTGTGCATCCACGAGGTTCGACCAGTCGCCTTCGATGCAGATCAAGGAGGTGCCCGCCGGCTTGTGAAAGGCGTAGTACGGATTGTCACAGCATCGGCGGGCCGCGTCCTCCAGCTGTTCATCGCTCGGATCGCAGCCTTCCGGAGGATCGATCTCTCCAAAGCCGATTCGCAGGCGGCCCTTGCCGGCAAACAGGACCGAGAGATCGGACGGATCGACCTGCGACAGATCCCACAGGACGTAGATCAGTCCACGAAGACCGCGCGCGATCGGCACGTTCATTCGTTCCCAGACGACCGGCTGCGGCTGGGGATCGTGCTCCGCGTATCCACGGTCGTTCAGAATCTCGATCAGCCGGATACCCGCGGCGTCGAACTGCTCGATGGCGCGAACCGCGTGATCGTAATGCCGTTTGTCCACTTCGTGCCGCTCGAACGACGGCCGAACGAAGATCGGGATCACGAGCTTCTTCTGCTGACGCGCGATCTGCGCCAGCGGAAACATCGTGCCCGAACCGGTGCCTTTTCCTCCCGTGCCGATCAGGATGATGATCGAATACCGGCTGAACAGGTCCTCGACTTCGCTGCGTGATTCCTCGAGCGCGCGGAGCGCCACCTCGGGGTCGTGCCTCGCGCCGAGACGGCCGGTCGTGCGAGGGCCGATCAGGCACCGCTCCTCCGCGGGCAAATCGGACAGCGCAAACTCGTTCGTGTCCAGAAATCGGGTGGTCACCGCGCTCCTGAGCCGTTCCGCGTGCGTGGGATCGGTCTTCTGCGTCACCGCCAGGTCGCGCCGGAACGTCGCCATCACCGATCGCAGAATGTTTCCACCGCCGCCGCCAGCGCTCATAAGGAGGATATGCATGGGACACCTGATGGCTTGGGACGAGCCGTGAATTGAAACGGCACGACGATCCAGCCTGCTTGCGTGTAAAGCGCACCGGTCACGAATGAGTCGTCGCCGAGCATGTGAACCACGCGGGCGACGTCGTATTCGACGTTCTTCTTGTGATCTGACAGGTTCGGATAACGCCTGCCCTCGCCCGGCGCGAGAAGAATGTCGAATCGCCCCAGTCGCACGCCCAGGCGGAGACGCGATCTCACCGGTTGCTCCCAGACGTCGTACCGAACCAGGGGCCGTTCGAACTCATCGACGAAGCGATCGACAAAGTGCCCCACGACGATCGATGCCGTCTTCCGGCGAGCGAGATAGTCGTCGACGACCCACCACCCAAGCCACAGCACGACCACCGTCGCGCAAAGCCACAGCATCGTGAGATCGACACCGGCGAGCCTTCGAGAAACGTCAGAGCCCACGGGCTGCGATCTCTCGCCGGCGTCAGCGCCGGCGTCCGCGCTCGCGAGTGTCGTGGGTGCCACGAGTAATTTGGAAACACCGGAGCCGTCAGGCGCTTTGGTGACGTTGGCCGCCTGGCGGACTTCGACGTGATTCGCGTTCGATGGCAGACTCGGGACGGCCGGCACGACGCAGGCCCGCCAGCCCGCATGAACACGGTCGTATTGCGACTTGGGAACGAACCTCGACGACGCGTCCATGATCTGGAACCACGCCTGATACGCGTTCCGGCCGTTGCCGGTCGTGCGCCGCGCGGCTTCTGCGGCAGACTCGCCACGCCGAATGGGATGGCAGACGGGCGACTGCGCGAAGGCGTATGTCGGGAGTGCCTGGAGCATCAGGACGATCAACGCAGACCTGGCGACACGCGTCATCGGCCCTAACCCTCACCTCATCCGGAAGATCGAAACTTCAGCGCCAGCTCACCGTAGCATAGCGCTGCTGCTCGGTCTGGTGAGCCGTTTCCCGACGATGCCTCGGCTCTGCGTGAAACGGGACGTCAGCAGGCGGGAAGACAGCGCGTCAAGGATGCGGCGACGGACTCGGCGTTGGGCGAGGAGAACATGGTCGAGTGGGCGCCGGCGGTTTCGACAATGGATAGAGCGCGAGCGTGGTTGCGCCAGACCTCCGGCAGAGATGGGAGGCCGGACTCGCGCCCGACAGGGCTGAACAGCGTCAGCTCGCCTGGGTAAAAACTGGGACGGTACCGCGCCGATGCGACGAGTGCGCAAGCTGCCACCTTGAGAACACTGGTCGACGCGAACTTCAACAACCCAGTTCGCCGGCGCATGATGGAAAGCCACGAACGCAACGGCCGTCTCAGCGGGCTCATCATCGTATCGAACAGGCCGACGAGGGCGACTTCGTCACCCGCCTCGCGCAGCCGCCGCGCCATTTCGAACGCAACGAGCCCTCCGAAGGAATAGCCGCACAAGTAGTACGGGCCGTCGGCCTGCCGCGTCTTCACCGCCCTCAAGTATTCAACCGCCATCGCTTCCACCGTCGCGTGCGGCCGCTCGTGGCCGTCCAGACCACGCGCCTGGATACCAATCACTGCTCCCGGGTAGGTCATTCGTCGGGTCATCGGGAAGAGTCCCGCGACGCTCCCGCCGAGGCCGTGGATGATGAAGACCGGCGGTAATCCGTTGCCTGCTTTCAGCGGAACGAGCGGAACGTAACGAGCGGTGCGATGCGCTCTCAGGGCCTCGCAGAGGCTGCCGAACTTCGGGGCCTCCGCGATCTGAGTCAATGAAAGCTCCAAGCCGAGGGCCTGTTCGAGGTCGATCATGAATGTGATCGCCTTCAGCGAATCGCCGCCGACTTCGAAAAAGTCGTCCTCCGGACCGCTGACCCGCGTCTGCAGCACTTTCTGCCAGACTCGCG
>Ga0111539_10003940_pt1 | contig 19515 bp, 14 predicted proteins | sample RhiMethybrSRZTD1_FD_79667 | JGI IMG/M metagenome (GOLD analysis project Ga0111539, IMG submission 79667) | Populus rhizosphere microbial communities from Tennessee, USA - Rhizosphere MetaG P. TD hybrid SRZTD1 (version 2) (version 2) | ecosystem: Host-associated > Plants > Roots > Rhizosphere >... | reverse complement strand
GTCGTCGCGACGCTGATCGTCGAGACGATCTCCGCGCTCTTGCTCCACGCGCAGCGCGAAAAGCCGCCGTTTGCCAAGAGGCTCCTCGAGGAGGTCAAGACGCTGCTCCACCGCTATCTGGCCCCCTATGTCGAAGGGGCTCACGCACCGACGCGAGGTTAGCCCTCGCTGGCGATGGGGCCGACGGTGCTCGGCGATCGTGCGGGCATTTTTTCTTCGGGGCTCGGGCGCGCCGCCACGAAAGCTTCCAGTCGTTCGCACGCCACCGAGTGGCGCTCGAGCTCCGGATATTCGCCTTCGCGAAGGACCTCGGGGAGACGCAGTTTCAAGTAGCCGACCATGCACGCCGTCGCGATGTCGGCTTGGGTCATCTTGGAGCCCGTCATCCATTCCCCCTTGAGCTGCGACTCGAGCCAACCGAGCGTGCCCTCGAGCTGCCCCTTGCACCTCGCCTCCCATTCGCGACTGAGGTGCGTCCCTTCGTGAAAATGCCGCTCGTAGACGACCGCCCCCGCCTTGTCGATCGCGCCGGTCGCGGCGACGGTCGCTTGCAAGACACGCCGCCGCTCTTTGCCCGAACGAGGGGTAAGCGCCAGATCGGGCCCCATCGCTTCGTCGAGATGATCGATGATGGCGGCGCTGTCGATGAGCACCTCGCCGTCGTCGAGGATGAGCGATGGGATGCGAACCAGCGGGTGGATGCGCGCCATTTCAGCTGCGTCGCCGAACACCGAAATGGCGTTGCGCTCGAAGGGCATTCCATAGAGGTGGAGCGTCACCGCCACGCGCCGCACGTAGGGAGAGTCGTATTGGCCGACGAGAATCACGACGGGCAGTATGCACTGCCTTCGATCGGTTGCGCTACGTGCCTTACGACGGAACGTAGGCGCAGCGGCGTCGCCGCGACGCGAGAGCCAGAAGACCAAGGACCCACGCGCCGACGCCGACCGGGCTTCGTGTGGTTGAACATCCGCATCCGCCTTGGTCCTGCGATGTCCCCACGCCACCATTACCGCCGGTTGCGCTTCCTGCGGAACCGCCGGCACCTCCTGTCGCGGTCCCACCGGTCCCCGTGCCGCTCCCTGCTGTACCGGTCGCGCCCGCCGCGCCCCCGCCGTCGACCGCGGGGCCCGCGCCGCCCCCGGCGTTGCCTCCGCTGCCACCTCTGCCCGCGCTTCCACCGGTCGTGCCCCCCGCGCCGCCCCCCGCGTCGCGCCCAGCCGTGCCCCCGGCGCCGCTGTCGGAAGGGGGAACCCCGCTGTCGGCAATGCCTGCGTCGCTGCCGTCAGCTGCGCAGCCGATCGGCTCGTTGGTTTCATCGATCCCCACGGGTCGAACGCCGTAGATCGGGATCGGGCATCCGCGTTCGAGCGCACCGATGTCGGGGGCGCTTCCGCGGTAGCCGTCATTCAAGTTGGGAAGAACGAGGCCGCGATCGATGGCCATCGAGGACGCCGCGAGGGTAACGTCGGCGGGATCGAGGCGCGTCTTGTAACTCGCCGGTGCGACGAGCCCCGAATCGAAGATGGGCGTCGGCAAGATGAGCCCGTGCATTTCGATGCCGAGGGCCGCGCGTGCCGCGGCGAGGTTGTTGTATTTGACGTAGCCGAGCGAACCCCAGGTGAAATCGAAGATGCCGTCGGGGTAGTAGCCGTTGTAGTCGAATGTGCCGTCGTCGACGCCCCCCGTAAAATCGACGGTTCGACCGTTGGGATCGGGCGCCGTGATGAAGAGGTTGTTCTCGAGGATGAAGTGATGGCTCACGGCGCTGGTGTGATTGGCCAGCGCGGTGATCGGGCTCACGAAGGTGTTGTGGTAGACGAGCATGCCGCTCGGCTCTTGAGGCGGCGTCGTGCCGAGCGCGTGGAACTTCATCTGCTCGTTGGCCACGTTGACCACGACGTTGCGAAATGTGTACGCGGGGCCGCCGAAAACGGGCTGGTAGCTCAGGGTGGCATAGGTGTTGGTGAACCGATTGCGGAAGGCGCGGACGTTCCCTTCGCTGCCGTCGAGCTCGAGCCCATTGTCGTAAGCCGACGTGACTTCGTTGCCGTAAAAGTCGATGGCGCGGGCGCCGTCTTGCTCGGTCTTCATCGCGTCGCCAAAGCCGACGAGACGGTTGTGGCAGACGACGTGCCCGCTCCCTTGCAGATTGATGCCGTCGTCGTTGGCGTGCGCGCCGTTGTCGTCGGTGTAGACCGCAGGCCAGACGAGTCGCCCCTCGAGCACGTTGTCGCAGACGTAGAAGTCCTTTTGATCGGGGTTCGAGCCGATCCCGAGCGTAGTGTCCTTGAAGTGCACCCGCCGCACGACGTTGCGCTCGGCCCCCATTCCTTGAAAACGCAGCGCGCGCGAGGCTCGGGTCAAGGTGAGCTGCTCGATGTGAACGAAGCTTCCGTACGCTTCGAGCACGTTGCACCCCGTGCAATTGCCGCCGTCGAGAATGGTGCCGTCTTGGCTCGTGCCGCGGATGACGATGGGGTTATCGGCCGTGCCGCTCGCCTGGATGGAAAAAGTGCCCGCATAGGTGCCGTCGGCGAGCGTGATCACGTCGCCAGCCTTGGCAGAGGAGAGTGCGGCGCGCAGCGTCGTCACGTCGGTCACGCTTTTGCGATTCGGCGCCTTGGGCTCGCTCGGCGGAACCGAGCGCGTCGTACCGGTCAGCATCGCGGTCTGATCGACGCTTCCGTCGGCGTCGACGGCGTGTAGCTCGATCTCGTAAGACTGCCCTGGCAATAGATCGAAAATGCTCCCTGCGAATTGCGCGGGGACGGTGCGCCCCGTGACGACTTCGGGCCTTACGCGGAAAAGGGGCATCCCCTGGCGCCAGGCCGTCATTCCCGCCGGTCGATAGCGCACCGCGACGCTCGCATTGTGGTTGTCGTCTCCGGTAACGAGCAGCTGGACTCCGAGCGCAACCAGCGTCGGCCGATCGAGCTGCGCTGTCCCGACATGCAGCACGTCGTCGGCGCGTGCACGCGCCGTCCCGAGCGACAGGGCCAATGCCAATGCCGTCCCGAGCGCCGCCGGAGCGGGCGACAATGTGCGATATCCGCCGCCCATGATCGATAATTATCGCATGAGGCGGCGCAATTCTCGAGGGCTCAATCGCTGCCGTCCCATTCGCTGAGACATGTCCGCGAATGTCGACTTCCGACCGAGCCGTTCGTCGTCGTGGAGGACGATGATCGTATTTGCGTCCTCTTAATCTCCGCAAGCGACTCAGGCATCGGTCATAAGGCCGGCACACGAACGCGTGTAACGCATTTGTTACAGGAAGGACCCAGCAGACAACGTCCGTCGATGGCGAGATTCCGTCTCGCAGCAATCGGCCAGTGTCGATGCCGAAAAGAGATTGCGCGGTCAAAGTTCACCGCGTGATGCGAGGTGAGGGGCTTTTTGGGATGGACCGAGTGGTCGCAGCTCGCTAGGGTGCGCGCGAAACTGGATCGGGTCTGAAGGATCTCTCACTGGGCTCGAGAGACAGTCGGGGCGAGGGCAATCGAGCTCACGAGCATACGGAGTTCTACATGAACCACCTACCGATGAATCCAGCAGCACAGGGCAGTGCATCGGGCGAGACGTTCGCGATGCCGTTTTCGGGCGGCGAGGTTCTCGCTGGCAAGTACGAGGTCATCGAGCTTATCGGCGTGGGTGCCGTCGGTTATGTGATTGCCGCGCGGCGTATCGATTTGGGCGACAAGATCGCCGTCAAGATTCTGCGGCCCGAGCTAGGCGCTTGCGAGCAGCTCGTGCGGCGCTTCGTTCAAGAGGCGCGCACGGCCGTCATGATTCAGAGCCAGCATGTAGTGCGGATCTTCGACGTCGGATTTCTTCCCCAGGTGGGGCCTTTCATCGCCATGGAGTTTCTCGATGGCAAGGATCTGGGCGGCGTCATCGCCGAAAAGGGTGCGGTGCCCGTAGCGCTCGCCGCAGAATACGTGCTGCAAGCCTGCGAAGCGCTCGCAACGGCTCACGCTTGCGGCGTCATTCACCGGGACATCAAACCGGAGAACCTCTTCTTGACGCGGTCCCTGCAGGGGATGGACGTCATCAAGGTGCTCGACTTCGGCATCTCCAAGGTGCTTCTGCCCGAAACGATCGATCGCCGCGTCCTCTACGTTACGACGATGAGCTCCGTGGGATCCCCGATGTACATGTCCCCCGAACAGGTGCGTGCCTCCAAGGATCTCGACGCGCGTTGCGACATCTGGGGTCTCGGTTGCGTCCTCTACGAGCTCTTGACGGGCAAACCGGCTTTCGATGCGCTGTCGCTGACCGAGCTGGTATCGAAGATCCTCGAGCGCGATCCAGCGCCGGTACGCTCGCTTCGTGCGGACGTTTCGCCGGAGCTCGAGGCGATTGTGTTCCGCTGTCTGCACAAGTACCGGGATCTGCGTTTTGCGAATATCGCGGAGCTGGCGACGGACCTATGCCCATTCGTGACGGAGCGCGGGCGAGCCTGGGCTCAGCGCTGTTGCCACGTGCTCGGGACGACCGAAACATTGAAAGCAGCGACTTCGCCCGTCGTTACCCCGGAGGCAGCGCCCCCCGCTGCCTCTGCGGAATCGTCGGAGATAGCGCCGCCGAGTTTGTCTCCATCGGTCCGCGATCTCGACCACGAGGGCGCCGTGGACGCGGGCACTTTGGGCGTCGGCGCTGGCGATGTCGTCGTTGGAGATATCGGATTCAGCGCAACCCGTGCCCGCGAGCTCGGGGACAGCTTGCAACGAGGGCGGCGGCGGATTGTGATCGCAGTGGGAGGCATCGGCGTCGCAGCGGCGTGCGCGCTCTGCGTCGTAAAGCCCAGGAGCTCGAACGCGGGGCGCGGGGACGGGCCTTTCGTGCTGGTGAACGAGGTACCACCGCCCTCTTCGGCGACATCCGTCCCTCCGTCCACCCCCTCGGCGGCGGTGCTGGTCCCATTGCCATCGGTCGCAGTCTCGTCGTCATCGACCGCCGTACGTCCTCCGGCGGCCAAGAAGGAGAGCAAACGGCGAGCACCTGCAGCGCACGACGATACGCGTGCCGAGCTCGCCGAGTAAGGCCCCGCGTCTTACGGCGATGGTGCAGCGCAACGATCAGCAGCACTAGGGTTCGAAGGGGAGCCGCCGTTCGTGCAGGCCGGGGCCGCGGAGACTGCGCTCGGCTCGCGGAGCGGGATCGTGCGGATGCCCGTGGCCAAGGCGAGCCAAGCTCCACCCACCACGCAAAAAGCCCCAAAGGCGAACAGCGATCGAAAGTTGTCGGGGAGCGTCATCGGTGTCTCCTTTGGCCCAGGCCATCGCAACGGGATCGTGGTCGGGCTCCATCATGGGGTGTTCCTCGGGTGGGGCCTGCGCTCCGGTGTGCGCGTGGCGCCTCGTGGCATCGAGTTCAGCAATGCGCGTGCCGCGGGACATCCGGGGCGCAGCGGAGCGATCCTGCGGAAGGGGAGGCGACGGGGGGCGCACAGCTCGGGGTAAAGGGTGTTCGACCCGGGCACGATTGGCGGGGGACCGGGCACGAGTTGGGCACAGTGCCCGGGGCAGGAGGAGCTTGACTCCTCGGCCCGTCTCCCCAAGTGGAGCGACGAGGAGGTGCGATGCTAGAAGCGCAAGCCGAGAATCTGTGGTCGGCGCACTATGAGATGACGTTGCCGGGGGGCGTGCCTTTTCCGGCGCGCATGACCGTCGTGCGCCTGGGCGACGGCTCCTTGGCGCTGATTTCGCCGGTTCCTATCGACAATGCGCTCGCGACCGAGCTTGCCGCATTGGGTCCCGTGAGCCACCTCATCGCGCCGAACCTCTTTCATCATCTCTATCTCGCGGCAGCCAAAGTGCGTTACCCGCAAGCCCGCGTCGTAGGACCTGCTGGATTGGCCGCCAAAGAGCCGGGACTCACCTTCGCCTCGCCGGGGGCGGACCACGGCGCCCCCTTTCAGGCGGCCCTTGCCGCTACGACCGTCGAAGGGGCGCCGAGGGCGGCGGAAACGGCGTGGCTGCACATTCCATCGCGCACCCTGGTAGCGGCCGATCTGGTGTTCAACGTCGAAACCGCCCCGTCGTGGAAGACCAGCGTGACGCTCCAGATCATGGGGACGCGTGGCCGGCTCGCGCAGAGCCGCCTCTGGAGCTTTCTCGTGACGGACAAGACGTCGGCGCGTGAGAGCTGCCGCCGCATTTTGGCGTTGGATTTCGATCGGCTGATCGTGGCCCACGGCAGCGTGATTGCGTCGGGCGCCAAAGAGCGGCTCGCGGCGGCGATGACCCGCACGTGCTGATGCGCGAGCCGGCTGGGGCGATGAAAAAGCCTAAATGCACCCCGCCACTTGGCACACGCTGTCCGAGCAGAAGAGATGGAGACCTTCGCATTCTGCCTGGCCCGAGCAGACTCGCGCGCACTTCGCTTCCGTATAGGCGCATCCGCCAGCAGGGCCGCACGCAATGCAAACGGTGCGGAAGGCGTAGCCGTCTTCACAGCTTTCGGCGTTGGAATCCCCGGATCCGCAATCGGTCACGAGGATGCATGCAATGGCTACGAATACCCAGCGAATCGACATGGGAAGCCCTCCTACCAAGGGGCGGCACTGGTGCCCGCTCACGCCATTGTGGCCGCTCTCCCCCCCGCGTCCACCCCCTGTTAAGTCAAACCACCTCTTGACCTGGGCCACCTTTGCGCTGACGGTCGTGGGCAATGCGTTGGGCCCCCTGGATCGCCTGCATCGCGCTTTTCGCTCCCTCCTGCGGATCGCAACCCGCGCCCCCTAAGCCTCCGCCGCCGTTGCCGCCGCTTGCAACGACCGAAACGATCGACGTGCCTCCGCCGCGCGATGACGGCCGTCTCCCTCCCGGTGTGCGCCCCACCCGGTACGCGCTCGATCTCAGCATCGATCCCGCCAAGCCGACGTTTACTGGGCGGACGCGCATCGCGGTGAAGCTCGCGGCGCCCGCGCGCGCGATCGTGTTGCACGGTCGCGGCTTGACGATCCAACGCGTCACGGCCGAGACATCGCAAGGGAAGGTGAGCGGTAAGGCGCGGTCCCGGTTGGCCTTCGGTGCAACGGAGGTGGCCGACGAGCTCGTGCTCGAATTCGAACGGGAGCTTGCCGCGGGCGACGCCGAGATCGATCTTGCTTACGAAGCGCCTTATCCCGAGCAGCTGCGCGGGCTCTTTCGGGTCGAAGAGGGCAATTTGCGTTATGCGTTCACCCACTTCGAGCCGATCGACGCGCGGCGGGCGTTCCCGTGCTTCGACGAGCCGATGCACAAGACGCCGTTTCAAGTCACCCTGCGCGTGCCGAAGGGAAGCTCGGCGCTATCCAATACCCGCGAGGTTCGGCATAGCGACGATCCGAGCACCGGCCTCGTGGCGTTCGAGTTTGCGCCGTCCCCTCCTTTGCCCACGTACCTCGTTGCTTTCGCGGTGGGGCCGCTCGAGATCCTCGAGGGCCCGAAATCGCCGGTTCCGATGCGCATCCTTACGGCGCCCGGCAAAAGTGCCCTCGGCAAAGCGGCGATGGAAATTGCTGCCGCGCTCCTCGACCTGTACGGCGCCTATTTCGACCAACCCTATCCGTACGAGAAGCTCGATTTCGTCGCCGTCCCCAATTTCGAAGAGAGTGGGATGGAGAATCCGGGGCTCGTCAACTTTCGCGAAGAGATCTTGCTCGGCGAGCGCGCCTCGGTGTCGGCGCGGCGCGAGCTCGCCATCGGCATGTCGCACGAGCTTGCCCATCAGTGGTTCGGCAACTTCGTGACCTTGAAGTGGTGGGACGAAATCTGGCTGAACGAGTCCTTTGCCGAGTGGCTCAGCCGCAAGATCGTCGACCAGTGGCAGCCCGAGACGAAGGCTTGGCTCGATTTGGTCTCCATGAAATCGCGGGCCATGGGTCAAGACGCGCTCCCCGCGGCGCGCAAGATCCGCAATCCGAAGCGAACGGCGAATGAGATCAACGCGTACAACGATCTCCTGTTTTACAAGGGGGGTCCGGTGATCGGCATGGTCGAAGCCTGGCTCGGCCCCGACGTGATGCGCGACGGGATGCGGCGGTACATGAAGGCGCATGGGCACGGCACCGTCGGCGCGCCCGATCTATATGCCCAGCTCGCCGACGCGAGCGGTGTGCGCGACGTGGGGAAGGTGTTCGACAGCTTCGTCGATCAAACCGGCGTGCCCGTGGTGGCGACGGACCTCGTCTGCCCGAGCGGCGCGCGGAACGGCGCCGCCGCTGCCGCGCCTTTCGTGCGGCTCAAGCAGGAGGAATATACGAGTCTCGATCGGCGGGATCCGAGCGACAAACGATGGCGCATCCCGGTGTGCGTTCGCTATGACAATCATGGGCAGCCGGCCACCGCGTGCGGTCTCCTCGAAGATGCCGAGGGGCGCATCGATCTCCCCGTGGCGCGAGGCAGCGTCGCCTCCTGCCCGGTGTACCTCTATCCCAATGCCGGCGAGGTCGGCTATTATCGCTTCCGGCCCGCGCGAGCGGATCTCGAGCGTCTCGCGGCGCGCGCGCTCGGCAAGCTGACGGAAAGCGAGCGTCTCGGTCTGCTCACCAACGCGTGGGCCGCGGTCTGGAGCGGACACTTGCCGGCGTCGGCGTGCTTCGACCTGTTGCGCAATTTCGGGAACGAAACGAGCGCCGCCGTGCTGAGCCAAGTGATGCGAACCCTGACCGATGCTCTGCGCACGGTCGTCACCGACGCCGCTCGTCCGGCGTTCGCGAAGTACGTGCGCGACGTGCTCGGCCCCACGGGGCGGCGCCTCGGCTGGGCGGCAAAAAAGGACGAAGCTGCGGACGTCAAACGCATGCGCGCGGACGTGCTTGGTGTCCTGGGTCTCACGGGCGAAGACCCCGCCGCGATCGCGGAGGCTGCGCGGATCGCGGATGCGTGGCTCGCCGATCCGGCGAAGGCAGACGGCGATCTCGCCTATGTCGCGCTCGCGGTTCGCGCGCGGCGCAACGACGCGGCGATGTTCGATCGGCTGCTCACCATCGTTCGCGAAGCGCGCGACCCGGAGGTGCGCAACATGGCGCTCGATGCGTTGACGGAGTTCACGGCGCCCGCGCTCACGCGCCGCGCGCTCGATCTGACGCTCGACGGTACGCTGAAGTCACAGGACATGCGCGTCGTCATCGCGCCCTTGAGCCGCAAGAAGTGGACGAATGCAGCCACGTTTGCCTGGATAGAAGAGCACTTCGACGCGCTCGCCAAGGCATCGACCATGGTGCCCGTCGTGCTCGCGCGCATGCCGGGCGCAGCGTGCGACAGGGATCTCGTGGGCAAGATGGAAGCCTTCTTGCGACCCCGGCTCGAAAAAGTAGGCGCCGCGACGGAGCTCGCGGAATCCGTCGAAGCGGGGCTGCGCTGCGCCGCATTGGCCGACAAAGAGTCGGCGCCGGTCACGGCTTGGCTCGCGGGGCGCGGGGGCAAGCGCTGACGCCTTCAGCGCGCGAACTCGACCCCCACGCGCGCGCCCCCCTGTTCTCGGTTTTCGGCGAACACGCGCCCCTGGTGTGCTTCGGCGATCCTTTTGACGAGCGCCAGGCCGAGCCCCACCGATTCTTCGCCGTTGGAGGCGGCCGAAGCGCGCTTAAAAAAGGGCTCGAAAACGCGAGCCTCGTCCCCGGGCGCGAATCCCGGTCCGCCGTCCTCGACGATGAAGGTGACGATCCCGGGGCGCGTATCGACGCGCAGAATCTCGACGCCCCCCGCGTGGCGCTTGGCATTTTCCAGCAGATTGGAGACGGCACGCGCGACCAGCGTGGCGTCACCCGAAAAGACGATGGGCCCCCCCGCGACTTCTAGCCGCGACGCATCGACGCCGGCGCGCTCAAGCGCGTTCTTGGCGACCTCGATGGCGTCGAGATCGGTGCGCGTCAATGCCGTGAAATCGATGCGCGAGCTTGCCAAAAGATCGCTCACCAGGGCGTCGATTTCCGTCACTTCGCGCTCGAGCTGCGCCATCTCGTGAAGCGGGCCTTTGGCCGTCGCGTCGTCCGCGCCGCGCGCCTCTTGGCCGAGCGCGGCCCTGAGCTCGGCCAAACGCGCCAAATTGGCTTCGGCCTTCTCGCGTGCGAACTCGATGAGCAGCCGCATGCGCGAGAGGGGGGTCCGGATTTCGTGCGACACGGTTGCGAGGAGCGCGCGCTGATCGGCCAGCTGTTTCTCGATCCGCTGTGCCATCTCGTTCATGACGTTGCCGACCATCATGAATTCCATCCCTTGACGTGGGGACAGACGCACGCGGCTCGCGAGCTGTCCGCGGCCGATGTCCTGCGCGACACGCGCGAGCTCGGAAAGAGGGCGGACCAAGCGATGCGCAATCGCCCCCGAGGCCGCCCACAGCATCACGATCGCCACCACGAGTGGGACGAAGAATTGCGGATGATGGCGGCGCACTTCACAGAGCTCGACGTAGCCAATGACTTTGCCCTCTCGCTCGACGGGGGCGGTCACCGGTTTCGTGTTGCACGCTTTGCCGAAGCGTTCGACGGTCTCCCCGCGCTCGTCGGTGAGGCGCACGCCGAGCTCGAGGTCGCGTGCGAGATCGGTGGCCAGCGCGTCGCGGCGGTCGGGCTCGGTCCACACGGCGGCAAACTGGCCCCCCACGAACGTGCGCGCCCGCGCGAGGCTCGCTCCCCATCCGTCGGCCCCCGCGCGATTGGCGAAGAAGCTGACCACCGCCGCGGTGATGGCGATGGAGATGCCGAACCAGACGAAGATCTTCCGGCGCAGGCGTGGACCGTGAAAATAGTGCGCCGACCGCGCGGCCCACTTCTCGTGCGACCAGCGCCGGTCGTCCGCCCACCACTCGCGCTCCCATCGCTTTTCGGCCTGTCGATGGCGGGCCCATTGCTCGCGCTCCCACCGGTCGCGGCGACGATCGCGCTCCTTCGTCACAGCCGATCTTTCACGAGCACGTAGCCGATGCCGCGGATCGTTTTGATCTTCTTGGGCGAGCGCGGATCGTCGCCGAGCTTGGAGCGCAAGTGGGAGATGTGCACGTCGACGGTGCGATCGCTCACGGTGACATCCCCGCGTCCCGCTTCGCTGAGCAGCGCGTCGCGCGCCACGACGCGCCCGGCGCGCCGCGCGAGCGCGAGCAAGATGTCGAACTCGATGCCGGTGAGCTCGATCTCGCGGCCGTCGACTTGCACTTTGTGTGCGGGCACGTCGATGGAAATCTCGTTGATGACGACGAGCTCGGCATCGGCCGACGGATTGACCCTCCGCAAAACGGCGCGAAGTCGGGCCACGAGCTCGCGAGGCCCGAACGGCTTGGCGATGTAATCGTCCGCGCCGAGCTCGAGACCCACCACACGATCGGTCTCGTCCCCTTTGGCCGTCAGCATCAGGATGGGGACGCTCCTTTTGGCGCGAATGCGCCGGCAAACTTCGAGCCCGTCGAGCCCCGGCATCATGATGTCCAAGAGCACGACGTCGAAAGGGGCGGCTTCGAGCTCCGCGAGCCCCCGCTGCCCATCGGGGGCTCCCACAACAGTGAACCCATTTTGCTCGAGGTACGTCGTGAGCAGCTCGTGCAGCCGCTTGTCGTCATCGATGAGCAGCACGCGGGGCATAGGGTTCAGGGCTCGGCAGATTCGGTGTTGGGGGCGGACTCTTGGCGCGGCTTGTCGGTTTTGACCGAATCTCCGCGAACGGCGTTGCGTGCCGCCCCGACGCAGACATCGGCGATGTGATGTTCCCAGTAGTCGCGATCGTGTCGCCGGTGGTGCATGGAGTGGAAGGCAAAACCGTACCCAAGAACGGCCCCGAGCGCCAAAAGAGGGATTTTGACGAATCGCATGGCTTACTCCTCCCTTACCAGCCGCTCGTCCAGTTCGAGTCGATGATGTCCCCCAACATCTTGCGCTGCCGATCGTCGAGGGTCTCGTGGATCTTGGCGATGGCGGCGCGGGCCGCGGCGCGCAGTTTGAGGGTGGCGTCGTCGATCCGCGAGGTCGCCCCCTCGAGCGCCACGTCGTCGAGAAGCGGTCCGCGGATGGCGCGCGCGACGTCGGCACGGACGTCGCGACCAATTCCGCGAAGCTCGCGCGCGATCGTCTTGAGCTCCTCGAGAGCCGCGAGGATGGCTTTCTCTTGCGCAGGGGTCACGTCGAGGCGATTGAGCAGCGAGTAGACGACGCCGCGACCGCGACCCCACGGTCCTTCGCGCCGCTCGTTGGCTTCGCCGCGCCACGGAGGGCTGTCGTCCCCCCAGATGTCGTGGTGCCACGAGCCGTGATGTCCGTGGTGCCCGTGATGACGGCCGAAGCCGCGCCGATATCCCCCGCACGGGCCGTATGGGGCACCGTATCCGAAGGCGTACCCGTAGGGGGAGAAGCCGTACCAGCGTCGCCGCGCGACGGCGCGGAAAAGCCCGATGAGGCAGATCGTTCCAAATAGAAACCCGATGAACATGGCGTTCCTCCTGAACCGCTCCTCGGCGGCTCAAGGTCGAACGTGTTGCCCTCCCGTTAAGCCTATGCGCGGACCCCTATGAAGAAGTGTTAAGGGGGGCCATGTACGCGCTCTTTGGGCGCGTTACCGGGCCTGGACGGGGCTGCCACAGCGTTGGCATATGTACGTGCCGGCCGTGAGATTTCACTCTCGTTGCGCGTGCAGAACGGTCAGCTCGGTCGATCGGTGTTGCTTTCGCGGCTCGTTCTGGTGAAGGTGCGGCCCATGAAAACTACGGCCCGTTCCTTTGCGTCCATAATCGTTCTAGCCCTCGCGGGCGTGATTTCCGGCTGCGGCGGAGACGACAGCTCTACAGGCACTGCCGGTTCGGGCGGCAGTGGAGGCGCAGGTGGTACCGCCGGCACCGGTGGGAGCAGCGGGGGTGGTGGCTCGGGTGGGGGCGATGCCGGCGAGATGAAGATCACGAGCTCGACGGGGACACCCACCGTTTATCGCGACCCGTATGCAGACGGCGGCGCCAATCCCATTCCGGAAACCGTGATGGCGAGCGCCGATGCATTTGCGACCGCGACCGGAATGCGCGTGACGCTCACGGTCTCGGGCCTGCCGGCCAGCCGACCGTTCGGTGCGCATATCCACAAGCTCGCCTGCGATGACAACAAAGCCGGCACGCACTACCAGAACAACCCGGCGCCCGACGGCGGCGCGACCGATCCGATGTACGCCAATCCGACGAACGAAGTGTGGCTCGACTTCGTCCCCGACGCGATGGGCGCCGCGACGAAGACGGTGGACGTCAACTTCGTGCCGCGCAAGGGCGAAGCCAAAGCCATCGTGATTCACGACATGATGACGATGTCCGGTGGCCTCGCCGGCCCGAAGCTCGCCTGCATCAGCATGCCGTTCTGAGGATTCGCGTCGCAGCGAGCCCAAATGCTTTGCGCCCCATCGCCGACGCGCGGTGGGGCGCAGTTGTTTTTTGAAGCTCAGGGACGAATCGTGATGCCGACGTTGAAGCTCGGTTTGCTGAACGGACCGACGTTCCCCTTTTGGAGCGCATCCTTGATGCACTGTTCGGCAGGGGTACCCACGGCGGGCCCGGAGACCGAGACGCTCTGCACCTTGCCGTCGGAACCGAAGGTCACGCTCGCACGCGAGGGGCCTTCCTGTCCTTTGACGCAGGCCTTGGCGGCGCGGTTGTTCGCGGCGAGCGCGCTGGAAATCGCGCCGGGTGACGGCGCATCGGGCACGCCCGCGCCAGCCGGCGTTACGGGAGCAGCAGCCGCGGGTGCGGCAGCAGCGGCAGGTGCAGCAGCTTTCGGCGCGGCAGCGGGCGCCGCGGCGGCTGGTGCTTCTTGCGCGCCTCCCGCTTGTTGAATGGCGGCAGCGAGCCCCGTCTTCGATGCTTTGCCCGGAGTCGGGAGCGCGGGGGGCGCGGGAGCAGGTTCCGCGGCGGGCGGCGGCGCCGCCGCTGCGGGCGGTGCTGCAGCGGCCTGGCCCGCGAGATCGGGCTGCTTGCCGAGCGTCTGCAAGAAAGATCCACCCGCCGCCGGCGCTTCCTTCGGCGGTTCGTAGGCGGGGACGTCAGCCTTCGGCGCTTCGGATTTGGCACCGCGTGCGGCGACGACTTTCGCCCCCTTGGCCCCCTTGCCTTTGTGATCGGCGGGATCGAGCGTGGAGGTGTCTCCTGCTGCCGGTGCTTCGTTCGCTGCAGCAGCTGCGTGTCGTGCGGCTGGCGCCGCCGCGGGAGCCGCGTTGGCAGCAGCGGCGGCGGTTTTCTCAGCGACCGCCGCATGCGCTTTCTCAGCGGGCGCCGCTTGTGCCGGTGCCGCAGCAGCGGGATCAGATTCCGCCGGCGCATTGGCAGCCGCGGCAGCCGGAGCCGCCGCAGCAGCGGCAGGTTGCGCCGCGGCAGCGGGCTGCGCGACGGTCTGCACCGCAGCGGCGGCCTGTGCAGCAATGGCCGGTTGCGCGCTGGCGGGCTGCGCGTTGATTGCAGCGGCGGCGGGCTGCGCGGCGGCAGCGACGGTGCTCGCTGCGACGGGGCGCTGCGCAGCACTCTGCGCGTGCGTTTCGTGAGGCGCGTTGCTGCGCTGCACGATGAAGAACGCCGCGACGAGACCCGCGGCAGCGATCGATCCGCCGATGATCATCCCCATCGTTTGGCTCGGACCCGATTGCACGGGCAGCGGAGCGGCGAAAATGCTCTGCGTGGTGGGAAGCGGCGTGCGCGGGCTGTGCGATGCCGTCGGCGGAGGTGCAAACGACGGCGGGCGGGCAGCTGCTTCCGCGGCAGCGGCCGCGCGCAGCTTGTCGAGATCGATAAAACCCGACGCATCTTCGTACGGTGGCGGCAACGCCTCGCGCGTCGTCTCCGTCGGATCCGGCATGAACGGGCTGTCGGGAATGTTGAGCTTGCGATTCGCCGCTGCATCGGGCGGCGCGACCGTCGAAGTAGACGAGCGGTGCGTGGCGCGTGCCATCGCACTCAGCGATGCGCGCCCATCGGGGTTCTGGCTCGGCCTATTCGTCGGATTATCCATGTAAACACCTCGCGCGGGGGAGCCTACACAGTTTGTTTGGCCCGACTCAAGAGACGAGCGGCCGCAAAATGAGCCAAAACGGCAATGCCGTCTCTGCCGAATTTCTGAAACACGCTTGCAATATCGCCGGTGTAGCGCGGCACGCAACACCCTGGTCTTTCTGCGGGCCGGGGCATGGGAGGATCCATCTAGAGCTCGCTCGGCGCCGGGGTGCGTTCCATGGGGCGGCCGCGCCCCGGGGCTCGTTGCGCGAACGCTCGGCGTTGATCTCATTCGCAAGCAACCGGCCGAGTAATGGTAGAGCGTGACTATGCGAAATCTCGGGGTTGTTCTGGCGGTTGCCGCATCGTGTGGCTTGGTTTCGGCCTGTCGGGGGGCATGGGGCCCCGCGTCAAAAGCGCCCGATGCGAACGGCCAAGCGAGGTCCTCTCCGCCGCTAACCCCGTCTGCGTCCCCTTCGTCAGGCCGAACCCCGGCGCCAACCACCGAAGCCGAGGGCAAGCGAACGGCCACCGATGTAACCGTCTTTCACCTCTTCAAGGTACTCCGCAAGATCGGCGTCGAGCGCGACACGTCGATGCACGTCGGCGGGGGGGGCACGGAAATCAAAGCGACATTCACGTTTCAGGACCGCGGCACGCACGTTCCCCTCGCCGCTTCGTTTCTGATGGGCGCCGGGGGCGTGCTCCGATCGTACGAAGCGTGGGGCAACACGTCGCGGCTCTCGGTGATCGACGAGCGCGTCGAGCTCGACGCCGACGGCTCGTACGTGACGCACCGCCTCGGTGAGCCCCCGGGCCGCGTTCGACCGCGCGCCCCGTTTGTCGTGGCATCCGGTTATGCGCCCTTGCTCGCGCAGGATCTCATGCTGCGCAAGTGGGTCGAGAGCGGGCGCCCCGCGACGATGTCGCTCGTACCCGAAGGAACGCTCAGCATCGAATCGCGAGGCAAGGAGACGTACAACGTCGAAGACAAAGCCGTCGAGCTCGAGCATGTCAGCGTGCGCGGCCTCGCGTGGGGGCGCGAAGACGCGTGGCTCGACGGCAGCGGCAAGCTCGCGGCGGTCGTGACGCGTGACGCCGAGTTCGATCATTTCGAAGCGGTGCGCGAAGGGTTCGTCGCCAACTTGCCCGCGCTCGCGTCGAGCGCCGGCGCGGACGGCGTGAAGTGGCTGTCCGAAGTCGCCAAGACCGCCGAGCGCAGCACGCCCGCCGTCGTCGCGCTCACCGGCGCGGATCTCATCGACGGCACGGGGCGCGCAACGATTCACGACGCCGTCGTGGTGTACGAACGCGACAAGATCGTCGCCGCAGGGCCGCGCGCCTCGGTAACCGTGCCCCCCGGTGCAACGAGCGTCGACGTCGCCGGCAAGACCATCGTGCCCGGGCTCTGGGACATGCATGCCCATTTCCAACAAGTCGAGCAGGGGGCCGCGTACCTGGCGTCGGGCGTCACCACCGTGCGCGACATGGGGAACATCGTCGAGTTCGTGACGGGGGTGCGCGACGCCGTCGACGCCGGCAAAGGGCTCGGCCCGCGCATCCTCGCGTCGTGCCTCGTCGACGGAGATGGCCCCAAGGCGGCAGGGACGATCACCATCAAATCCACGGCCGACATCGCTCCCGTTCTCGATCGATTGAAGAAGGCCGGCTGCATCGAGGTGAAGATCTATTCGAGCATCGATCCGCACCTCGTGAAACCGATTGGCATCGAAGCGCACCGTCGCGGTATGCGCATGGTCGGGCACGTGCCCGAAGGGATGGACGTCGTGGCCGCGCTGGAAGCCGGTTTCGACGGTGTGAGCCACGCGACCTTCTTGTTCGGTCCGCTCTTCGCGCCGGGCGAGATGCAGAAGCTTTCACGCAGTGCGATGCGGCGGCGGATGATCGACGCGCGCCTCGACGATCCCAAGCTGGCCCAAGTGACGCGCACCTTCGTCGCCAAGAAAGCCTTTCTCGATGACACGCTCGCCCTCTTCGATCTCATGAACCACAGCGAAGAGGAGAGCGCCAAGCGCGAGCCCGGTTTGTCCAAAGTTCCGCGCGAGCTGCGAGGGATGTTCGAAGGAGTGCGCCCCGACGAGGCGGCCGAGCGCGCCGCCATGTTCGACCGCTACGTTGCTTTCGTAGGCGAGCTGCACAAGCGGGGCGTCCCCGTCGTCGCCGGAACTGACATCGCGGTCCCCGGGCATTCGCTTCACCGCGAGCTCGAGCTCTACGTGCAAGCCGGTTTCACGCCGATGGAAGCCATCCAAGCCGCAACCCTCGTCCCCGCCCGCGCGATGCATCTCGACAAAGAAGTGGGCACGATCGAGCCAGGGAAACGCGCCGATCTGGTCGTCCTCGGCGGCGACCCCATCGCCGACATCCACAACATCCGCAAAATCGAGACAGTCATCGCGCGCGGCAAAACGTACGAACCGGGACCGCTGTGGCGCCTGATCGGCTTTTCTCACTAGGGCAACCGCGGCGCCTTTCCGGATCAGAATTCACAGGGAGGCGGGGAGCCGGGGAGATCAGAGGGCTTCTTTGGTTGTTCACACAAAATCTGGCTCTGGTCTCCCCGTCTCCCTGTGAATCTTCTCTTTCCGATCTAGCTGAAGACCCTGGCGGTGTTCGTTGCGGTCCGTCACGTGGCAGGCGTCACCGCTGGTCCGCTGGGGGCTACGGGGTGCGATGACATTCGCGCCCGCAGCCAGAGGCGCAACTTGTCCATATAGAGATACACGACCGGCGTCGTGAAGAGCGTCAGCATTTGCGAAAAGAGCAATCCTCCGATGATGGTCAATCCGAGCGGTTGGCGGAGCTCGGCGCCGATACCGCCGCCGACGGCGAGGGGGACCGCGCCGAGTAGCGCGGCCAGCGTGGTCATGAGGATGGGGCGAAAGCGAAGGACGCACGCCCGGGTGATGGCTTCTTCTGGCGAGAGGGCTTCGTCGCGTTCGGCTTCGATGGCAAAGTCGATCATCATGATCGCGTTCTTCTTGACGATACCGATGAGCAAGATGATGCCGATCAAGGCAATGATGCTGAGCTCCTTTTTGAAGAAGACCAACGCAAGGAGTGCCCCCACACCCGCCGAGGGCAATGTCGACAAGATCGTGATCGGATGAATGAGGCTCTCGTACAGCATGCCCAGCACGATGTAGACCGTCACCAGCGCGGCCAAGACGAGCCACGGCTCGCTCGCCAGCGACGCGGTGAATGCCTGGGCCGTTCCTGAAAATTCCGCGTTGATCGCGGCGGGCACGCCGATTTCGCGCTGCACCCGCTGGATGGCTTCCACCGCTTGGCCGAGCGAGACATCCGGCGCAAGATTGAAAGAGATGGTCGTCGCCGGAAATTGCCCTTGATGCCCGATGGAGAGCGCGGTCGAACCGATGCTCGCCGTCGTCAGTTGATCGAGGGGCACCAGCGCGCCGCTCGACGATTTGACGTAGAGGTGACGGACGGAGCTCGTGCTTTCGGCGAGCTCCGGCTTCATCTCCAGGACGACGCGGTATTGGTTCATCGGCGCGTAGGTGGTCGCCACCTGCCGCTGGCCGAAGGCGCTGTAGAGAGTGCTGTCGATCGCTTGAGGCGTGATGCCGACGCGCGCAGCGTCGTCCCGATTCATCGCCAGGCGAAGCTCGAGTCCCGCGGTCTGCAGATCGGTGGTCACGTCCTTGAGCTCGGGGAGCTTGCGCAGCGCTTCGAACATTCGCGGCGCCCACGCGCGTAGCTCGTCTAGGTTCGCGTCGGTGAGAACGTACTGGTACTGCGATCGCGCGAGTCGCCCTCCGACGCGCACGTCTTGCGCGGCTTGAAGATAGAGCGCGATGCCGGGAACTTGCGCGAGCTTGGGGCGGAGACGCGCGATGATCTGATCTGCTTTGGCCCGTTTTCCCTCGCGCAGCTCGATAAAGACCGTTCCGGTGTTCACCGTGCCACCGCCGCCCCCCGAGCCAACGAAGGAGACGACGTGAGATATGTCGGGATCGGCGAGGAGAATGCGGTTCAGCGCTTCCTGCCGCGCGCTCATGGCGGGAAAGGAGATGTCCTGCGGTGCTTCGGAAAAGCCGGAGATCATCCCCACGTCCTGCTGCGGGAAGAGCCCCTTGGGGACGAAGATGTAGAGCGCCACCGTGCCGGCCACGGTGGCGAGCGTCAGCGCGAGCACGAACGCGCGGTAGCGCAAAAGCCAGTGCAGCGACCGCTCGTAGCCCGAGGAGAGCGACTGAAATCCCTTTTCCAAAATTCGGTAGGCGCGTCCGTGATGTCCGTCGTCACGCCGCAAGATCCGCGAGGCCATCATCGGCGTGAGTGTCAGCGAGACGAGAAGGGAAATGACGATGGCGACGCTCAATGTCACCGCGAATTCGCGAAAGAGCCGCCCCACGATGCCGCCCATGAGCAGGATGGGAATGAAGACGGCGAGGAGAGACACGGTGATGGAGACGATGGTAAAGCCGATCTGCTTGGCGCCGGCGATCGCTGCCTCGAAAGGAGGCGTACCCCGCTCGACATGGCGGGCAATGTTTTCGGTGACGACGATGGCATCGTCGACGACGAATCCCGTGGCGATGG
>Ga0111539_10003938_pt1 | contig 19521 bp, 11 predicted proteins | sample RhiMethybrSRZTD1_FD_79667 | JGI IMG/M metagenome (GOLD analysis project Ga0111539, IMG submission 79667) | Populus rhizosphere microbial communities from Tennessee, USA - Rhizosphere MetaG P. TD hybrid SRZTD1 (version 2) (version 2) | ecosystem: Host-associated > Plants > Roots > Rhizosphere >... | reverse complement strand
CTACTCGCGCAAGAGCACGGCTCCCCAGGATAACGACACGAACAGCGCGACCGACGGCGCCAACAGCTCCTCCCCGTTGAAGGTCTGCCAGCCGCCGCGCGCTCCGGCCTCGAAGTGAAAGCCGGCGCCGAGGTCGTAGATGCTGCCGAGCGCCGCCCCGATCGAGTTCAGCGCGCCCGGGTCGTTCGGCTCGGCCGACACGATGGTGGCAGCGTTCGCGTACAGCGTGAGCCGGCCTTTCACCCAATCCGCGCCGGAAAAAACGCCTACGCGCACGTCTGGCGTCAGCGCGTTGCCCGTCTGCTGGGTGCCCTGGGTCAGTCGCGACTGATCGAGCACCGGCGCATAGGACGCGCCCGCGAACAGCGTGAGTATCCCGCCGTTGAGCTTCGAGCGGTGCGTGAACGTGAAGCCGAGCTGCCCTCCGGCGCCGGAGCCGAAAAAGAACTGGTCCTGTGGCGGCCCGTTCGCGGGATCGAACCAGACGTAGGTCACGCCGGCGCCGATCCCCATGCTCGCGTACCGCGAAAACTTGTGGTTATAGCCCTGAGTCAGCGACGCGGTGAACGCGCGATCGCCGGTCGAGCTGAACGCGTAACGCGCGTCGAGACGCGTGCCGGTGTCGTCGTTGCGTGAGATTTGGTAACCGTACGTAGCTGCGGCATCCGGACCCTGAACGAGCGGAAACTGGCCGCGTGATGCGCCGACGCCGACCGACCCGCTGTATCCGACCGACGCGCCGGCGTTGCTGCGGTGCGACAGCGTGTGCCCCAGCGCGAGCTCGGTGCGTTCCGACACCACCTCGGTCGTGACGTTGGACGCGTAGACGTTGGTGCTGGTGTCCGCCTGCTGTTGGGTGTTGTCACCCTGGTTGGTACCGCCCTGGTTGTTACCGCCGGGGAGACCGACCGCCGGCGCCTGACCCGGGGCGTTGCGGGCCGACAGCGCCTGGGCGCGCGTATTGGCGCGATCGTAGCCCGCGGTCTGCGACAGCGTGAGCGAGGTACGGCGCGAAAGCTGCCAGCCGATCGACGCGTCGAGGCCGACTCGGTGCAGGATGTAAACGGTGCGCGGGCGACCGTCGCTCTCTCTTTCGAGCGGGCTCACCACGATGCTCGGCGAGTAAGCGAGGCCCACGGTGCTGCGGCGCCCGTCGAGGCGCGCGGAAATCTGCGCGCCGTCCTCGGCCTCGTAATAGGTGTCGTCCTCGTTGGCGATCCAGCGTAGCTCGGCGCGATCGCCAACGGCGACCGTGAACACCTGAGCTAGTATCGGGACGAATCCGAGAGGCATCCGCCGCGCACAAGTACCAGTCCATTGCCTCCGCCGCTAGACGGAGCAGCGCGCGGAGGCACTGGACGTGGCGTCAGTCGCGCGAGCCGGGAGGCAGCTCGAGGTCGGCCAAAATCGGGAGTTTCATCTGGTACACCTGCCAGCGCTCCACGATCTTGCCCTTCCTCAGTTCCAGCAACATCGCCAGGAGCAGAGCCAGGACCAGCGCTCCGGCGAAGGCGCCGAGCGCCGTGTTGCGCACGTTGGGCTTGATCGGCGCGAGCGGCGCCTCGGGCGGCTCGATTATCTTGTATCGATGGTTGAAGGCCGCCTGCGCCGTATCGAGCTCGAGCTGGGCGGTTCGAATGCCGTCACGCATTCCCGCGTATTTGCTGATCGCGCCTTGCAGCTGCACCGTGACGGCGGGGTCGGTCTCGGTTTCGTTGTCGAGCAAGCGTAGGATGTCCGCTGGCAGAGCCTCCGCCTTCGCGGGGCCGGAGCCGGAATCCTTGCTCGTGGCCCGACCCCCACCCACATAGCTGCGGGTCACCATCGGCCCGGTGGTGGTCGTGGGAGCGCTCTCGAGCTCCTTGATCTTGGCGGTCATGTTGGCGATTTCGGTCTGGATCGGCGCGGTGCGCGCAGCGTCGTCGGCGGACAGCTGTTCGATGGTTCGCTCGAGCCGTTTGACCTCCGGGTGGGCCGGCGTGTACTTGGTCAAAAGCTCGTTCATCTGGGCCTGCGCGACCACCAGCTTCTGGTTACGCTGCTCCTTGATCTCCTTCATCGCCCGCTTTTTCGCTTCCAGATCTTCCTTGAGCGTGGCGATCTGCTCTTTGCGGGCGGCGAGCTCGGACTCCGGTATCGGCGTCTGGGTTTGAACGATGCGGATCGTCGGTGCCCTGGGCCGGGCGGGCGCACCGGAAGCAACGGGCGCGCCCGACGACGCGGCTGGCGGGCTCGAAGCAACCGGCGCAACCTTCGGCTTGGTCGCCTGGTTCACCTTCTCCTCGCGCATTCCCTTGATTTGTTCGGCGATCTCTTCGATCTCTTTTCGCGTCCTTACCGCGTGACCATCCATGATCTGCATCTTTTCCTGGATGGTGGAGATCTCGGACACGTGGCGTTCGGCCAGGTAAATCTTTTGCGCTGCGGCGACCAGCAGCGCGGCGCTCTCCGGCGCACCCCAGTCGACGCCGAACACGAGCGATTCGCCTTCCTGGCGGATCCACAGCGACGTCTGCACCGCCCAGACCAGCGGCGCCTCCATGTCCTCGGCGCGGGGCTCGCCCCGGCGAAACACCCAGTCCTTGAAACGCTGAAACTTGGGACGCTCGGCGATCGAACGGCGCGCCAGATCGGTATCCCGCACGACCTTCAGCGCATTCTCGCGTCGGCGTATCAGGTCACCGGCGCCGCGGTAAGCGCCTCGCTCGTCGCTGCCGATCAGGGCGCCGCTCTGCGAGATCAGGATCGTCGACTCGCAGTGATAGGTGCGGGGCCAGAGCGCCAGCACGCCCATCGCCACCCCGAACACGACTACGAAGGTTAGCCCCATCGCCACCTTGCGACGCCGGATCGCCCGCCAGGCGAAGGCGCCGTAGCTCTTCACCATGTCGAGCTGATCGATCGGACTGCGCTCCGGCTCCTCGCCTTCTTCGTCTTCAGCGGCCATGAACGATGTACTCAGCCTGCAGCAACCCCAACAGCTCTTTTTCCAAGTGAGTCTGCGGAGTTTAAAGCGCCGCCCAGCCCCTTGCAAGGCGGCGGTCTCGTTGTCGTTTGGGGCCCCGGCCCCAAACGTTCGGTGTCGGTTGGGGCGCCTTCGCTAACCAAGCTAAGTTTCGGGCCAACTCGAAACGGCAAGGTTGAGGCTTTTGTCATGACCGTCAGCCGAAAGGTGGCCTGGGCCGGCGCGGCGAGCGGCGTCGTACTCGGAATCGGTGCGTGCGCCTGGTTCCTTCGCCCCAAGGCCGAGTCACCGGGTGAACGAACAGCGCCCGCAGCCTCGGCAACGCAACGCCAGCGCCAGGCGTTCGAAGTCGCCGAGGTCGTGTTCGATCGCGGCTTCGGCGAAGGCTGGCAGGACTTCGGTTGGGGGCCGCGCGACCACGAGTGGGACGGCGGAGCCTTGCGCGTCGGTCTCGCCGGCTACGGCGGAGTCATTTTCCGCCATGCCGAGTTGTCCGCGAGCTTCGGCGCACTGGTCTTCAAATTTCGCGCTCCGAAGAGCTTCGGCGACTTTCTCGCCGTCTCTCTGCAGAACGGCAAGGCCGACGAGAAAGCGCTGCCCGAGGTCGTGATCGAGCCGCGTCACGTGGCCGAGCTCGATTCGGGCTGGCGCGAGGTGATGGTGCCGCTGCTCGCGCTGAACCCGTCACGGGTTCCCTTCGACCGCATCGTGATCCGTGCGCGCGAGATGGTTGCTTCCGATTGGGTCGAGCTCGACGCAGTGGCGCTGACGAAGCCGACGCCGGAACAGAACGCGATCGCCCCGACGCGGCCGGCCAAGCTTTCGATCGACTGTCGCGGCCCCGCGGTCAAGATCAGCCCGCTGATCTACGGCATCGCACGTGGCTCCCCTGCCAGCGGAGCAACGGCGTTCCGCATCGGCGGCAATCGCCTCAGCCGCCACAACTGGGAGATCGGCGCGACCAACATCGGCAGCGACTGGTTCTTCGAGAACGTCGACGAGGGTAACGGCGCCTTCGAGTGGCTCGCCAAATCGCGAACCGATGGGACGAAAACCGCGATCGTCGTGCCCACGATCGGCTGGGTCGCCAAGGACGACAAATCGGTGGGATTTCCGGTGTCGAAGCTGGGCAAGCAGCAGGCCAACGATCCGCATCGTCCGGAGGCGGGCAACGGCGTCGCTCCCGACGGCAAGGCGATTGCACCGGGACCCCCGACCGAGACCAGCATCGCCGCGCCACCGGAGCTCGTGAAAGCCTGGATCGAACGCGTGAGGAAGGAAGACGCCGCGGCCGGCGCGCGAGCCGTGGACATGTACCTGCTCGACAACGAGCCCGACCTCTGGCACGTGACTCACCGCGACGTCCATCCGGAGCCGCTGTCGTACGACGAGCTCCTCGATCGAACGATTCGCTACGGAACCGCGATTCGCAGCGCCGACCCGGAAGCGGTGATCGCCGGGCCCACGTCGTGGGGCTGGCCTGGCTACTTCTTTTCGGCGCTGGACATGGCCAAAAAGGGCCTGATCCCGAACCCGGATCGCGCTAGCCACGGCGGAACGGCACTCGTGCCCTGGTACTTGCGGAAGCTCGCCGAGCACGAGCGACAGACCGGAGTGCGGGTGCTCGACGTGCTCGACGTCCATTTCTACCCGCAAGCCGACGGCGTCTGCCAGGGCGGCTCGCGCACCGATCCCAAGACGGTGGCGCTCAGGCTGCGTTCGACGCGAGCGCTCTGGGACGCGAGCTACAAGGACGAATCTTGGATCGGCGAGGCGGTGAGGCTCGTGCCCCGGCTCAAAGAGTGGGTCGAACAGAACTACCCCGGACGCGGCATCTCGCTCGGCGAGTGGAGTTTTTGCGCAGAGGATCACATCAGCGGCGGGCTGGCGATCGCCGAGGCGCTCGGCCGCTTCGGACAGTACGGGCTCACCGCGGCGTTCTACTGGGGCAACGTCGCGCCGGACACGCCGGCGTTCTGGGCCTATCGCGCGTATCGGAACTTCGACGGCAAGGGCGGGCGCTTCCTGGATGTTTCGCTGCCCGCGCGCGGCACCGAGCAAGTTTCGCTGTTCGCGTCGCGCGACGAAGCAAGCTCACGGTTGGTGCTGGTCGCGCTCAACCTCGATCCCAGCAACGCCGCGGAGATCGAAATCGACACCTCGAGTTGCGGCAGTGTGAAGCTCGCACGGCGCTTCGGCTACGGCGCCGCTGCGAGCGGTTTGACCGAAACACCCCTAATACCAGGCTCCACGGCGCCCGGCGCGTTGCGTGGCGGCAACATTCCCCCGTACGCCATGGCCGTGCTCGAGCTGACGCTCGAAAAGCCACGCTGAGCCGGCGCGGATCGCTTGACGGAAAGCCATGGTTTCCGCAAGGATCCGCCGGCCATCGAAGTCTCATGCCTCTACGCCCAGCGCGCGACGTCCTCCTGTTCTACGAGGACTACGATCGCGACACCTTCTTCAAGAACGATCGGCGCCTGCGGCGCGTCGTGCGCCGCGTTTATCAGCGTGTGCGTCAGGGCAAGCCGAAGGTCACCGGGTTCGAGGTCTGGTTCCAGCTCCTGAAGAAGGGGCTCGAGCGCGCCGGACAGCGCGTGCACGTCAACGCCTTCCGGCTGGCGCGCAAAAATCCCGAGTTCCCGGTCGGGCTGTGCGGCTATCCGCACATCCTGAGCGACTGGCCGTTGCCGAATCCGGCCGTGGTCGGGCCCGGCATGATCGATCACCCCAAGGTGGCGCCGGACCTGATGAAGGATCCGCGCTTCCGGCTCTATGTCACGCCCTGCGACTGGTACTACGACATGTTCGAGCCGGTTTACGGCGCCGAACGCTGCGTGCGCTGGTACGCCGGAATCGATCTCGACGAGTGGCCGGACCTCGGCGCACAGCCGAAGGACATCGACGTTTTGATCTACGACAAGATCCGCTGGCAGCGTGAGGTCCACGAGCCCGGCTTGCTCGCTTTGATCGACGAAACGTTGAAGAAGAAGGGGCTATCTTCCGCGACCGTGCGCTACGGCAGATACAACCACGCCGGCTATCGCGCCCTGCTCGCGCGCTCGAAGAGCATGATCTTCCTGTGCGAGCACGAAACCCAGGGCATGGCATACCAGGAGGCGATGGCCAGCAATCTGCCCATTGTCGCGTGGGACCCGGGCACCTGGGTCGATCCGCAGGCGAAAAAGTACGACTCGAATCCGATCCCGGCCTGTTCCGTGCCGTACTTCGACGAAAGCTGCGGGGAACGCTTCGCCGGCGCGGAGGCATTCGCCAGTGCTTTCGGGCGCTTCTGGGAGCGCCGCGAGGGCTATGCGCCCCGCGCGTTCGTGAGAGATCGGCTCTCGCTCGAGGAATCGGGCCGGATCTACATGCGCCACCTGGCCAAAGCGGCCGCGATGAGCAAGTAAGCCGTTCTCGATCGCGAGAAGCGTACGGCACATGGTCGACTCGCTGCCGAAAACCCGGAGCGTCCGCGCGCGGCTGAAGACGCTGCTCAAGTTTCTCACCGCGGCGACGGCGATCGGTTACCTGGTGGCGTTGATCGCCGCGGTGCTGATCCTGCGCTTCACCGCCGATACCTGGTGGCTCGCCGCCGCCAGCCTGTACTTGCCGCGCTTTCCGGCGCTGATACCGCTGCCGTTTTTGACCGGGGCGCTGCTGCTGCTCCGGCAAAAGAAGCTGCTCTGGACGCAGCTCGCCTCGCTCGTGGTCGTGATCTTTCCATTGATGGGTTTCGTGCTGCCCGGTCTGTCGTGGCGCGGTGACGGACCCGTGGTGCGCGTGCTGAGCTTCAACGTCAATTCGGGTTTCTGGGGTTACCGGAAGATCGAGAAGGACGTGCTTGAGCACGATCCGGACGTGATCGTGGTCCAGGAAATAGCCGGCATCAACGACCCCGACGGCTTCGATGCGACGTTGCGCAAGAAGTATCCCTACGTCGAAGCCGATGGTGAGTTCCTGATCGCGAGCCGCTTTCCGGTGCTGAGCAAAACCGGAGCGGACCTGGTTGCCTACGAAGGCACCGAGCAAGACGGGCGCTTCATGGCTTACGAGCTCGATTCGCCGCTCGGCAAGGTCACGCTCTTGAGCGTTCATCCGATCTCGCCGCGCAGCGCGTTCTACGCCCTGCGCGGCAATGCGGGCCTGCGCCGATCCCTGCTCTCCGGGTACTTTTTCAACGGCCCGGGCCCGGACAAGCTGATGTACAAGTTGAACCTGCTGGCGCGGCAGGTGGAAGCGGCTTCGCAACGCGCCCGCGGCGAGAAGAACGCGGTGATCATCGCCGGCGATCTGAACCTGCCCTCGCTGAGCCCCACGTTTCGGCGGAACTTCTCCGAGTTTCAGGACGGCTTCGAACACGCCGGCTGGGGATTTGGCCACACCTTCCCGAACCGGCGCGGCCTCCGCATGTGGCTGCGGCTCGACCATATTCTCGCCAGCCAAGAACTCGACTTCGTGTCGTTCGAGACCAGCTGCACGGATTCCTCCGATCATTACTGCGTCGTCGCGGACTTGCAGCGCCGCTAGCGCCGCGATTCCATCCAACGGATGGGGTGCTATGCACGCGCGGCTTCGCCGCGCATCGCGGCACTAGCTCTCCCAAGTGGGGCGCGGCAGCGCCCCCTCGGCTTTGCCGAGCCTCCCCCTCGGCCGCTTCGCGGCCGCCTAGCCCGCGGCCGAGCCCTGTGACAACCTCGGGTCCCGATGGAAGCCGATCACGCGTCCGCCGTTTTCGAGCTCGAGGCAGCCCTGCTCCGGCAGCCGAACGTCACGGCGTGCGCGGTGCTCGCGAAGCGCGGCCCGCAGGGTGAACAGCGGATCGCCTACGTGGTTCCGAACGGCGCCTTCTCGGCGAAGACCGTCGAGAACCGGATGCTCGATGGCGCGCCGGACCTGGCATTGCCCGACGGCTACGTGCTGGTTTCGGCGTTACCGCTCGACGATCAAGGCATGCTGGACGAGGCCGCGCTCTTGCGCCTTCCGCTGCTCGAGCTCGAGCTCGCCGAACGCGTCGAGCAAGAGCTGCTCGCCGATCCGCGGATCGAGCACGCCGCCGTCTTCATCGAGGAGCGCCCGCGGCGCCCCGGCGCGCTCCACGTATCGGATCTGCTACCGGACGAAGCGCTCGGCGGCACGGCGAGTGCCGGAGCCGCCGCACGTGCCGAGCGTGCCGTCCCCGATCCCGTGCCGGAGGCGACCGCGGCGGCGCCGGCCGACGAGGCGCCGTTGCCGCTAGCAGTCCGCCAGGGTGCCCCGCTCGGGCGGCCTGCGGGCGGCCCCGAAACGCTGCTCGATGCCCTGCGCATCGCCGCCGAACGGGCCGACGGACGGGGGATCACCTATCTCGCCGACGACGGCTCCACGCGCGAACAATCCATGCCCGAGCTTCTGGCCGAAGCGCGGCGCATCGCCAGCGCGCTGCAGAGTCGAGGCATGAAGCCCGGCCAGCGTGTGCTCTTGCAGCTCGCCGCCGCCGACGACGTCTTGCCCGCATTCTGGGGTTGCTTGCTCGGCGGCTTCGTGCCGGCGATAACGCCGATTCCACCGAGCTACGAGGCCGGCACCAACGAGCTCGAGCGCCTGTGCCAGGTCTGGCAGCTGCTCGACGGCCCGCCGCTGCTCTTGCGCGAACAGCTGAGGCCGGCGCTGGCACCGCTCGAGGCACGTCTCGGGATCGACGCCGCGCGGCTCGCCATCCTCGACGAGCTGCGGAAGGCTCCCGATCATTACCAGGCACCCGACGTCAAACCCGAAGACGTCGCATTTCTGGTTTTCACCTCGGGCAGCACCGGCGCGCCGAAGATCATCATGCTGTCCCACCGCAACATCTTGACGCGGTCCCAGGGGACGAACGAGCTGTGCCGGCACGAGACCAGCGACCGCATCCTGAACTGGCTACCCTTCGATCACATCGGCAGCATCTCCGACTGGCACCTGCGCTGCGTCGATCTCGGCTGCCACATGGTCTACTGCTCGAAAGAGTACGTGCTGGGGGATCCGATCAACTGGCTGCGCCTGATCCAGCGCTTCAGGATCACCCACAGCTGGGCTCCCAACTTCGCTTACGCGCTGGTCAACGACGCCCTGAATCGGAAAGAAGAGAGCTTCGAGCTCGCTTCGATGAAGACGCTGCTCACGGCCGGTGAGGCCGTCTCGTCGAACACGGTGCACGAGTTTCTGCGCCGGCTCGCGCCGCATGGCCTGGTGCGCACCGCGCTGCGTCCGGCCTTCGGCATGGCCGAGCTCGGCTCCGGCGTCACCTACTACCTGCCGACCGAGCAGGATCCGGTGCGGGTCGAGCACGTGGATCGCGGCCACCTCGAGGGCCGCTTGCAACGCCGCGCTCCCGATCACCCGAACGCGATTGGCTTCACCAGCTGCGGCACCGTGATCCCCGGCGCCGGGATGAGGATCGTGGACGAAACCAACACGCCCTTACCGGAGCTGACGATCGGCCGGCTGCAGATCTGCGGCGGTCCAGTCACCCAGGGCTATTTCCGAAACCCCGAGGCGAACCGCGAAGTCTTCGTCGGCGAAGGCTGGTTCAACACCGGCGACCGCGGCTTCATCGCCAACGGCGAGCTCTACCTGACCGGGCGCGACAAGGAGAGCCTGATCATCAACGGCGCCAACTACTCGAACAGCGAGATCGAAAGCGTCGTGGAAGAGGTGCCCGGCCTCTCGGTTTCGTTCACCGCCGCGTGCGCGGTGCGCCCCACCGGCGATCCCGAGGAGCGCCTGGCGATCTTCTTCAGCCCCGCTCCAGACGCCGGCATCGAGCTTTCGGAGCTGTTGCGGAAAGTGCAAGCGAGTGTGACGCGAAAAACCGGCGTCAAGCCCGACTTCCTCTTGCCGGTGGCGCCCGACGTCATTCCCAAGACGGCGATCGGCAAGATCCAGAGGAAGCAGCTGGTCAAGCGCTTCGAGTCCGGCGACTTCGGAGCTCTGCTGAAGCAGGTCGACGTCCTGCTCGAGAACGACAAAACCATTTCCAACTGGTTTCTCGCGCCGCGCTGGCGCAAAAAGGCGCTGCGACCCGGCGCCCGCTCGCAGCCGAAGCAGGTCCGGCTGATAGCCGATGCCACGGAGCTGGCAGACGCGCTCCGTGCCGAGCTCGAGCGCCGCGGCGTTCCGGTCGTGAGCTCGGGGACGTACACGGACGTCGTCGATCTGCGCGGTCATGTGCCGGATGGCCAGGGCAATGGGAGCAGCGCCGTGCAAGCGACGCGGAGCTCGACGGCGGCCACGGCGCGCATCTTCGATCTATTCGAGCGCATCCAGCAGGCCCAGCGCGAAACCGAGGGAGCTCGCAGCTCGGGCGCTCGCCTGCGCTACTGGGTCGTCGGCAGCCAATCGCAGGCGGTCACTGCGACGGATGCGATCGATCCTCTGGGCGTGGTCGTGCCGCCGGCGATCTGCGCCCTCTCGCACGACCTCGCGTCGGTCGAGTGCCGGCATCTGGACCTCGATCCCAGCGAGCTCGCGCGCTCGGCGAGCGCGATCGCGGACGAGATCGAGGCCCTGTCCGCGGAGCACGAGGTCGCCTTCCGCGGCGGCGCGCGCTGGGTTCCGTGTTTCGAGCGCGTTACTTTTCCGGCGCTCGCCGAACGGGCTTCCACGCTGGCGCGTGGCGGCTTCTATGCGCTGACCGGCGGGCTCGGGGGCGTGGGCTCGGAGCTCGCGCGCTACCTGCTCACGGCCTGGGGAGCGAGCCTCGTGATCGTGGGTCGGACACCGCTCGATGGAGCGCCCGAGCACAAACGCGTGCTTTACACGGAGCTCCAAGCACTCGGTCCGGTACACTATCGCGCCCTCGACATCGGGGATGCCGCGGCACTCGAGCGCACGGTGGCGGAGCTCGAAGCGGAGCTCGGAAAGCCGCTCGCGGGCGCATTCCACCTGGCCTCCGTCTACCACGAGCGGCCGGCCACGGACGAGACGCCGGCGTCGTTCGCCGCCGTCCTGGCCCCCAAGATGGACGGCGCGATCGCGCTCCATGCGCTCCTGGAACAGCGTCCGCAGGCGTTCGTGGTCTGCTTTTCCTCGGTGGTCAGCGTCTTCAGCGCCGGCGGCTTCTCGGCCTACTCCGCGGCCAACCGCTTTCTCGACGCGTACTGCCACGATCGGCGCCACCGCCGCGGACAGAAGAGCTACAGCATCGACTGGTCGGTGTGGGATGGGCTCGGGATCGCGGCGGAGAGCGCGGCTCGGGAAATTCTGCAGCGGCTCGGTCCGGGAGCGGCCGACGGCACCATCAGCGCCGCGGATGTCAGCGCGCGGATGATCGAGGCCGAGCGTTCGCGCGGCTACCTGCGCATGCCCGTGCTCTCGGGGATGCGTTCGCTGACCGCGGCGCTCGGTTTGCCCCCGGGGCAGCTTTTGGCCGGCGTCGATCTGAACCATCCGAATCTGCGCAGCCTCACCGTCGGTGACGCGGAGCCGCTCCTGGGAATTCGCGGCGGCTATACCTTGCGCGCCGGCACCGACGCGTCGGCGCTCGGCGTGCATTCGGCACGGGACCGCTTCGGACAGAGCGTGCCGAGCGAGTTGCGGCGGCTCTCCTCCGCCCCGCTCACCGCCGAGGGCCGGCTCGATCGCGATGCAGTGCTCGGCGAAATCCGCGGCGCGTCGCGCCAGATCGTTCCCCCGCAGACGGACGCTCAAAAGGAGCTGGCCGAGATCTGGAAGGAGGTGCTCGACCTCGAGTCCGTGGGGATCAACGAAAGCTTCTTCGATCTGGGCGGCACGTCCCTGCTCTCGGTTCGAATGTTCGCGGAAGTCGAACGGCGGCTGGGCGTGAGTCTGCAACTTGCCACGTTGTTCCAGGCCGCGACGATTCAAGCCCTGGCCGAGCTGATCGAGGCGAAATCGGGCACGGAATCCAAGGACGCGCTCGAAATGCTGGCACCGGCCAGCGGCGCAGCAGCGCTGTTTCTGATTCACGACTCCGACGGCAACGTGGAGCGTTACCGCGCGCTGGCTCAGCATCTGGCGCCCGACGTTCGCGTTTACGGCCTCGCGCCGTATGCGAAGGATCGCTTTCCAGCCCTGCACACGCGCCTCCGCGACATGGTCGACTACCATGTCGCGAAGATCCGCACGAGCAAGGTGGCGGGACCGTACCTCGTGGGTGGCACGGATGCCGGTGGTGTCCTGGCGTTCGAAGTCGCTTGCCGGCTACAGAGCGAGGGCGAGCGCGTGGGCCTGGTACTGCTCTTGGACACGACCGACGTCGGGCTAGAAGACGGCCGTTTTTTCGCGGTGCGCGCCGCGCTGAGCAAGCACGGCACGGCGTTCAGGCCGGTCTTCAACGCGCTGCTCAAGACGGGCTTCGATCACACGCGCGTGCGACTGCTCGATCGCCTCTTTAGCCGCGGCGCCGCCCTGCCCTGGTATCTCGAGCACATCCCGCCGCGCGTGGTCTACGCGTTCGCGAGCGCCGGCCATCGCCCGCAGTCGTTTCGCGGACGGCTCACGCTGTTCCGGGCCAAAGCCGGCGTGCCCGATGCAGAGTACGACGACAGGCCCGCGCTCGAGCGCTGCGGCGATCCGCTGCTCGGCTGGGGCGCGCGCGCCAGCGAGGGAGTCGAGATCGTGGACGTTCCGGGCGGCCACTACACGCTGCTCACCGAGCCGCACGTCGCAGATCTCGCGGCCAAGGCTGCTGCCGCGATCCGCGCTGCGCTCCGCAGCGAAACCGGCTCGGCGCCCGGCGAGCTCAAAAGCTCGCCGCAGCCTTCCGCAGCGTCGCTCGCAGGTGCGACGTCATCACCGTGACGTTCGGCTCGTAGACCAGGCTGTCGTGAGTGCCCGGCACCTCGATGATGTCGAGCTTGGGCGCGAAGGGACCCCAGCCGAGGCTTCCGCCGGCGTGAGAGTACACGTAAGCGATTTCGCTCGCCCGATAGAGCGTGACCGGCCCGTCGTAGAGCTCCGGTTTGTAGCGCTGGCCAGCGGCCCAGAACGCCGTCGTCATCACCTGATCGCGAAGCTCCATCGGCAGCGGCTGCCCCTGGCGCGTGTAAAACTCGCGCTTGACCCGATCGCGCAGCTCTTCGCCGAAGCGGATCAGACGCGCTTTGGCACGGCGCTGCAGATAGGCAGCGCCCTCTTCTTTCAGCCCGTTCAAATGACTTTTGGAGCCCGGTGTTAGCGGCTTGATGCCCGCGCACACCGTGTCGAGCAGCACGACCATCGGGACCTTGCGGCCTTCGCGACGCAAGCGCTGCGCCATCTCGTAGGCGACGATACCGCCCCCCGAATAGCCCCCGAGCAGGTACGGCCCGGTGGGGTGAGCCTTGACGATCTCGGGCAAATAGAGGTCCGCCATCTCCTCGATGGTTTCGAGCGGGGCCGCGCCGTCCACGCCCTTGGCCTGGAGACCGTAAAACGACTGATCTTCACCCAGCCGTCGCGCAATATCCCTGAAATTCAGCACGTTGCCGCCAGCGCCGTGCACGCAGAAAAATGGAACGGTTTTGCCGCGCTGGATCAACACGAGCGGCGAAAACTGGTCGGTGGGGTTGGTGGCGCGTGCGGGCTCGGTCGACATCGGGTTGCCTCGGCACTGTCGGAACGGCGGCAGGCCGATGTTACCACGCGCGTCAAGCCACGGGAAACGCTGCGGTCTCGCGGGGCGTCGAGCATTGCCGCGGCCGACGCGATGGGCTTAGAGTCCCGCTCGACTGATGCAGCACGCGCCAGCCAGCGAGCGGGCACCGGAGCTCGGCAACCAATCGCTGGTTCTCAAGAACGCAGCGCTGCTCCTGATCGCGCAGCTGATCACCACGCCGTTCGCGGTGGTGGTCAACGCGGTGATGGGCCGCTACATCGGCCCCGCCGAGTTCGGACGGCTCTACCTGGCACAGACCTTCTGTGGCTTCGGCTTCCTGGCCGTGGAGTGGGGCCAGGGCCTCAATCTGCCCGCGATGGTCGCCAAGGATCGCAAGCGCGCGGGCGAGCTGCTCGGCAGCGGTCTCACCTGGCGCCTGATGGTGGCGTTGCTGGCGACGGCGCTGCTGGTAGCGGGAACGCAGATCTTCGAGCAAGGCGACGATCTCGCGCTGCTCCTGCCGCTGGTGGCGCTCGGGATGACCATCGGCACGGTTTCCAACGCGTGCCAGGAAACGATTCGAGGCTTCGAGCGCACCGACGTCATGGCGTTTGCGCAGGTCGGCGGGCAGCTGTTCACCGGCAGTGTCGCGATCGCGGTCCTCTTGATCGGCGGCAAGCTACGCTCGGTGCTGCTGGTTCAAGCCGGCTGCGGCCTGGTCGTGCTGAGCTTCGTGTGGCGCGCACTGCGCACGGTGGGCGTGGGGCGACTGGCGGTGAACGGGCGCACGCTGAAGGAGCTCTTCTCGGGCGGGGTTCCGTTCGTGATGTTCGGGCTGGCCATGCAGATCCAGCCGAACATCGACGCGCTGTTCATGGCCAAGCTGCTGCCCGACGAGGTGATCGGCTGGCAAGCCGCGGCACGCAGGTTGATCGGCGTCTTGATCTTTCCCGCGAGCGCGATCGTCACGGCGCTGTATCCGACGTTGTGCCGCCTCCACGCCGAGGACAGAGAGGGCTACGTGCGCACCGCACGCGACGCGATCCGGACCACGACCGTGCTCGCGGTACCGCTGGCGCTCGGCTGCTTCCTGTTTCCGGATCTGGGAATCCGCATCTTCAGCCGCAGCTCGTTCGGGCCCGCGGAGGACAACTTGCGCGTCCTGTCCGGATTTCTGTTCCTGCTCTATTTCAGCATGCCGCTCGGCTGCGCCCTGCTCGCGGGGGGCAAGCAGCGCGCCTGGACGACGGTACAGATCACCAGCATCGTCTGCGGCACCGCGGTCAATCCGCTGCTGATTCCGTGGTTTCAGCGGCGCATCGGCAACGGCGGGCTCGGCGTCTGTTTCGGAACGTTGGTCAGCGAGTGTTTCATGGTCGGGCTCGGCATCTGGCTGTGCCCGCGCGGGCTCTTCGATCGCGCGCTGATGCGCCAGATTGGCCTGGCCGCGGTGGCCGGCGCGGCCATGGCAGCGGTGGCGCGACTGTCCGGACCGCTCACGGTTTTCGTCGCGGCGCCGGCCGCGGTGATCGCCTACGGCGCGTGTTTGTGGCTGATCGGCGGCGTCGACAAAAAGCAGCTCGCGGCTTTCCGCGGGATGATCGCACGCAAGCTGGCGAAGCTGCAAAAGCGCGAGTAAAGTCCACGACCGCTTGCCCACGCCGAGTCACGGAGCGAAAAAGCGGGTGCTCTTTTTTTCGCCCTTCGCCGCGATCGGCGGAGGCGCGGAGCGCGTCCTGCTCGATCACATCCGCTTCATCGATCGCGAGCGCTACCAGCCGTTCGTAGCCGTGATCGCGCCGGGCTCGTTCGCGGACACGACGCGGGCGCTCGGGGTCGAAACCTACGTCAGCGAGCCTCACGCCGATTCGCGTCCGTTGTCGATGCTGCGCGAGCTCGTGCGCTTCGGCAGTTACGTGCGCAAGAACCGCATCGACGTGATCGTCGGCAACAAGTACCGCTCGATCCTGTACTGGGGGCTGAGCCGAGCGCGCAGCAGCAAATTCGTCTGGCTCTTGCACGACCCGCCGATCGAGCGCGGCGTGAAGCGCTTCGTGGTCGGCCAGATCATGAACCACCTCTACCCGAGCTGGACAGTGTGGGTCACGCCGGAGTCGCGCGAGATCTTCTCCAAGCGATTTGCCCATCTGCGTGGCGAAAACTCGACCGATATCCGGCCCGGCACCTGCCCCGAGGACCTCGGCAGCGGGGACGCCGAGCGCGCCCGCAAGCGCTGGCAGGTGCCGGACGGCGCGCCGATCCTCTCGGTGTTCGCGCGCCTGCAGCCGTCGAAGGGCCATCTCGATCTGGTCGCCGCAGCGCCGCAGATCGTGAAGCAGCACCCGCAAACGCGCTTTTTGCTGTGCGGCGGCACTCAAGCCGGGATGCCGCTTCATCACGAGCTCGCGGTGAAGGCGGCGATCGCCGCGGCCGGACTCGAGCAGCACGTGCATCTGCTCGGCATGATCAGTGAAGAGGAAAAGTGCGACGTGCTCGCCGCCACGACGATCCTGGTCCATCCCGCGCAGTGGGAACCGTTCGGAATCGCGGTCATCGAGGGCATGGCGGTGGGCAAGCCGGTCGTGGTCGCGGACGCGCGCGGGCCATCGTACATCGTCGATCACGAGAAGACTGGCCTCGTCGTGCCCAAGGGTCGACCCGAGGCGCTGGCGAACGCGATCAACACCCTGCTCTCCGATCCGAAGCGTGCGGCGCAAATGGGTGCACGCGGCCTCGAGCGCGTGAACGAGCGCTATCACGTCCGCGTCGCCGCCCGGCGGCTCGAGGCGATCATCGAGCGCATCACCGGCGGCTCGGCGGCGTCGGAGATCTCCCGCGCGCCGACGCAGCACGGATCAGCTGGCGAGCAGGCTTGAATACGCGCGCTCGGTGTCGCGAGCAGCGCGCTCCGGCGTGAAGTACTCGAGCACGCGGCGGCGGCCGTACTCGCCCATCGAACGCCGGCGCTCGGGATCCTTGATCAGCGTCAGGATGTTCGCGGCAAGCGCCTCCACGTCCCACGGCGGAGACAAGAGCCCGGCCCGGCCGTGCTCGACGACCTCCGGCGTCCCGCCGTTGCCGACGGCGATCACCGGCAACTTCATCGCCATGGCCTCGAGGAAAACCACCCCGAACGGCTCCTCGTAGCTCGGCATCGCGTAAATATCGCTGGCCGCCATGATCTGCGGCACGTCGCTGCGCGGGCCCGTGAACGTGACGACCTGGGAAAGGCCCAGCGTCTGCACCAGCTCCTTCAGCTCGCGCGTGAACGACCCGCCGTGCACGTACGGATCGTCGTCGCCGACGATCAAGAGCCTTACCTTCGGAATCTCTTTTTTTACCAGCGCAAGCGCCCGCACCAGCTCACGCTGGCCCTTCCACGAGAACAGCCGCGACACCGAGACCAGGAGCGGCGTCTCGGTGTCGACGCCGTACTCGCGGCGGATGCCGCTGCCGTCGATCGCGGGATCCCAGCGCCCCGCGTCCAGACAATTGAGAATCGTGTGCACCCGCTCCGGCGGCTTGCCCATGCCGATCACGGTCGAGCTGACGTAGCGCGTGATCCCGAATGCCGCGCTCGCGTGCCTGACCGCCCACTTCGCCGGCGCGGTGTACTCGTCGGACCACTTGACGTGCACGTGCACGACCGATTTTGCGCGCGCGAGCCGGGCGAGCGTCACCGCGTACAGGCCGTCGCGCGGCTTCTCGGTGCCGTGGATGATCTGGATCCGCTCGCGCCGCACGTAGCGGAGCAGGTCCATGAATTCGACCGGGAAGTTCAGGGAGGCGCGCATGCCGCGCGCGATGCCGCTCAGATCGCGCTGGCTCAAGCCCGGAACGAAGTGCGTCGGCCGCAGCCGGATGTCGGGAATCTTGCTGATTGCGGCCAAGGAGGGCGGCGTCGGGCCGCCGTCGCCGACGGTGCAGGCGACGTGCACGTTGAAGCGGCTCCGATCCAGGTGCCGCATCAGGTGCGCGTGGATCAACGTGTCGGCGCCCAGCGCCATCTGCGACTGGACGAACAGGACGTTGATTCGATCCCCTGGTGGCATTGGGTCGTCCTCGAGCGCGCCGACTATGCTCGAGGCGCGCCCGCTGCGGCAACCCCAAACGATCGTCGAAGCGGTATCAAGCCGCGCGGCGTGCGACTTCTTCCGCGTGCTGGAACACGCGCTCGGATCGCGCTCGCCCGAGGGCCTGCACCGAGGCGTGCCAGTAGATGAGATTGGCGAGGAGGCTGCATACGTGTTCAGACGGCATCGGCCGCGCCAGCTTGTCCCCGAGCTCGAGCCAGCGCCTGAGCACCGTTTTCAGCGCCGCGTGCCGGCGCGGGCTCGTGAGGCCCTGCCGCACCAGCCAGCGCGTCGCCGGATGGAGTCGGGCCCAGTTCTCGCCCAGCACCGCTATCAGCTTGTCCTCGTCCCACATCCCGAAAATCCGCACCTCGAGCTCGCCGTAGCTCTGGTGCATGCGCTCCCAGGAGGCGAGCGAGCGCTGCGCATGATGCAGCCCGCTTGCCCGCGGGTTGAAGCGGAACTTGAGTCCGCGACGGTGCAAGCGGTGCCCGAGCTCCACGTCCTCCGCACGCAAGAACTCCGGGTTGAAGCCGCCTACGGCCTGCACGTGCTCGCGGCGCAGCGACGCGTTCCCGGTCCAGAACTGGCGAAACGTCGGCTCCCAATCCCCGCGCGTCATCGCCGTGTACTGGCTTTCGAGCTTGGCCTGCTCCCAGGCCACCCACGCTTGCCCATACGAGGGCAACGAGGCCATTGGTCCCATCACGACCAACTCGCCATCGCCCTCGTGCGACGCCAGATGCTCGCGGATCAGCCCGCGAGAGGGCTCGATGTCGTCGTCCAGAAACAGGATCAGCGGCGCGCGGGCGGCTTCGACGCCGGCGTTGCGAGCCCGCGCCGGACCGCTGTTTTCCTGGTGGATCGCCCGGAGCTCGTAGCTCCGGCGCTGGGTATCGAGCCAGGGCCTGGTGCCATCGGTCGACCCGTCGTTGACGACGATCACTTCGAATTTTTGCCCAGTGAGCTCCTGAGCGTCGAGCGCGTCCAATGCGCGATTCAGTCCCGCGCGACGGTTGTACGTCGGCATCACGACGCTGACGTTCGGCTCGGCACTCACGGCCGAGCGGTTACCATCGCGCGCCTGCCCCGGCAACGAGACTCGCGGCCCGAGCGCCACAGCCGCGGTGGACTGCCGGCTCGCGCGGCGCTAAAAAGAAAGGCCAATGGCGAGAGTGGAAGCGCCGAAAGGCACGAGCGCCACCTTGCCACACCTGTCGCACGTCGAGGGCCTGCGCGCACTGGCGGCGCTCACGGTGTTCGTGAACCATGCCTACGCTCAGGTCTGGGAAGGTCCAGCCAATCGAGGCGATCCGAGCGCCGTGCTCGCACCGCTCAGCTACTCGCTGGTCGCCGGTCACCTGGCCGTCACCGTTTTCATCGTCGTTTCCGGCTTCTGCCTGACCTTGCCGGTCGCGCGTGGAAACGATCGATTGCGCGGCGGTGCGGCGGAGTTCTTCAAGCGCCGCGCAGTTCGGATTCTGCCGCCGTACTACGCCGCGATCGGGCTCTCGCTGGCCCTGATCTGGACCGTGATCGGCCAGCCGACGGGAACCCTGTGGGACGTGCCGATCCGCGTTTCGCCGACGACGATCGCCGCCCACGTCTTCTTGGTGCAGGACCTGTACGGGACCGGAAGCATCAACTACGTGCTGTGGTCGATTGCGGTCGAGTGGCAGATTTACATGCTGTTTCCGCTGCTGCTCCTGTGCTGGCGGCGCCTCGGACCGGCCACCACGGTGATCCTGGCGCTGGTCGCGGGCTACGCGCTCAGGATGGGCTGCGACGGCACGCGCGTGGCGCGGATGAACTCGCACTTTCTCGGCATGTTCGCACTGGGGATGTTCGCGGCCTACGTGGCGACATCGAAACACGAACGCTATCTGCGCCTGCGCAAGAGCAAGCTCTGGGGCTGGGCAGCGGCAGCG
>Ga0111539_10003937_pt1 | contig 19525 bp, 18 predicted proteins | sample RhiMethybrSRZTD1_FD_79667 | JGI IMG/M metagenome (GOLD analysis project Ga0111539, IMG submission 79667) | Populus rhizosphere microbial communities from Tennessee, USA - Rhizosphere MetaG P. TD hybrid SRZTD1 (version 2) (version 2) | ecosystem: Host-associated > Plants > Roots > Rhizosphere >... | reverse complement strand
AGTGCGGTGTCATAGCGCCATTGGAAGAAGGTGTTGATCAGGCTTTCGGAGAGCACGGCGAGGACCAGACCGAAGACCGCGCCGGCCCCGGCGACGATGACGCCCTCGATGAGTACCTGTACGAGCACGCGCCGCGCCGGCAGACCAATGAGCCGCAGGATGCCGACCGTCTCGCGGCGTTCGTCCACCAGCATGATGGTCAGCGCGAGCAGAAACACCGTGGCCGCGACGATGGTGACGACCGCGATGGCGAGATGAAATCGCTCGAGCACGCGAAAGGGTCCGGCGGACCCGGCGGCCTCGCTCGACGGGCGAGCGATGACGCCAGGCATGCGCGCGTTGACGTCGCGTGAGAAGGCGACCGCGTCGGCCGGATCGACCAGCGCGACGTTGATGTCCGAAATGTATTCGCTGCCAGTCGGCAGGTCGGGAGATCGGGTGAACTCGAGCAGGTCGGGGAGGTGCATCCGAACCTCCCGAGGCACGGCGCCGAGGCGTGCCGGGTCCGGCGTCGGCTCGTAAATGCCGGCGACGCGAAACTCGCGCGCCCGGGCGCCGGCGGCATCGGTCGCCAACTGCACGATGCTGCCGACGACGAGGCCTCGTTCGGCGGCCAGTTGGCGCGAGATCAGGATCGAGCCCGCCTCCGCAGAGGCTACGGCGGGCACGCTTGGGGCTTCCTGTGCGCTGGCTCCAGACGTTGCCGCCAGGACAGCCAGCGTCAAGACCAGGGTACGTGCACTCACGATTGACTGAGTTTTTCGATTCTGGCCCACTCCGCGTCGGTGACCGGCATCACCGACAATCTGGACATCCGGACGAGTGGGAACGACGCGAATGCCTTGTCGCCTTTGATCTCCGCCAAGGTCACCGGCCGCGTCAGCTTTTTGTCCGGAACGATGTCCACCACCGACAGCTTGCCGGATGTGTCGTTGGGATCGGCATAGGCGTCGCTCGCTGCCTTCGCCGTCGCCACGACCGCCTTCTCCTTGCCGGTGTGGTAGTAGAAGATCCGGTCGCCGCGTTTGATGCCGCGCAGATGCTTTTGCGCCAGCGGATTGCGCACACCCGCCCACACCGTCTTCTTGTCTTTTTCGAGCTGAGCGTAGTTGTAGTGCTCCGGTTCTTCCTTGACGAGCCACTGCGCCATGCACGGATGATAGCAGTCCATGAAAAGCCCCATGTCTTTACACTGTAAAGTGCTTCGCATATCATGAGCCACATGCCCTGGACCGCCATGCACGAGCGCGCCGCGGAGTCGATCGAATTCATCCGCGAAACGATGGTGCGCAGCGCGTCGTTCACCGCCGTCCCGGGTCAGGGCGGCGTGGCGATGGGCGCGATCGGCGTGTTGACCGCCGTCCTGGCGTCGCAGGCGCCGACGCCGGAACGCTGGCTCGCGACGTGGTTGGTGGCCGCGGTGGTCGCGGCGCCGATCGGTCTCACGGCGACGCTCGTGAAGGCGCGGCGCAATCACGTTGCGCTGTGGTCGGCCTCGGGACGCCGCTTCATGCAGGGGTTCCTCCCCGCGATCGTCGCCGGCGCGGCGCTCACGCTGGCGCTGGTGCGGGCCGATCGGATTGAGCTGCTGGCGCCGACGTGGCTGCTGCTCTATGGCGCCGGCATTCTTGCTGGCGCGACGGCCAGCATTTCCGTGCTCACGTGGGTCGGCGCGCTGTTCATGGCGCTCGGCGTGGGTGCCGTCGCGACAACGGGTCAGCCGTGGGCAGATGCGTGGCTCGGCGCCGGGTTTGGCGGGCTGCAGATCGTCTTCGGCATCATCATCACGAGGAAACATGGCGGCTAGGCGCAGCGCTCTTCGTCGCAAGGACAGCACGCCGGCGCGCGCATCGCATCAGCCGCCACAGGCCGCGACGCGCGCGGTCAATCTCGATCGCCTGATTCACGATCGCACGCGGCTGGCGATTATCAGCGCGCTCGCCGCGAGCAGCACGCTGACGTTCACCGAGCTGAAGCAGCTGCTGGATCTGTCGGACGGCAACCTGAGCGTCCACGCTCGTAAACTCGAGGACGCCGGCTATGTGACGTGTACGAAGGGATTCGAGGGACGCCTGCCGAAGACGCAGTTCTCACTGACCGAGGCCGGTCATCGCGCGCTGCGGCAGTACCTCGATCACATGGAAGCGATCATCAGGCACGCGCGTACGAGGAGCCGCAGCTAGCTCCCGTTGTTCGCGTCACGCCTCCACAGAATAATCACCAGCCAGATCACGAATGACGTGATTGGCGCCGGCCAGTCCGCTGGCAGATCCGCCTTCGCGCGGCGGCTCCAGATGCTCTCAGGGACAATCGAGCCGATTTCACGATCGCCGTCCATCAGCGCGAACCCGCGCCGCCATATCGATGGCTTGCGCAGCGTGTAGTCCTTCCCGCCGTAGTGGACGATCATCGTGTCGCGAAAGGCGCTGGGCTTGGTGGCGCGCGCCAGCTCGCGGCCGGCGGCTTCGATGATGAAGTCACCGAGCATGCTTTCACGGAAGACGCGATGAGTGACGTCGCCGATCCGGATCTCGGCGCGCTCGCGCCACGAGGAGAGATCGAGGACGGCGAGCGTTCGATCGCCGCTCATCACGCTGAAGTCCCACGAATACCACTGCCTCGGGACCATCGTCATGTGCATAGGCCGATTATAGCGACGCGGTGTCTAATGAGGCGTGCGCGCCGCAGTCTGCCTCTGTGTGTGCCTCTGTCTGGTGAATGGAGCCAGCCGAGTCGAAGGTCGCCAGTCTTCTCCAACCACAGACGCCGAGACGTTCCGTCTGCAGCTCATCGATGCCTTCGCCAAGGGCGATCGCCGCGCCGTGGCCGGCATGGTGCGCTACCGACTTGTTGTCGATGCAGGCGGCCTGATGATTCCCGTCACCAACCGCGCCACCTTGATCGAGATGTGGAATGTTGTCTTTCCACCTGAAGTGCGCTGCCTGATCGAGGGGAGCGGCATCCCGCGTCCCGGTCAACCCGCGCCGAAGTACGCGATACGCATTGATACCGGCGGCGTGTCGTATGGCGACGGCCGGGTCCGTGCCGATCGCGGCGCCGACGGACTCAAGATCACGCGAATGACCTTGCCGCCCGGATTTGGCTCCGGCCTGGCCGGCAAGCCGAAGCCGGTGCTGTTTCGGTGGGGAAAAGGTACGGCCGTCTATCGCGGCCGCCTGAGCGCCGACAACGTTGATGTGTATCTCGTACAGGCGCGCGCCGGTGATGTGCTGAACGCGCAGCTCGAGCGCGTCCACGTCGAAGACGCATCAGTCCGCGTCGTGCAGCACGCCGGCAATCGCGTGCTCGTCCCAACTGGCCCCGCCGGCAGCGAGGCGCGGCGGCTGTGGGCCGGCCGCGTGCCCGAGAACGGCGAGTACCGCGTGGAGGTCGTGCGCCGCGGCGCGTACTGCGATCCGGCCGTGAACTATCAGCTCAAGGTCACTCTGGAGTGATCGCTCTGCACGAGCGTGATGGTATCGCCCGGGTTGATGACGCCTGGCTGACGCACTGACGCATAGAACCCGCTCAATCCCCATCGCAGCGAGGTGGCGTCGCCGTCTTGCACCTGCGCATCGTACATGGCGGCCTGAATGCCCTGCCCGTATACGCCGACGGTGCTGCAGGGGACGCGCACGAGCACCAACTCGATTTCGGTCGTGCCGACGCGGAAGCGTTGCCCAAGGCGCAACGCGCGGCGGTCGAGTCCGCGCGTGGTCAGGTTCTCACCGAGTGCGCCCGGGAATAAGCGGTAACCCTGCGAGACGAGCTCGGCGATGCCTTCAATAGTGATCACGAGCACCGCCTTCTGTCGTCCGCCGTGGAACGGGTACCGCCAGGCGTCGCCGGAGATCCCGGTCGCACTCAAATCGGCAGATGCGATCGCGCATTTCGGAATGCCGCCGTGTGAGACGCTGACCTGTACGATCGTGCCGGTCATTCGTTCCGTTCTGGTTGAATCACGCCGGCGACGTTGCCTTCGGGATCGAAGAAGTAGGCGACGGTACCGACAGTGGGAATGTAAAATTTCGGCGCCGCGATGCGGCCGCCGTTCGCCTCGATCGCTTTGATGGCGTGGTCGATATTGGCGACGGAAATCGTGCATTCGTAGCCAATCATCTTCTGCCCCGGTGCGAGCTCGCGACGTTCCTGCAAGGCGCCGCGAATCGCGCTCTTCGGCTGCTTGCCGGTTTCGATCAGGTAGAAACCGGGCGGTCCCCATGGCTCGAAGCTCCAGCCGAAGACACGCTCGTAGAAGGTGCGGGCGCGCGGAACGTCGTCGGCGTTGATGGCAAAGAAATCCACGTTGTTGGACATGGGCTGACTCTATGACGAGGTCGCCAGCCGCGTCTTGCGCTAGATTGACAATCGATGTCGCCAAACCGTCAACGTGCCGGCGTTCAGCGTCGCAGGCTCACTGCGGAACAGGAGCCGTTCCTGGTCGCTCGCGCGCTGAGCACCACGTACAGCAGCGGCTACGTGCTGCATCCCCACACCCACGCCACACACCAGCTGCTGTTTGCAGCGAGCGGCGCGATGACGGTTACCGGCGACCGCTCGTCATGGATGATTCCTCCCGGCCGCGCGGTGCTGATTCCTGCGGGTAGTCAGCACGCCATCCGCATGTGGGGCGAAGTGGCGATGCGCTCACTGTATTTTCCGATCACGGCTCCAGCGCCTGTGTTCGACATGACGTGCCGCGTGATCTCAGTCAGTCCGCTCCTGCGCGAGTTGATCCTGCGCGTCGCGGAACTGACCGCGCTCGACTCGCGCGTGGACGCGGAAGCCCGATTGATGAGCGTGTTGATGGACGAGCTCGAATCCGCGTCCATCGAGCCGCTCGTCCTGCCGATGCCGGCCGATGCGCGTGCGCTGAAGGTCGCGGACTGGGTACTGAAGAATCCCGCGGACGGATCGACCGCGACCGCACTGGCCCGACGCTGCGGGCTCAGCGAACGTACGCTCGAACGGTTGTTCCGCGCCGAGACTGGAATGCGATTCGGATTGTGGCGGCAGAAGGCAAAGCTGCTCGAATCGATCAGAGTGCTGGCGGAAGGCGGTTCGGTGACGGATGCAGCGCTCGAGTCCGGCTACTCGAGCGTCAGTGCCTATATCGTCGCGTTCAAGCAGACGTTCGGTTGCACACCAGGAACTATGACCGGCGCGTGATGGCCGGTCCGAAAGGACCGGCCCTACGCCGCCGCGCGTGTGATCGCCTTGTTGACCTCACGCAGCCAGAGCACTGAACTGGCGACTCCCACGCTGAACGCCCAATCGCCAACACTCAACGGCGTCGTGCCAAACGCGCGCTGCAGGAACGGAACGTAGATCACCAGAATCTGCAACGCGACCGACCCGGCGATCGCGGCCCAGAGCCAACCGTTCGTGAACAGGTGAACCAACGCGCTCTGCTCGTCGGAGCGCGCGTTCACCACGTTGAAGATCTGGAACAGCATCAACGTGGTAAACGCCATCGTCTGCGCGTAGGGCAGTTCGCCGCGGCCGGCGACGAACCCTCCCGGCAGCGATGCATCGAGCACGTACAGCGTGCCGACGGCCATGATGACGCCGACGAAGACGATCCCCCGCCACATCCGCGGCGTGAGCACGCCTTCGCCAACCGGACGCGGCGGCTGCTCCATGATTCCGTCATCGGCGGGATCGAGCCCGAGTGCCAGCGCCGGCGGACCATCGGTGACGAGATTGATCCACAGAATCTGTGTCGCCAGCAGGGGCAGCACCAGCGCCTCTCCGCCGCCCGCGTGGAGACCGAGTTGCCTGGCCAGCACCACGCCAAAGAACATCGTCAGCACCTCGCCGATGTTCGAGGACAGGAGATAGCGAAGAAACTTGCGGATGTTGGCAAAGATCGCCCGGCCTTCCTCGACGGCCGCGACGATGGAGGCGAAGTTGTCGTCGGCCAGCACCATGTCCGCCGCTTCCTTCGACACGTCGGTGCCGGTGATCCCCATGGCCACGCCGATGTCGGCTTTCTTGAGCGCCGGCGCGTCGTTGACGCCGTCGCCGGTCATAGCCACCACCGCGCCCGCACGCTGCAGCGATTCGACGATGCGGAGTTTGTGCTCGGGGTTGACGCGGGCGTAGACCGACACGGCTGCGACCATGTCCGAGCTGGCCTCGGGCGTGAGCTTTTCAATCTCAGCGCCGGTGATGGCCCGAGCATCCGCGGCGATGCCGAGCTCTCGTGCGATGACGCCGGCTGTGCGCGGATGGTCGCCGGTAATCATCAGTGGGCGGATTCCAGCGTTCCGAGCGCGCGCGACTGCGTCCTTCGCCTCAGGCCGCGGCGGGTCGATCATGCCGATCAGGCCGGCGAAGACCAGCCGCTGTTCGACGCGCTCGTCCGGGTTGGCGGTGTGCTCCGCGAGCGCGTCCTCTTCCAGCCAGCGGGCGGCGACGCCCAGGGTGCGCAGCGCTTCACCCGCCAGGGTTTCGTTAGTTCGGAGGATCTCCTCACGGCGCTCCGCCGTGAGCGGCCGTCGTCCGTCGCCGATGACTTCGAACGCACAGCGCCCGAGCAGCACATCGGGCGCTCCTTTCGTGAAAACGATCCCCGCGTGCTCCTGCCTGGTATCGCGATGGATGGTGCTCATCAACTTGCGCTCGGATGAAAACGGAACCTCGCCCACGCGGGGCAGCCGTTCGTCGAGCGCGTCAGCGCTGAGGCCGCACTTCCGGGCAGCAACCAGCAGAGCACCTTCTGTGGGATCTCCCTGCACCGTCCAGCGGCCGTCGTGCAGCTGCACCGCAGCGTTGTTCGCCCGATCGGCGACGGCCAGCGCGCGCTCGATTTCGGTTCGCAGCGGACCTTCGATTGGTCCGCCGCTTTCGGTGTGAACAGTTCCGTCCGGCGCGTATCCGGACCCCTCGAAGGTCACGCGCCCGCTGGCAGTGGCCACGACGCGAACCGTCATCTCGTTTTTGGTGAGCGTCCCCGTCTTGTCCGATGCGATCACCGTGGCCGACCCGAGCGTCTCGACGGCAGCGAGGTGGCGGACGATGGCGTTGCGCCGCGCCATGCGCTGCACGCCGATCGACAGCACGGCGGTCACAATCGCCGGGAGTCCTTCGGGTACAGCCGCCACCGCCAGAGCCACCGCGAAGATGAGCACGTCGAACAACGCCGCCGTTCCGTGCACGTCCTCAACGACGATGATGGTCACGCTCATGACGATGGCGATGGTGATGACTACGAGACCAAGGACCTTACCAGTGCGATCGAGCTCCCGTTGGAGCGGCGTGGCCTCGTCTGGAGTTTGCTCCAGCAGTCCGGCAATGCGGCCCATCTCGGTCTGCATGCCGGTTGCGGTCACGATCGCCTTGCCGTGTCCGTAGGTGGCGGCAGTGCCGCTGAAGATCATGTTGTCCCGATCGCCTAGCGGCACTTCCTCGGCGATCGGATCAGTACTCTTCGTGACAGGCAGGCTCTCGCCCGTTAACGCGGCTTCGGCCGTCTGCAGCGCAGCTGATTCAATGAGTCGCGCGTCGGCGGGGATGGTGTTGCCTTCTTCGATCAGGATGACGTCGCCGGGCACGACCTCTGTCGCATGAATGGACCGCCGCTCACCGTCGCGCACGACGATCGCGTCAGCGGCCGACATGGCGCGCAGGGCAGCGACGGCGGCTTCGGCTCTCGATTCCTGCACGTAGCCCATGGTGGCGTTGAGGAGGACCACAGCGAGGATCGCAATGGCCTCGTACGGGAGTGCCGCTTCACGCTCGTATACCCACAGGCCGGCAGACACCGCCGTGGCAATCAGCAGCAGAATGACGAGCACGTCCTGGAACTGCGCCAGGAAACGCCGCCAGGCAGGAACGGGCTTCTCGCTCGCCAGTTCGTTCGTCCCGTACTTGGCCAGTCGCGAGCGAGCCTCGTCACCGCTCAGTCCGCGCTGAACATCGGTTCCAAGCGTGGTGCTGAGTTCTCTCGCGTCCAGCCGGTACGGCATACTCGTCTGCTCATTGTGAGTCGAAAGGAACCTCACGCGTGCTCGTGCTTCGGTTGCCGCGGGAAGACGAAGAGCAGGAGTTTCTACGCGCCCACCGCGCGACGACGCCGGACGTGCCGAACTTTCTGCACTTCTACGAAGAGGGCATGTCGTTGACGCGCTATCTCGAGGTACTGAACCAGTACGCCCGAGGCGAGCCGCTTCGGCCGGATCACGTGCCAACCACGTTTCTCTTCGCTTTTGACGGCACGCGCATCGTGGGCCGGGCGGCCATCCGTCACACGCTGAATGACTTTCTCTTCCGCCTCGGCGGTCACATCGGCTACACCGTCGTGCCGGAGTTCAGGCGGAGAGGTTATGCCACGGCCATTCTGTGCGAGGCGCTGCAGATTGCACGCCGCGACCTTGGCCTCAGCCGCGTGCTGCTGACGTGTGACGATGACAACGTGGGCTCGATCAGAACGATCGAGAAGAACGGCGGCGTCCTGGAGAACGTCGTCACGGGTCCCGATGTACTGACGCCGAAGCGGCGGTACTGGATCGATCTTCGCGACGTCAAAGAACCCTGACCTTCTCGATATCCGGAAGCTTCCAGGTCTTGTCGAACAGCGCCTTCTCGGGACCGTAGAAGCGGAACGCGATCTCCCACTGTCCACTGGCAATGGTCGGAATCCAGTTCGACGCGTCGCCCGCCCGCGCCCTCGGACCGAAGTAGATGTCCACCGAGCCGTCGTCATTTTCCAGAAGGCCCGGTGTCTGCGACGAGCAGCCGGGGTGCGAGACGTTGCGGATGAAGCTGTGCCTGTCGCGGTCGTAGACGGCGGCCGACCAGCCCTGCGTGACAGGGACGTCGCGTGGCACCGTCAATCGATAGGTGGTACCGCCATCAAACGCGCCGCCATCACGAGCGCGGAACGCCCACATGTCGAACTGACCGCTTCCCGGGTGCTTCATGCTGGAAAAGGCGTGGGAGTAGGCGAGTCCGCGTCCATCCACGGCGTAGGCACCCGGCTTCTCGAAGAAGGTTGCTTGCGTTTCAACAAACTCGGGCGGGGCGGACAAGGACCAGTGGCCGTGTGCGTAGTACGGCGGAAACGCCGACTCGAGACGAGCGTTGAACCAGTGCTGCGCCTCGCGCGCCGCTGCGGTCAGCGCGTCTTGCGCGGGTGGGTCGGGCGTGAACGGTTTGTCCTTTTCGATGCCGACGGACTTCAGGAGATCGATCTCGATCTTGTCCCGATCGAGCCACGGCTCGATCTGGATCATGCGGTGGAGTGACTCGAAGAAGCGGAAGTCGTACGGGATCGTCGCGTCGAAGACGCGGTCGATCACGTCCACGAACGTCGTCTCGGGGGGATGCTCCGCCTGGGAGAGTGGATAGAGCTTGATTCGCTGCCCATACACGACAGCTCTGGCGATGTCTCTTGTGGAGCGACTTGCGGGAATCGACCGCAGCACGGCGTACCCCTGGTACGTCATCGACGGCAAGACGATGTAGCCGTCCGGCACTCTGAAGGTGCAGTCAGGTGGCAGGATGAGATATTTGCCGCCTTTGCCTCGGTCCACGCCGGCTGGTCCAACGTCCTCCAGTGCGTCTTGCCAGCAGTCCATGACCGTCCCGGTCATCGAGCCGTCATCGGCGGCTGGGATCTCCAGCACCATCGGTCCGACGTGCTTCGTGTTGAAGAACGGCATGAAGTAGAGAACGTCCGGGTTGGGTGTGAGCGTTTGATTCTTCCAGTCCGAGAGACCTGACCAGAAGACGATCTGGTTCGCGGCGCCCTTCGCCTTTATCAGCGCCTGCAGCATGCGGTCGTAGTTGACGACCGGGATGCCCCAGTTGACGGCTTCGATGCCCCGTCGTTGGAGCGCGCGAGCAGTCAGCCGGTCGGCGGCGAGTTGCTGCGGATATCCCAGATACGCGGGCACAGCCACGGTGTCACCTCATTTCATGGAGCTGCCTGGCGAGCCCGACGTCACTGACTGCCGCCGTCGCCGATATTCACGCGCTTGATCGTGAAAAAACCGCCGAGGAGAAAATCTCCATCATCGAGGACGATGTTGCCGCTGGCGTAGGCGTTCCACTTGCGACTGTCGTCCGGAAGAGGCCAGCGAGCCCTTTCTTCGCCGCTGTCCCAGTCGAGAGCCACGTATTCGTATCTGCCGTCACGCTTGCTCGCGAAGTAAATCAGGCCGGTCGCAGCAGACACCACTGGTACGACGACGTCGGTGTTGTCGATGTCGTCATTGAGCCACGCCTTCTCGAACGATTTCGTGTTCGAGTTCCAATTCAGCTTCTGTGCGCCCGTGGGTGCCGGCCGCGTCAGGCCCGCCGTGAAGGCGTTGCCCCAGATCTCGGAAGGCACCGGCCTCGGATAGTGGCAATTGAGATATAGGCAGCCGTATCCGAGCACGTTGGGCGAGGGCTCGATGGTGACTTTGGAGATGCCCAGTCGCATCTGGTCGGCGATGCGTCGCGAGTGTGTGTCGGGTTTTTGCGTAAACCCGTTCGGAATCTGATCGCGCCAGAAGGCCACGGCGTTCGTGCCGTGGCGATCGGCATCAGCGATGATGACGAGCTTGTCGGGATCGTCGCCGAAGCCCATGAGCGTCGGCGTCGTGCCGGAGCCGCCGGAGGCGGTGAGCGCCCCTGCCGCCCTCGCCTGTGCGGGCGTCATCGTGTTGTACTCGCACTCCCAGCCGCCATGCTTGTGTTCGATGGTGAGCCTCTGGCCGGTCCACACGGCTTTGAGCATCCGTCTGGACGTGACGATGTAGATGCCGCTTTCGTCCACGCAAATGCTGTTGTCCACCGACTCGCCGGGAAAATCGAGCACGCCCGTGATGGTGAGGTCGCGATCGAGCAAGAAGAGCGCGCCTGTCGCACCGGCCACGAGGTGACCGTCGTACGTCATGGTGAATGCCGTGAGCTCTCTGACGCGCGCGGCGAGGTCGGCCGGCAGCTGCCGCGCAAGGTCGGTGACCTTGATCACCCGCAGCGGTTTCGTTGGATCGTTGTCGTCGGTGGTTTTGATGATCTTGAGACCGCCGAACACCGCGTAGTGAAAGCCGTCGCGGTCGATCAGGTTGTAGACGCCGTTGACGATGTTCTCGCGGCTGAACCCCAGCTCCGCGACCGTCTTTGACAGGGCCAGGATTTTCGCTTCGTCCTTCGCACGCGCGGCCGCGTCGGTCTCGGCGAGCGTGGCGTCGAGCACCTCCGGGGTGATCTTTCTCGACAGGGCTTCGAGGCCTGGATAGGGCAGGAACGACACGAGCTCGAAGGCATGGCCGCTCGCATCGATCTTGCGGATACCATCGACGCCGGGAGCGATCACGATCGTCCGATCGCCGACGCGCTTCACCACGGGACTCGACGTGAACAGGTTGGGAATCGTCTGCACGTCTGCCGGCGTCAGCGTGCGGCCTCTGGTTGGACCGGCGTGCGCGACCGAGTCCGTCGCACCCGGATTGAAGTGAGTGGTTGGATGGACGCTGTCGGCCAGCCAGGGATTTCTGGCTGGCATGTTGGGGATGGTCTTGGCAACGGTGGACTCGGCGACACCCATGACGCAGCTCCTGCGAGCGTGAACAACCGCGGGCCGAGTCACGACATGTCGTGGCGGCGGGCCGGTTGCCCGCCGCTTCCCCGTGGAAAAATCAGCGCCGTGTCAAACGCAGGATCAGTCAGCGCACGAGGCGTGCCGCCCGATGCGTCAGGCAGCGACCGCCGATGCTGCCGTTTGACGCCACTTCAGATACGCCACACCGACGACGGCGTTCACGAGCAGGTAGAGGAGGATGGTGCCGGCGAAGTGTTCGTTCGGATTGTTCGCCGTCGCGATAGACAACGCGATCGCGGGGTGTCGCGATGCGCACGAGAGGGCGAGTACCACCGAGTGGTCGCGGTCGGGCCGACCCATAAGGTCGCCGATCACGAGCGCCAACACGACAAAGACGACCATGCAGGCGATGGCGCCGCCGCCGATCGCGCCCGTGATGCCTCGCCACATCGCGATGAGCAGCACGAGAACCGCCGCCGTCAGCATGACCTTGGCCAGCAGCGACACGATTGGCTCGATGCGCTCGGTGACTGCGGGCAGTCTTGCGCGTACGATCATGCCCGCCAACAGCGGAACGATCACGGCCACGAGCACCATGCGGGCGATCGTCGCCGCGGACACGCTGAACGGCCGTCCCAGGACGAGTTCCAGGACCTCGGCCGAGAGCGGCACGGTTGCAATAGCCAGTAGCGCGAGAACGGCCATGAGCGCCAGTCCGAACGAAGCGTCGCCGACCGCTCGCGTCTCTTTGCTCGGCAGCAGCGGCGGCAGCGGGGAGATCGCCAGGGCGGCGACCGCAATCTCCGCTGCCAGCTGAAAGTTGAACACGCGTACCAGCACCACTGCCGCAAGCGGGGTCAGCACGAGCACTGCGAGCAGCGACCGAACGAGCAGACCGGGGCGCTCGAACAGGTAGCGGAAGTCGGCGGCCGTCGTGTTCAGGCCGAAGCTGAAGACGGTGCCGATGATGCTCACCTGAAGGCCGAGGATGACCAGCTGCCTGATATCCATGGTGGACTCCGCGGCGATTTATTTGACCTTCGCGAAATCACCAGGTTTCCAGCTGCCGTCGAATGCCGGGCCATCGGGCCCGTAGATGCGGAAGTAGACGAACCAGCCTTTTCCTGGCAGCGTCTGGATCCACCGGTTGGTCTGAGCGGCCGCTGGCGTCGGTCCAAAGAACAAATCCACGGACGCGCCTTCGGCGTCTTTCAGCTCGAACAGCGATCGCAGCGCCGCTTTCTTCTGTGGCGTCTGAATCTGCGAGCGTGTGTCCGCGTCGTAGACGGTCACCGACCAGAACAACTTGGCAGGAACCGGCAGCGGCACGGACAGCTTGTAGTGCTGCTCGCCGTCCAGATACAGACCCTCACGGTCACGAAGTCCGAGCCAGTACAGGGAACCAGCATTCGTGTCACGTCTGAACATCGCCGGCGACGCGCCGATCGCCTGATAGAACCACTTCTCACGCGCTTCGGTGTCGAGACGCGAGTGCGTGTTGAAGTCGCCGTCTTCGAAGCGCAGGCTCGCCCATTGCCAGCGGCGGTCCTGCCACACGTTGCGGTCCGGCCGTCGATCGCCGAACGACTGCACGCGCATCTGTGCGTTGCCGACTCTCGCGGCCTCGCCGAGGATGCGTCTCATCCGCGCATCGGGCGCGAACGGTTTGCCCTTCTCGATGCCAAGCGCCGCCAGCTCGCCGTAGTAGTCGTGATAGCCGGTATAGAGCGGTTCGGCATCCACGGTCTTCGCCAGCACTTCCCAGAACTGAATGTTGTCTTCCCAGGCCACCGGCGTGGTGTCCTGTGGCTGGCCGGTGACGTCGAGCCATTGTGGATCCTGCCAGCCAGACGTCTTCTGATACGGATAGACCTTGATCGTCTTCAGCCGCTCCTTCGCGGCCTGCACGTCGCCATTCACCGGCAGCGATCGTGCGCCGACGATCTGACGGTTGCTGCTGGCGCGATGGACGTAGTACCCGGAGGAGGGCACTTTGCCTGTGTAGTCGGGCGGCAACAGCAGATGCTTGCCGCCCTTGCCACCATCAGGTCCCGGCAATCCCATATCGGCGACCCAGCGCTGATTCACGTCCATGGAACAGACGATGAGCGGGCCTGGGGCGAGTTCAACGACGATCGGTCCGATGCTGAGGTCGAGCATCAGCGGTCCGTACGGCGTATCTGAGTTCGCGGTGAACACCTGCTGCTCCGGCCCGCAGTCGAGGATGCCGAACACCTTGTTCGGGATCACTCCGATCTGCTCGTTGCCGCGCACGATCGCCGCACCCGACACGGTCGGATAGAAGAACTTGTATGCCTGGATCGCGCGATTCAGATCCGCATCGTCGTAGGCCTGGCCCATCGTGTCGGCGGTCGGAAATCCGTGGTCGAAGGCGTAGTGACTCTCGTGTGCGGTGTCGATGGTGCGGGCAACAGGTACGATCATGTTCGTCTCCCCTCCACTTGATGAGGCGGCCGCTCGCCTCGGTATTTCGTGGCGGCGCGGACGATTCCCTTCGCGAGGCGCGGAGATTTCTTAGAGAAACCGCGCGTCGCGTCAGAGTGACGGGTTCAGGAGCAGAAGGTGTGCCTGCGGTGTTGCGGGCGCTGGGAGTCAGTGAACCTCGACGTGACGAACTTGCAAGACCATCCGTCCCAGCACGTGCTCTCGATCTAATCGTCGATGAGCCTGGGCGGCTTTGCCGAGCGGATACGTTGCGGCGACCGGCACGCGAATCTTGCCGCGTCTGAGGTGACGATTCAGCTTGTCGAATTCACGTGGACTGGCCACTGCGTCGAACGCGCGTACGCGAAACGTGCGCCGCTCCTCGGGAACCGGTTCGACGCCGTTCGGATGCACGACCCGTCCTTTCGGCCGCACGAAGTCGAGACATCGCTCGAGCTCCTTGCCGCCTGCGAGTGCCAGCACACCATCGAGCCCGTCGGGTGCGAACGTCCTGAGTTGATCGATGGATTCCGGACGCCGCGCGTCGATCACGTGATGAGCGCCCAGTCGTTTGACCAGACGTGACGGCGCGGCGCCAGATGCGGTCGCGATCACCTTCGCCCCGCGCTGAACGGCGAACTGAACCGCCATCGTGCCGACGGCACCCGACGCACCAAAGATCAGGACTGTGTGTCCCGGGCGGAGCTCCAGTTCGTCGATACCCTGGAGTGCCGTCAACCCAGTGGTGGCCACCGCCCCCGCATTGCGCAGGCCGAGCCCTTTTGGCACACGGCCGACGTGCTCAGCGTCTGCGGCGGCGAACTCTGCGTAGAAGCCGCCTTGGCGATTGCCGAACTCGTACGCGTACACGCGGTCGCCGAGTTGGACGCGTCGTACTCGCGCGCCTTTGGCGACGACAATTCCCGAACCGTCAACGCCTGGGACGAGGGGAAAGCGTGGACGCCCGGGCTTGCGCCATGAGCCGTCGCGAATCGAGCTATCCCAACTGCCGATGCCCGCCGTGTTGATCGCGATGAGCACCTCGTGCGGACCCGGCCGCGGCACTGGCACCTCGTGCAGAGTCAGCGCCGACGCCGGACCGAATCGATCGACGGCCGCTGCCTTCATGGTGTCGGGGACGTCAGACGATCGTCCGTTAGTCGCGCTCGAGATTCGTCGATGAGCCATGAGAGTCCACCTATGGTTCCCGGCCACTGCAACTTCGGTGCGCTGAACAGAAACGGACGTTAGAGGCCGATTGCTCCCTGAGATGGGATATAAGCGGTCATGGCCGACTCACTGGAGTCGCAGGCTGCGGCATTCGCTCAGCTGCTCAAGCTGTCCGGCGATCCTGATGCGGCCTTCACGAGCGCGGTCGCGCTCGCCGAAGGACTCTTTCCCCATCAAATCGAAGGGGTCGCGTTCCTTCTCGGCAGACGCCGCGCCATCCTTGCTGACGACATGGGTCTGGGAAAGACTCGCCAGACGATCGTCTCGCTACGACATCTGACTCCTGGCGGCCGCCGGCTCGTCGTCTGTCCGGCCTCGGTCAAGCGAAGCTGGGCGCGTGAAATCGCTGTCGTCGCGCCGGACGCCTCGAGTGTGGTCATCGATGGAACGTCGCCGATATCGCCAACCGCTGAGTGGGTCATCATCAACTACGACATCCTCGGGCGGCACATCGACGATCTCCTGAGCGTGCCATGGGCCGCGCTTGTATTCGACGAAGCGCATTACTTGAAGAATCACACGAGCGCACGGAGCAAGCTGGCACGCCGGCTGACCGAAAGCGCTGCCAGGGCAACCACCGCACTCGCCGTGCAACTGTTGACCGGAACACCGCTGACCAGCCGGCCTCGAGATCTCTTCGTGCTGTTGCAGCTGGCGGCGCATCCGCTCGGCCGCAGCTTTCTGTCGTTCGCGAAACGCTACTGCGCGGCCGAGAAGGGGGAGTACGGCTGGAAGACCGGCGGCGCCTCGAACATCGAGGAGCTGACCGTGCAGCTGCACGGCGTCATGCTGCGACGCACGAAAAACGAGGTGCTCGCGTTACCGCCGAAATTGCGGGCGTGGCTCGCGATCGAAGTGCCGTCGGGCACTGGCGCAAGCGCGATCAAGAAGGTCTTCGAGCTTCTTGCGGGAAAGGACTCGAGGCCCGTCGCCTCGAGAGACGAGGTGCTCCGGCGCCGTGGCAAGCTGCTCGCGTTCCTGATCGAGGCGCGTCAGGCGCTCGCCGTGGCCAAGGCCCCGGCCACACTCGACTTCGTCAGGAGTGCGATCGAGCAGGGCGAGAAGGTCATCGTCTTTTCGTGCTTCGACGATCCCGTTCAACAGCTTGCCAAGGCGCTTGGTGAGATGGCCGTAGTCGTGACCGGCAAGACACCGGCGGCGTTGCGACAGACCCTGGTCGATCGATTCCAGAACGATGTCGATGTTCGTGTGTTCATCGCCAACATCATCGCTGGTGGAACCGGACTCAACCTGACCGCGGCCACGCAAGTGGTCTTCAACGATCTCGACTGGGTGCCGACCAACCACTGGCAGGCGGAGGACCGCGCCTACCGGATCGGTCAGACGCGGACAGTCAACGTCACCTATTTCATCGCGCGCGACACCATCGACGACTTCGTCCAGGCCGTCCTCGAGACGAAGGCGGCGCTCGTCACGGCGATCGTCGAAGGCGAGGCGCTGGCTCCAGGCGCCGGTGGGGACGTGCTGGATGAACTGCAGCGCGTCCTGCATTCGATCTCGCCTGGCGACGACGTCTTCCCCCTCGGCGACATCGCGAATGAGCACAGCGACGACAATGAGGTGATCTCACAGCTGCTGCATCGCGCGTCCGACGAGTTCCGTAGCCTGCACCGCGACGATCCGCATCGTCGGGCAGCCATCCGCGGCGAGCGCGAGGTTCACGCGCTCGCTCGCGCGCTCGAAACGCTGGTCAAAGTGCTGTCGGGTCCGTCGGCTCGCCGCTTTCGCATCTCGAGCGCGTCTCACAAAGGCGTTGACTACGACGTCGTGGTCGTTGACGCGGACGTGACGTGCAGCTGCCCAGGCTTCGAGTACCGCGGGCAGTGTCGCCATGCCCGCGACGTCAAGGCTGCGCTTGCGGCAGGCGAGCCGGTCCCAGCGCGGTATACCGAGGTCAGCAACAGCCGATCTGCCGACACACAGACGCTGTGACTGCGTAGCCGGCGCCCTCGTCTCCGGTCTGTTCCTTGCTCATCGTCGGTCGGTCTCGGCCGCGATCCAAAAACTTCGGAGTGATCCGGCCGGCATTGGTCCTGGGCGCTCGCGACATGTCGCGAGCAATTGCTCACCGGCGGCTGAGGAGGCGGCTATGGCAAAGCTCGTAGATGTGGCGGGCAAACGCATGATGACGATTGCAATGACGACGCTATGGCTCGGCGTCATAGGCGGCTTCGTTGCTTCCGCGCAGGACAAGTACACGGTCAAAGTACCGGGTGGTCTCGCGTTCTCCGAGTTCAGGGGGTACGAAGGATGGCAGACCATCGCCATCAGCCACAACCCCAAGGTGGTCGCCGTCATCCTCGGCAATCCCACGATGATCGACGCCTACCGGGCCGGCATTCCCGCCAACGGCAAGCCCGTGCCGGACGGCGCCAGGATGGCCAAGATCCACTGGCTCCCGAAACCGAACGCGTTCTTCGAGGAGGCGACGGTGCCGGGCGAGCTGCTGAACGTGGACTTCATGGTGAAGGACAGCAAGCGGTTCGCCGACAGCGGCGGATGGGGATATGCGGTGTTCGACTACAACGCCGCGACCAAGACGTTCACGCCAGGCACCACAGCGGGCACGCCGCCGCAGGGGAACGACGCCAAGTGTGGGTTCGCGTGTCACACGACAGCGAAGGCGCGAGATTACGTGTTCACGGAGTACGGGACGCGGTGAGCTTCGGCGGTCTGTTCCTTGCTCATCGCCGGCCGGTCTCGGCTGCGATCCAAAAACTTCAGAGTGATCCGGCCGGCATTGTCCTGGCGCTCGCGACATGTCGCGAGCGCTCGCTCACTGGTGGCTGAGGAGGCGGTTATGGCAAAGCTCGTCGATGTGGCGATGACAACGATTCGTCCGTTTCAGGTGAATGTTCCTGAGACGGAGCTGACTGAGCTGCGACGGCGCATCACCATGACCAGGTTTCCTGAGAAGGAAACGGTCAACGATTTCTCGCAAGGCGTACCGCTGGCGACCGTGCAGAAGCTGGCGAAGTACTGGGCGACCGAGTACGACTGGCGCAAGGTCGAAGCGCGCCTCAACGCGGTGCCAAACTTCATCACCGAGATCGACGGTCTCGACATCCATTTCATTCACGTGCGGTCGAAGCACCCGAATGCGCTACCGCTGATCGTGACTCACGGATGGCCGGGCTCGATCGTCGAGCAGCTGAAGATCATCGACCCGCTCACGAACCCGACGGCGCATGGCAAGAGCGCATCGGACGCCTTCGACGTCGTGATTCCGTCGATTCCCGGCTACGGGTATTCCGGCAAGCCCACGGCTACCGGGTGGGATGCGCAGCACATCGCGCGCGCGTGGGTCGTCCTGATGAAGCGGCTGGGATACACGAAGTTCGTCGCGCAGGGCGGCGACTGGGGCGCGATCGTCACCGAGTTGATGGGCGCGCAGGGAGACCCCGCATTGATCGGCATTCACACGAACATGCCGAATGCGATCCCTGTCGAGATCGACGGGGCCGCCGGCGCCAACAAGCCCGTGCCGTCAGGTTTGTCAGATGAAGAGCGGCACGCGTACGAGCGATTGGCGTTCTTCTACACGCAGGTGTACTACGCCTTCCACATGGGCACGCGGCCACAGACACTCGTCGGGCTGGCCGATTCACCCGTCGGCCTTGCGACCTTCATGATCGATCATGACGCGCGCAGCCTCGAGCTCATCGCGCGCGCCTTCGACGGGAAGCGCGAAGGCCTCACCCGAGACGATGTGCTCGACAACGTCACGCTCTTCTGGCTCACCAACACGGGAGTGTCTGCGGCCCGGCTCTACTGGGAGCACAAGCTCGGATTCTTCGTCCCGAAGGGCGTAAAGATTCCCGTGGCCGTCAGCTCCTTCCCCGACGACTTGTACCCGATGCCACGAAGCTGGGCCGAACGGGCCTATCCGAACTTGATCCACTACAACAGCCTTCCCAAGGGCGGCCACTTCGCCGCGTGGGAGCAGCCGGAGTTGCTGAGCGAAGAGATTCGCGTGGGATTCAGATCGCTACGCAAGTAGAAAAGAAGTACGACCGGACGTGCAGGGCGCGTGGCTGCGAGCACCAGGCAACAGGATGCCCGGCGCGCGTGGCGACGCGCCGCCTCGCGAGCGGCGAGCGCTAGAGATTTCACGACTATACTGGAGTGTCCGTACGCGGTCGCGGCACGCCAGGAGAGATGTCCGAGTGGTTTAAGGAGCACGCTTGGAAAGCGTGTGTAGGGGAAACTCTACCGTGGGTTCGAATCCCACTCTCTCCGCCACCTTCCGTCGCTGACGCTAACCTCCCACTTTTTGAGCTGACCGAGATAGGCTCT
>Ga0111539_10003936_pt1 | contig 19526 bp, 15 predicted proteins | sample RhiMethybrSRZTD1_FD_79667 | JGI IMG/M metagenome (GOLD analysis project Ga0111539, IMG submission 79667) | Populus rhizosphere microbial communities from Tennessee, USA - Rhizosphere MetaG P. TD hybrid SRZTD1 (version 2) (version 2) | ecosystem: Host-associated > Plants > Roots > Rhizosphere >... | reverse complement strand
GGCGACCGCCTCGACGTCGTCGGCGGTCCGCTGCCCGGCGTCACGGGCCGCGAGCGCATAGCGCCCGGGGGCGAGGCCTCCGAGCGCGAAGTGCCCGTCGCCGTCGGCCACGTCCGACGACCCCTGCATGGCGAATGGGCCCGGTTCGCTGGGCCCGGCGGTCACGAATGCGCCCGCGGCCGGGCGGTCATCGGGGCCCAGCACGATCCCGGTCACGATCGCCTCGGGCGCGAGCTCGATGTCTCGCCGGACTCGCTTGCCGCCACCGAAGTCGAGCTCGACACTCGCGTAGCCGTCCGCTTCGACCGCCATCCGTCCGCCGCCGGGGCCGACACACACCTCGTAGCCACCCTCCGGGCCCGTGCTCGCGATGGAGATCGACTCTTCTCGGGTGGCGGCTCGCACGCTGGCGCCCGCGATCGCGCCCCCGTGATCGTGCACCCTGCCGTACAGCGTCTGTGCGCAGTCGCCGAGCGCGAGCTCGAGGCGATCCGGCGGCGGCGTCCGGGTGGGGTCGCGCAGGTCGACCCGTGCGCCGGCCGGCGCGCGACCGGGTGCGCTGGCCATCACCAGGAACTCGGTGGCGACCTGCGGGCCGAAGTCGAACGCCCCATCGGGCCCGGTCGTCACCTCGACCACCGGGGCGGCCCGGCGTCGCTCGCGCGGCAGCTCGAGCCTGACGGTGGCGCCAGCGGCCGCTGCGCCCTGGTGCGTGACGCGGCCGGCGATGCGGCGGGGTTCGAGGCCCACCTGGCCGAGCCAGCGTCGGGGGCCGGGCGGGCCCTGGCTCCTCAGTCGCGCGGCGGCGCGGGTCGCGTAGTGCGATGGGCCGCCGGTCGGGGCGCGCCGCGCATCGCGGTCGTGGAGCCACCACCAGCCGCCTCCGGCCACCAGCCCGACCGCGACGAGCCCCGCTGCCACCCGCCACCGTCGCGTCATGCGACGCCATTGTAGCCGCGCGCGGGCGGGACGGAGGCGGCGTCGGATTGTCTTGCGCCGCCGGGCGAAACGCGCGTAAAAACCGCGGATTGATGTTCCCCCGGAACGCGCACTGGGCCGCGCTCTGCTGTCTCCTTGCCTGCCTCGCGGCCGGCTGCCAGGAGAAGCTCGACTCGATCACCGGCACCCAGTCGCTCAGGGTCGAGCTGGTCTCGCCGGCCGACCCCGGCTCCAACGAGGAGCGGCTGGACGACAGCCAGCGCGCCGTCACCCTGGCCATCAGCGCCCTCGACGAGAACGCCGAGGTCGACGCCGACTTCACCGGTGACGTCGACATCTATGTGCACTTCCTCGGCGGGCTGACCCCGGCCCTGGGGTCCGAGCCCTTGACCACCGCCCACCTCGACAGCGGCACCTCGGGGGACGTGATGCTCGACCTGCCGCCGGTCTTCGGCCCGACCTTCCTGTGGATCGAGCACACGCGCGGCGACGACCCGACCTTCGCCACCGGCACCTCGCCCACCCTGTGGTACCGCGACCCGTTCCTGGTCGACATCTCGCGCCCGGAGGACGAGGGCGCTCTCGACGCGCTCGAGAGCTCGCCGCTCGAGGAGAAGCAGATCAACGTGACCGGCTCGCAGTACGGCGCGCGCGGCCGGATGGTGGTCACCGGGGTCTACGCCCAGGGCTACACCCTGTCGGACACGCAGTGCGCCGACGCCGACGGCACCCCGCCGTGCGTGACCGGCGACTACGACCACGTGTTCGTCTTCAGCTTCAACCGGCCGCGCGGCGAGGAGGGCGAGGCGATCGCCGTCGGCGACGTGGTCGAGCGGCTGACCGGCGCCATCGGCGAGTTCAACGGCCTCACCGAGGTGAACTTCCCGCAGAGCTTCATGTCGGGCGAGGGCAGCGAGGAGATGGTCCCCGAGCCCACCGTGCTGCAGCCGGAGTGGCTGACCGACGTCATCAACATGGAGAAGGTCGAGGAGTCGCTGGTCGCGGTGGACGGCATCGAGATCTGCCCGCTCGACGATGACTTCGAGACCTACGCCCAGTGGAAGCTGATGCTGGGCGGCAGCTGCGACGACGGCGAGGTCATCAACGTCATCACCCGCGGCCAGGTCAACGACTTCGACCCGGCGGACTACGTCGGGATGGTCATGCCGCGCGTGGTCGGCACCCTCCGGCCGGTGAACACCTCGGGCGGAGACTTCAACGTCTGGATCCTGTACCCCCGCTCGATGGCGGACATCGAGCTCCCCTGACGGTAGACGGAGAACCCAGTGCGATCCTGGTCAGCGCTCGCCGCGTCGTTTGCACCGCTCGTCCTCGTCCTGCCCCTGTCGTCGGTCGCCTTCGCCCAGCCGGCGCAGCCGGCGCCGGGCGCGGGAGGGGCGGCACAGCCGGAAGAGGGCACGACGCCGGAGGAGGGCACCACGCCGGGCACGACCGGCACGCCGGCGCCCGAGCCCGCGCCGGACGGGACGCCGCCCACCCCCGAGGTGCCGGCCGACACCTCGTCGCAGCCGCAGGTGCCGGTCGAGCCGGGCGCCGGGCAGAGCGACGAGCCGAAAGAGGACATCAACCGCGGCGCCGGCGGCCAGTCCGGCTTCATGGACATCCGGCTCAACCTGACGCTCACCAACGAGAACGTCTTCGCCGAGCCGGGTGAGACCATCCCGAGCGTCCCGGGCTGGCGCTTCGGACGGCCCAACTCGCTGGGCACGCTCTTCTTCGACAACTACGACACGCGCTTCTCCGGCTACGAGACCCTGTCGCACGCGGTCCTCTACAAGAACTACAACAAGGCCGAGTGGGAGGTGGAGGGCGCCCTGGTCCTGCGCATCAACGACCTGGCCGAGCGCCTGATCGATCTCAGCGACGCCGGCTCGTACATCCGGGTGGCCCGCTGGTTCGACCCGAGCCGCAAGGAGAAGAAGGTGGTCTCGTTCACCGCCTTCCCCACCTCGAGCGACCGGATGCGGCTCGGCTACAGCTACCGCCTGTCCTGGGGCGGCTCGCCCGAGTACCAGCGCAGCCGCGCCGCGGTCCCGGGCATCAAGCTGCAGGTCGACTCCGGGCCGGCCTACGTCTACGTCGGCGCCAAGTCGGCGGTGGTGCTCGACCGCTCGACCGCGGAGGAGGAGGCGGTGCTCGCCGTCCTGGCCGGCGCCGGCATCGACCTCACCGAGATGCTGCGCATCGAGGGCAACGGCGGTTACTTCGACCGCGGCGGCAACGAGCTGCAGGACGTCATCACCGAGAAGGTGCGGCTGTACGGCGCCTCGCTGCAGGTGGCGCTGCACCACAAGGAACCGGTGACCTCGTCGGTTGATTACAAGCTGTACCGGAACGACCCGGAGCGCGCCTACCACATGTTCGCCACCGAGGAGTACCCGGGCGGCCTGTCCTGGCTGGTCGCCGCCGAGGCGACCGTGCTCGGCCAGACCCTCAAGGACCCCGAGGTCTCGGGCGGAACCACCACCCAGATCGGCAAGGCGGGCGACGTCAATGCGCGCGTCAAGATCGACCGCACTCGCCTGCGCGCCGACCTCCAGTTCCGCGACCTCGCCTTCATCCTGCACTCCACCCCGTCGCTGCCGACCTACTCCGACTTCCCGCCCGAGTACGAGCGGACCGCCGACTTCTTCGCCGACATCGGCGTCGATCAGAACATCGAGGGCACCGGCCTCACCGTCGGCGTCATCGGCGGCATCGACCTGCCCGCCTCGCTCACCACGCCGACCGGCGTCATCCCGGGCGACATGGTCGAGGGCGGCGGCACCTCGACCGCGGTCGTCCGCAACGAGGGAGACATCACCATCCTGCCGCCCGGCGAGGACGTCCTGCCCCAGTTCGCCCTCAAGTTCACCGGGCGGCTCGACTTCGCCGAGTCGTTCGCCGCCCTGGCCGACATCTACTATTCGCGCGACCCGAACCAGACCCGCCTGGTCCGCGAGGGCCCCGACGACCTGCTCGTGCGCGAGTTCGGCGAGTTCAACCAGCTCGGCTTCAACTTCACCCTGCAGGCGAAGTTCTAGCAGTCGTCGTCGTCGCCGTCGCCGCCGGAGCCGCCGCCCAGCCAGCCCTTGCGCCAGAAGTAGACCACCATGATGCCGGCGACCACCGCCATCAGGCCGAGCAGGATCGGGTAGGCCCACTTCCTGTGCAGCTCGGGCATGAACTCGAAGTTCATCCCGTAGATGCCGGCCAGAAACGTGAGCGGGATGAAGATGCTCGACATGATGGTCAAGACCTTCATCACCTCGTTGGTCCGGTTCGACATCACCGACAGGTACGTGTTGAGCAGGCCGTTGACCAGCTCGCGGTGGGAATCGATGACGTCGACCAGCTGCGCGCAGTGGTCGGCCGGGTCGCGCAGGTAGACCTGCACCTCCTCGCCGAGGAACGTGCTGGTCTCGCGCAGGAGCCGGTTCAGGGTCTCGAGCTGCGGCCAGACGCCGCGGCGCAGGAGCACGAGGTCGGTCTTGATCCGGTTCAGGTGGTCGAGCAGGCGCGGGGTCGGCCGCACCAGCACCAGGTCCTCGAGCCGCTCGAGCTTCGCGCTCAGCCGCTCGATGACCGGGTAGTAGGCGTCGACGATGGTGTCGACGATGGCGTAGGCCAGATAGCCGGGGCCGCCGCCGCGGATGGCGCCCTTGCCCTCGCGGATGCGGTTGCGCACCGGATCGAGGACGTCGCCCGGCCGCTCGCCGAAGGACAGGACGTAATTGGGCCCCACGAACATGGACCTGCTCGATGTCGAGCTCCATGGCGTCGGTCAGCCGCGCCATCCGGGTCACCAGGAGGAGGTGCTCGTCGTACTCCTCTGCCTTCGGGCGCTGCGGCGCGTTCGATACGTCCTCGAGCGCCAGCGGGTGGATGTGAAACAGCTCGCCGAGCTCGCGCAGGAGCTTCTCGTCGCCGAGCCCCTCGACGTCGATCCAGGTGGTGGTGCCCTGCTTCAGGAGCGGGACCAGCTCGGCGGGGCTCGTCGGCTTGAACGTGCGGTACTCGGTCGGCGCGTAGTGGATGACTTCGATGGTCGGCGGCGGCGCGTTCTCCGGGATGACGAGGGTGCCGGGCCGGGCGCCGACGGGCGGGTGGCCCTTGCGGAACAGGGAGATCGAAAAGACCATGATGTCGGCCTCAAGTTGGCGCGATCACTGCGAGAAAGAAGGCTGTCCCGGCGGGGAAGGCTGGCCGGGGTGCGCAGCATACTATGAGGTGGCAAAGGAGGCCGCAAACCAGCCATGGCCAGGGCGTTCGGTTCCCGCGGTAGAGCTACGTTGAGCGAAGGCGACTCGTCGCGGGGGACCGCGCCGGGAAAGCGATCGCTCGTCTCGTCAGGCGGCGGCGGCGCCAGCGGCGGTGACGGCGGCGGGTTCGACGGCGCCAGCGCTGTGCAGCAGGTCTCCGGCTCGACCGGCGCGCAGCTCGACGAGCGCACCAGCTCGCAGGCCGGCTCGCTCCTCGGGGTCAACCTCGGCGACGTCCGCGTCCACACCGGCAGCGAGGCGGCGGCGGCGGCCGACGGCCTGTCGGCCAACGCCTTCACCCACGGCAGCGACATCTACTTCGGCGCCGGCAACTACCAGCCCGGCAGCGCCGGCGGCGACCGCCTCATCGCCCACGAGCTCGTCCACGTGGCGCAGCAGCAGAAGGGCGGCGGCGCCCAGACCCAGCTCAAGTCGACCGAGGTGAGCGGCCGGCACGACGCGGCGGAGGTGGAGGCGGATCGCGGCGCGGAGGCCATCCTGTCCGGCATGCCGTTCCACGCCAGCGCCACGCCGGCGCCGATCTCGCGCGACGTCAAGCACGAGAGCCTGACCGGCAACCCGGGCGAGATCACCGACAACACCGGGAAGGTGCTGACCAGCCACCGCGATCCGACCATGGGCGACGTGGCCGGCCACGCCAAGCCGGGGGCGGCCGGCCAGGAAGCGCGCGCGGCGGGCGTCAAGGTGGTCGCCGGTGACAAGAACCGGCTGCACTTCAATACCCCGGTCTGCCCGGTTCCCACCGCCATCTACCAGGAGAGCGCGGCGGGGACGGCCGGCTTCACCGATGTGACCGGCTTCAACGGCACCATCAATCAGCCGCTGGTCGAGGAGGACGCGGCCAAGGGGCTCTACGTCAACGGCCAGCCGAGCCCCAACGACGTCCAGCAGGGCGGCATCGGCGATTGCTACTTCGAGGCGACCTTGATGTCGCTGGCGCAGCGCGACCCGGGCAAGATCAAGTCGATGATGACCCCCGACGGCAAGGGGGGGGCGACCGTGACTCTGTGGCGGCGCCAGGCCCACGACAAGTCGATCTGGGAGCACCTCACCGGCGGGCCGCAGTACGACTACATCGCGGTCGACGTGCACGTCTCGAGCGAGCTCTGCGTGTGGAACGGCGGCGGGATCCGCGGGGCGCAGCTGCGCGGGGACCAGCAGCCGAAGTCGCAGGAGTGGTGGGCGGCGATCAACGCCGGCAAGATGGAGGTCCACCGCAAGGACGAGTTCGAGGTGGCCCGCTGGGCGCCGCTGTTCGAGAAGGCGTTCGCCCGCTTCGCCCAGACCCACGGGCAGTACGGCGGCGCGCGCGGCGGCAACAAGGCCCAGCCGACCGGCTCGGGCTACAACGTCCTCGAGGGCGGCCTGCCGGTCGACACGCTCGCGTTCATCTACGGCGCCGAGGCCGACTCGAAGGCCGCCGACCCCAAGCACATCGGGACCAACTGGACGCCGGCCGCCGGCACCGGCGCCGCCCTGCTCAGCGCCAACTCGCAGGTCATCGATCAGCTCATCTTGCTGGCCGGGCGAGGCGACACCGCCGGCTCGGGCGACGCCGACGCGCCGATCCTGACCGCGGTCGCCTACGAGGGCGAGATGGTCAGGCGGCTCGGCCCGGCGGTGACCGCGGCGATCGCCGACCCCGACTTCGCCAAGCTCGACCCGGAGCGGCAGGCCGCCATCGTGGCGGTGCAGACCGCGTGGAACACCTGGAACTCGCTGCCGCCCGACACGCCCGGCCCGCCGCCGGTCACCGCCAAGGCGACCGCCCACACCGCCATCGGCACCGCCTGCGGCAACGCGATGTTCGACGGCGCCATCAACCACGGCTCGCTCGACGCAGTGGCGAAGGCGAACCCGAAGACGGTCCAGTTCGACAACGAGAAGAACGACATCCCGGCCGCCGACGACCCGAAGCTCATCGGCTTCGGCACCGCGCTGGCGGCCAACCTGTCGCCGATGATGAAGGTGGACGTGATCGGCCACTCGTCGACCAGCGGCACCGACAAGTTCAACCTCGAGCTGTCGCAGAAGCGCGCCGACGAGGTGGCCGCCAAGATCAAGAGCGGCGGCACGGTCGAACCGCCGCACAAGGTGGTCGCGACCGGCGTCGGCGAGCAGGAGGCCGGCCCCGGGCCGGAGTGGCGCCGGGTCGACATCGCGGTGAGCGCGGTCAACGCGACCAACCAGCTGCACGATCCCGCCCGCTCGACCGCCATCAAGGCGGCCACCGACCTGATGCTCGACCTGCGCAACATGGGCACCGACAAGAGCGCCGGTCAGCGCAACATCTACGGCAACCACGGCTACTCGATCTCCGGGGTCTCCTTCGTGTCGACCACCGGCGTGATGGTGCCGCTGCAGTCGGTGCCGGCCGCCTCGCGCTCGACCCTGTACCCGCTGGTCGACACGGCGGTGTCGACGGTGACCGTACGCAACCCGCACCACGGCAACGAGCCCGACCGGAAGGGCAACAACCAGGCGGCCCGCGCCGAGGACGGCACGCCCGCCGGCAACGGCTCCGACGGCAAGTTCCACCTGTCGCTCGAGGAGTTCTTCCGCAACTTCGCCGCTGTCGAGTCGGGCGTCTTCAAGCGATCGTGAGGCCGGCGCTGGTCCTCGGCGTCCTGGCGGCCACCGCCTGCGCCGGCGGGGACGGCGACCCCGAGCGCTCCGCGGGGCCGCCCGGCCGGCCGCCCGCCCCCACCTCCGGCAAGGAGAGTCACGTGTTCGAGGTCAAGAGCTCCGACGATCTGCCCAGGCTGCGGATCGAGTACATGCGGCTGTGGAGCCGCGGCACCGCCGGCGAGCTGAGGGTGACCATCGCGCCCGGCGCCGGGCCCCTGGTCGGCACCGGCTGGTCGCTGGAGCCGGAGCACCCGGGCGAGGGGGACGCGCTGATCGACGTGATCATCACCGGCGCCGGCGGCGTCCTGCCGCTGCCCGACCGGGTCTTCGCCCACAGCTTGACCATGGAGGGGGTGGTGTTCACCGGCGGGCGCAGCGGGCCGAGCGAGATCTGGATCGCCAGCGGCCTCACCCTGCGCCGCTCGATGCTGGTCGACGCCCGGCTGACCGATCCGGTCTTCCAGGGCGGGCTCATCGAGGTGTTCGCCGACGGCGGCCGGCGGACCGGCGCCAGCGTGACCATCGAGGACTGCTGGTTCGTGCGCAACTTCCAGGCCGAGCGGCCGGCGCGCATGCTCGACCTCAACCAGCGCGGCGAGGACGCCGGCTACTTCGACAAGGTGCGGGTGGCGCGCTCTGCGTTCCTCGGCAACGCCTTCGCCGCCGACCTGGCGATCCAGTACGCCAGCAGCGTGAGCGTCGAGGACTCGCTGTTCTTCAGGAGCTGGACGGGTCCCGGCAGCGAGCTCTTCTGCTCCCACTGCGAGGCGGTGGTGGTCACCGGATCCACCTTCGCGGTCGAGAAGGCCGAGCAGGTGGCGGCGCTCGAGAAGACCCAGCCGGTCCTCCTGCAGGGCTCGCGGCTGTTCGCCCGCGGGGCGGGGGCGGGCGCCGCCCTGCCGCCGGCGCTCGACCCACAGACCGCCGGCCAGATGGCCGAGCGGGCCGGCTTCCCCGGCGAGGCGGCGGCGACCGAGGCGATCACATCCGCGGTGGCCCAGCCGCTGCGGGTGCCGCCCGCCGAGGCCTTCGCCCGGCTGCGCGCCGCCGCCGGCGGCTGACCTCTCGGCGCTCTCAGCGCTCGAGCCAGAGGCGCAGCAGCTCCGCCTCACCCGTGTTGACGTACTCGGGGTCGTACGAGCGAATCGCCGCCAGGATCTCGGGCGTGACCGAGAACATCCAGACGACGAAGTCGACGTCGAGCGAGCGGAAGGCCTCGACCGCCGCGTCGGGCAGCCAGCCGGGATGAAACTCGACCAGATCGAGCGGCACGTCGGCCAGATCCGACAGGCGCGGGGTGTCGGGGGTGAACGGGCGCGGGGCGCCGAAGTCGGCGCTCAGCCGGCGCCGGGGGATCTCCGCCCAGCCGGGCCGGGCGGCCACCGCGCGCAGGAGGCCGGCGTCGCTCGAGTCGGCGATGACCTCGACGTCGACCTCGGCGGCCGCGGCGGCGTCGAGCACGCTGGCGGCGAGGTCGAGGGCGCAGTCGGCGTGCAGCACCTCCTGCTCGGCGGTGTGCTGCTCGAGATCGGGGCCGACCACCTGCTTGAGCTCGATCTTGAGGACGAACAGCTCGCCGTTCCAGGACGGCAGCTCGGCGGTCAAGAGGTGCTCGGCGATGGCCTGGCCGGCGGCCGCGGCGTCGGCGGCGCCGGCCCGGTCGCGGTGGGCGAAGATGCAGCGCTCCTCGCGCGCGATCCACACGGTGTCGACCTCGATCCCGTCCCAGGCGGGACGGCCCAGGGCGGTGACGTCGAGCGATCTCTCGAGGGCGTCGAGCGTGTCGTCGCGGTGCACCACCAGCCTGCCGGCGCAGTTGGCGTTGTGGCAGATGACCAGCGGATCCGGCCGGGCGCAGGCGGCGGCGATCGCCAGGAGGATGCTACAGAGCCGACGCATACTCGATCTGCAGGTAGGCGCCCACGGTGATGTGATCGGCGGCGCTGCGGTCGAACGAGAGGCCGTCGGACGGCAGCCCGCCGCCGTGCTTGTAGAGCAGGAGCGCCAGCTCGAGGCCGACCCGGGCGCGGAAGCCGTGGCCCGGCAGGTCGGGCAGCGCGGCGCCGGCGCCGACCAGCAGGCGGTGCTGGAGCTGGTGGCCGTTGCCCAGGTCGATCGCGGTCGGCCGCCAGCCGCCGAGGAGCGAGAAGCCGCGGGCGAACCACCACTCGATCACCAGGTCGCTGTCGCTCACCCCGTCGGTCCAGTACAGCGGGTCGAGCACCGCGATGAAGTCGACCGAGCGGGCGCGCAGACCGCCGCCGATCCGGATCGGGTGGACGCCGAGATCCGGGCGCAGGTTGAGGCCGACATGCCAGTCGCGCGCCGGCGGAGCCGCCGGCACCTCGGCTTCCGGGTCGCCGGCGTGGGCCGCAACCGACGGCGCGAGGAGCAAGGCGGCGAACGTGCCGGCCACGAGCAGGCAGCGCATCGCGCGACGATACAGCAGAGCTGCTACGGCGGGGGCAGTCCCCGCCAGGCGGACGGGTCGGCACCGCGGCGCGCCACCACCGCGGCCATCCATCGCTCGATGCCCCAGCCGACGCAGGCAGTCTCGAGGAGCTCGCCGCCCGGGGTCCGGATGTCCATCGGCTCGGTGAAGTGGCTGCCGTGCAGGTTGAAGGAGGCGGCGGCGGTGGCGGCGCCCGCACCGAGGTCGAGGCGCAGCTCGAGCTTGGTCGATTGCATGGCCTGGAACGCGCGCGCCGATCCGGCCTCGCTGACGAAGAACGGGTCGGTGGCGATCTCGAGCCGGGCGCCGAGGTCGAGCTCGTCGCATACAACGAGGGTGGCGTCGAGGATGCGCTGGCGCAGCTGGCGCAGCTGGTCGGCGGTGCCGACCAGGACCGCCTCGCGCATCGAGAACTCCCACTGGCGCAGGAGCGGCGCGAACCGGCAACCCTCGAAGCGGTAGCAGCTGCCGAGCGCGGTCACCAGGCGGGCGCCGGCGAGGCGGGCGCCGGCCAGCGCGCGGTAGACGTTGTGGCAGACCACCGGCTCGAGGATGAAGCCGGTCGGCCGCGGCTCGTGGTCGGCCGCCGGCGCGGTGGCCGCGTGTTCGCGCGCGTCGGCGGCGAAGCGGCGCAGCGATTCGAAGCGCGGGGTCAGGTGCACGCCCCAGGTGACGTGCTGGGCGTGCGAGGCGAGGTAGCCGACCCGCGGCAGGAGATCGTCGGTCGACTCGATGCTGGGCAGGTGCCAGGGATCGGCGCCGCAGGCGAGCGCCAGGCGATGAAATCGGGCATCGATCGAGGCGCGCAGGACCGCGGCCGGTCCGGTCAGCGCGTATTGCCCGGGGCCGAGCTCCACCATGAACCGGTCGCGGAAATCGGCCAGGGCGGCGAGCCCGCCGGCCTGCGGCTCCAGGGCGTCGCGGGTCCACAGCGGCGGGCTCTCCGGCACGAACCGATAGGAGGCGATCGACAGGTCGGCGACCCGCCGGATGTCCTCGGCGACCGATTCCTCCGCCACGCCGCCTTCGATCTCGACGGCGATGCGGCCGCCGCCGACCTCGATGACCGACCGGATGGCGGGATGGCAGAAGGCGAGGTCGGCCTCGAGCCCGGCCAGGGCAGGGGCGGGGGCGCCGGTCAGCCGCTCGTCGAGGATCTCGATGACGCCGGCGCCGCTCACGGGCGGCTCCCGACCAGCGCGGCGATCGCGTCGACCGTGCTGAGCCGGCCGGCGACGAAGTCGCGGTGGCCGACCCGGATCCGGAAGCGGTCCTCCAGCTGGTCGACCAGCTCCATCAGGTTCATCGAGCGGAGGACGCCGCGCGAGAACAGGTCCTCGCCGTCGTCGAAGGGGTCGCTGCTCGCGCTCAGCGCGGCGATGAGGTGGCGTATCTCGGTGCGGATGCTGGGGCTCATGGGGTGTTTCCTTTCAGGGCTCGTTCGGCACGGGACAGGGCGGTGTCGATGTCGACGTCGAGGGGGGCGAGCACCGGGTCGAGGTCTCCGGTGTCGGCCAGGCGGCGGGCGAGGGCGAGATCGGCGGCGGCGGCGCGGCGGTCTCCGGTGAGCGCGCGGGCGAAGGCGAGGTCGGCTCGCCGCTGGGGGCTGCGCGGCGCGACGTCGGCCGACCACTCGAGATCGGCCAGCGCGTCAGGCGTGAGGAGCAGGGCGGCCTCGTCGGCCCGGCCGGCCTCGGCCAGTGCGGCGGTGCGCCCGACCAGCGGACTGACCCGCTCGAGCGGGCGGGCGTAGACCAGGTAGTCGGCTCCCTGGCCGGCGACCGAGACCGAGAGGAAGACGAAGAACCAGGTGGACAGGCGGCGCGCCCACACCGCGGCGACGTGGCGTGAGCCGGGCGGCCGCCGCCGGCGCTCGCGCAGGAGGACCGCGGCGACCAGGATCGCCATCACCAGGCTCTCGGCGGCGAGCCCGAGCGGGACCGACAGCGGCGAGCCGGCGTTGAAGTAGCGCTTCGGCCAGTGTAAGAGCGGGCTGCCGACCAGGAAGACGGCGGCGCAGCCGGCGGCGATGGCCAGGCGCGGGCGGCGGCGGATGCGGAACGCCACCGGATACCAGAAGAGGTCGAGCAAGAGCTGGCGCAGCGGGATGTTCCAGCGGCGCCACCAGTCGTTGACCGATTCCGCCGTCAGCGGGCGGTCGATGAAGGCGGGGGCGGCGATGCCGAGCACGCGCAGGAGGCCGAGCAGGATGCCGGCGGCGCAGAAGACGCTCGCCACCTGCAGGATCGGGTAATAGAGGAGGCCGGCCGGCAGGAGAAGGAGCAGGTCGCCGCGCCGCAGGCAGTCGACGTAGAGGGCGCGCGGGTCGCAGACGAACGTGGTCACGGCGAGGAGGGCGGCGGTGGCGGCGGTGGCCAGCGCGAGCGTGCGCAGCCCGCCGTCGATCACGGCGGGGTCGCGGCGGCCGATGCCGCGCCGCACGGTGTCGAGCGGCGGGATGGCCAGCATGTACGGGACCACGATCCAGTAGGGCGCGATGAGGAAGTAGACGAGGAGCTCGCCGCGCGGGACCGGGCGCCAGCCGGAGGCGCGCATGTCGACCAGCACGCGCACCGCCTGGAGGAAGAAGCCGGTGGCGAACAGGTAGCCGCCGCGCATGAAGAACGGACTCATGCCGGGGAAGTCGCGCGCGTCGCACAGGACCGCCCAGGCCAGGACGGTGGCGAGGAGGAAGCCGAGCTTGAGCGCCCCGTGCACGGCGGCGCCGAGGACGCGGTGGTAGAGCAGGACCCAGAGCGCCATGACCGCGAACAGCGCCGGGTCGAAGGCGAGGCCCTGCAGGGTGGCGCCGGCCAGGAGGACCGGGGTGCGCGCCCGGTCGGGCGCCCGGTCGGCCGCCAGCCAGCAGGCGAAGAAGATCGCGAACAGGAGCGGGTAGCGGCAGGCCGGGAACAGCATGGCGACCCAGCCGCGCAGGGGCGGCGCGCCGGCGACGCCGAGCGCGGCGAGCGCGGCGAGGGTGAGCGCGAGGGCGGCGGCGCGTTTCATGATCGGGTTCCCCGTCCCCTCATGACGCCTCGTCGGCCACCGCGAGGACCGCTCCCGGCAGGTGCCGCAGCGAGACGTGCACCGGGCGGCCGAGCCCGGAAATTCGCAGCCGGCCGCCGGTGAGCTCGGCGATGCGGGCGCGGCGATCGAGCAGCGCGGCGACGCCGATTCCGCGCAGCTTGGCGGCGCACTCGAGGGCGGCCCAGGCGGCCGCCGGCTCGCCGGTGTCGCCGGGGCGGTTCACCCGGGCGCGCGCCAGGGCGCGGGCGGCGGCCGGGGCGGCGCTCACTGGCACCAGATCCACCGCGACGCGGCCGGCGCCGGGGCGGGCCGCGACCGCGACCCAGCCGTCCTCGTGCGAGATCGAGGCGGCCCAGGCGGCCCCGACCACGGCGGGCGTGCCGTCGGGTCGGGCCAGCACGGCGGCTCCGGGCGGCAGGAGCCGGGCGAGGCCGAGGCGCCCGGCGATCCACTCGGCGCGGCGGGCCGGCCGCTGGTCCATCCGGTCGAGCCAGCGCCGCTCGCGCGGGTGGAGGCGCCCGGCGTCGATGGCCGGGTTCTTGGCCCAGCCGACGGCGAGGCGTCCCAGGCGCGCGAGATGCCAGGATGACCGCGCGGGCGATGACGACATATATGCCGTCTTAAGGCCTCGCTTGCGACCGGTCAATCAAAGGCGGCATATATGCCGCCATGCCCGCGACCTGACCGGCGATTGCCAGCTCCTGCCGTGCCGGTCGCCGCCCGGGCGGCGTACGGTAGCGAGACGGGACATGCTCGGTGCCATCCGCCAGTTCGCCGAACGCGTGAAGCGCCGCGAGCGCGTCGCGCTGCTCCTGGTCGGGCTGTGCAGCGGGCTGGGACTGGCGACCGCCTGCACCGGCGGGCGCGCGTTCCTCGAGCAGCCATGCAGCACCTTCCACCGGCCCGACTCGAGCGAGTCGCGCTGCGTCGCTCACATCGCGGTGATCTCGAGCCTCGAGGTGGCAGCGCTGACGGCGGCGACGGCGGCTCCGCCGCGGCTCGACCCGCCGGTCTCCGAGGCGATCGCTCCCACCTCGGGCCCCGCGCCCGGGCCGCTCGGCTGGCTGCTCGACGCTTCCCCCGTCTCCTTGCGAGGCCCTCCTGTCGCGACCGGATGCGTTTCGGTCGTGAACCTGGACTGGCTTGCAAAGGAGAGTGTTGCGTGTCGGCACAAGACGAGAGGTTCATCGGGCTCGAGCTGATCGAGCTCGCATATGCACTGGACTCGGTGCGGATCCTGGCGGACTGCGAGCGCGCGGGCTGTCTGCCCACCGCGAGCGAGATGCGGCAGCTGTGCCGCGCGACCTCGGCGACCATTCACCTGATCGGCGAGCGGCTGCGCCAGCTGGGCGGCCAGCTCGCCTCGGACGGCGCCGGCGAGGTCGACGAGGAGGCGCCGGAGCCTGGCGCCGCGATCAGCCGCGCCGGCGGCGCTGCTGTTTCGGCGGCCGCCCGACGACGGCGGGCGGCAGGACGGCGGGGCGCAGCAGCGCCTCCAGCTCGATCTCGAGTGCGTCGGCCAGACCGACCAGCACGGCGACGCTGAGGTTGGTGCGCGCGCGCTCGACCCGCTGGACGAACCGGAGATCGAGGTCGGCCAGGGCGGCCAGCCGCTCCTGCGTGAGCCCCAGCTTCTTGCGGCGAAGGGCCACATTGGCGCCGATTCGCTCGAGCAAGAGCTCGAGCTGCTCGGCGCGCCGCTCGCTGTCGTCGTTGCCCCGCGCGATGCGGGCAGGATAGCACCGCCGCGGCGCGCAAAATGTGGCAGGATGCAGCGCCGCCCGGCATGGACGCCATCCTCGACTTCTTCCGCTCGCTCATCCATCTCATCCGGGAGCCGGGCGAGCTCATCACCTGGGGTGGCTATCCCGGCCTGGCGCTGATCGTCTTCCTCGAGACCGGGGCGCTGGTCTTCTTCCTGCCGGGCGATTCGCTCCTGGTCATGGCCGGGCTGTACGCCGCCAAGGGGGACCTCGACCTCATCCTCCTCAACGCGATCGTCATCGCGGCGGCCTGGGCCGGACCGCTCCTGTCCTACTTCATCGGGGCGCGCATGGGGCCGCGCCTGTTCAACAAGCCGCGCTCCCGCTTCTTCCGCCCCGAGCACCTGCGGGCGGCCCACCGCTTCTACGAGAAGCACGGCGGCAAGGCGATCATCATCGCGCGCTTCATGCCGCTGGTGCGCACCTTCGTCCCGGTCATCGCCGGCATGGCGCAGATGCAGTACCGCCGCTACGTCCTCTTCACCGTGATCGGCGGCGCCGCCTGGGTGCTGTCGATGACGCTGCTCGGCTACTTCCTCGGCATCCGCTTCCCGGTCCTCGGCCAGCACATCGAGAAGGTGATCATCGCGGTGGTGCTGCTCTCGCTGGTGCCCGGGATCATCGCCTATATCAAGTCGCGGCGGAGCGGCAGGCGGGGAGCCGACGCGGCGGTCGACGCCGCCGCCGAGGCGGTCACCGCCGGCGAGCACGAAGGCGAGGGGAAGTGAGCCTGCCGACCGCTCGCGTCCATGGCGAGCGACGCAGGCTGGCGCCGCACTGGCGGATGCTCATCGGACTGGCCGTCGGTGCGGGTGCGGGCATCGCCGTCAACCTGGCCGCCGGCGGCTCTCCCGCAGCCGAGTGGGTGGTCAACAACCTGACCGAGCCGACCGGCAAGATCTTCATCAACCTCCTCATGATGCTGGTGGCGCCGCTCCTCTTCGCGGCGCTCGTCATCGGCATCGGCGAGATCGACCTGGCCCAGCTCGGTCGACTCGGCGCCAAGATGTTCGCCTATACCGTCCTCATCTCGACCGTGGCGGTCGGGATCGGCATCGGGCTGGTCAACCTCGTCAGGCCGGGCGACGGGGCCGAGGAGCTGGTCGCCCAGGCCAACGCGATGGGCGACAAGGTCAAGGCGGTCGAGGGCGGCCAGTCGGCGGTCGACTTCATCGTCGGGATGGTGCCGGACAACGTCCTCGGCGCGGCCGGCAACAACGCCAGGCTGCTCGGTTTCATCGTGTTCTCGATCCTCTTCGGTCTGGCGCTCGCCTTCACCCGGACGCCGGCGGCCGATCGCCTGCGCGAGCTCATCCAGGGGCTCTACGACGTCCTCATGAAGCTCATCGAGGGCATCCTGTGGTTCGCGCCTTTCGGGGTGGCCGCGCTGCTCTTCTCGATGACGGCCCGGCTCGGGCTCGACATCCTGCAGCAGCTCGGTGCCTACGTGGCGGTGGTGCTGGCGGCGCTCGCCCTCCACATGTTCGGGGTCTACTCGCTGTCGGTGCGGCTGCTCGGCGGCATGAGCCCGGTCTCGTTCTTCCGCGGGGTCAAGCTGGCGATGGTGACCGCCTTCTCGACCGCGTCGTCGAATGCCACCCTGCCGACCGCCATCAAGGTGGCCGAGGAGGAGCTGCACCTGCCGCGCCACGTGAGCCGGTTCGTCCTGACCGCCGGCTCGGCGATGAACCAGAACGGGACCGCGCTGTTCGAGGGGGTGACGGTCCTGTTCCTCGCGCAGCTTTTCGGGGTGGAGCTCAGCGGCGTCCAGCAGCTGGAGGTGATGGTCATCTGCATCCTGGGCGGCATCGGGACGGCGGGAGTGCCGGCCGGTTCGCTGCCGGTCATCGCGATGATCATGGGGCTGTTCGGAATTCCGCCGCAGGGGCTCGGGCTCATCCTCGGCGTCGACCGGTTCCTCGACATGTGCCGGACTTCGCTCAACGTCGTCGGCGATCTGGCGGCGGCGGTCTACGTGGCCGCGGGCGAGAGGTCACCCCACCCGGCGACCGGCGAGGGCGGTTCAGCCTGAGTGCGCGAATCAGAGCACTAATGTATGGTGCGCCCCGCCCGGACTCGGTTATAGGAAGGCCCCTTTAGGCAGTCCAAGGACAGGAACTCATGAGGAAACCTCTGTGGAGCGCGCGTCGCTGGCTCGGAATCGGCGTCGCGCTGTTGATTGCGTTCTGTGCGTTCTTCCTGGCGCCCGAGGCGATGGCCTCGGAGGCCCACCTCAAGATCCCCGACCTCTCGCAGGTCCACGTCATGGGGACGAACGCCCGCGTGCTCCTGCTCGCCGGCATGGGCGTCTGCGTGCTCGGGATGCTCTTCGGGCTCGGGATGTACCAGCACGTCCGCAAGCTGCCGGTGCACAAGGCCATGCTCGAGGTCTCGGAGCTCATCTACGAGACCTGCAAGACGTACCTGCTCACCCAGGGGAAGTTCATCCTCATCCTGGAAGCGTTCGTCGGCGCGGTGGTCGTCTTCTACTTCGGCTACCTGCAGAAGATGGCGCCCGGTGAGGTGGCGCTCATCGTGCTGTTCAGCCTGATCGGCATCGCCGGCAGCTTCAGCGTCGCCTGGTTCGGCATCCGCATCAACACGTTCGCCAACTCGCGGACGGCGTTCGGCAGCCTCAGGGGCAAGCCGTACCCCTGCTACGACATCCCGCTCAAGGCCGGCATGAGCATCGGCACGCTGCTCATCTGCGTCGAGCTCATCATCATGCTGGCGATCATCCTGTTCCTGCCGAACATCGCCGGCCCCTGCTTCATCGGGTTCGCGATCGGCGAGTCGCTCGGCGCCGCGGCGCTGCGCATCGCCGGCGGCATCTTCACCAAGATCGCCGACATCGGGTCCGATCTCATGAAGATCGTCCTCAAGATCAAGGAGGACGACGCGCGCAACCCGGGCGTCATCGCCGACTGCACCGGCGACAACGCGGGCGACTCGGTCGGCCCCACCGCCGACGGCTTCGAGACCTACGGGGTCACCGGCGTGGCGCTCATCCTCTTCATCATGCTCGCCGTCCCGCTGGCGTTCACCGGCTGGGAGACCAACGAGGCGGTCCACACCTCGATGCGCATGGTCCAGATGCAGCTCCTCACCTGGATCTTCGTCATGCGCGTCCTGATGATCGTCACGTCGATCGTCTCCTACTGGATCAACAACCTGGTGGCGGCCGGCAAGTACAAGAACGCCGACCACATGAACTACGAGCACCCGCTGACCACGCTGGTGTGGCTCACCTCGCTCGTCTCGGTGGCGGTCACCTTCGCGGTCTCCAAGGTGCTCATCCCGAACCTCAACGGCGACACCACCCTCTGGTGGAAGCTCAGCGCCATCATCACCTGCGGCACCCTGGCCGGCGCGCTCATCCCGGAGTTCGTCAAGATCTTCACCTCGACCAGCTCGGCGCACGTGCGCGAGGTGCTGGTCTCGTCGCGCAAGGGCGGGGCCTCGCTGAACATCCTGTCCGGCCTGACGGCGGGCAACTTCAGCGTCTACTGGCTGGCCACCCTGATGGCCGCGCTGATGGGCGGCGCTTACTACGTCAGCACGCTCGGCCTGGGCGGCCTGATGAACTACCCGGCGGTGTTCGCCTTCGGCCTGGTGGCCTTCGGCTTCCTCGGGATGGGGCCGGTGACCATCGCGGTGGACAGCTACGGCCCGGTCACCGACAACGCGCAGTCGGTCTACGAGCTGTCGACCATCGAGTCGATGCCCGGGATCGAGGCGGAGATCAAGAAGGACTTCGGCTTCGAGCCGCAGTTCACCAAGGCCAAGAGCGCGCTCGAGGAGGCGGACGGGGCGGGCAACACCTTCAAGGCGACCGCCAAGCCGGTCCTCATCGGCACCGCGGTGGTCGGCGCCACCTGCCTCATCTTCTCGATCATCCTGACCCTGATGGAGAAGTACGGCGAGGCGGACGTGCTGAGCGCGCTGTCGATCCTGAACCCGATGTTCATGCTCGGCCTCATCATGGGCGGCGCCATCATCTACTGGTTCACCGGCGCCTCCACCCAGGCGGTCGTGGCCGGTTCCTACCGCGCGGTCGAGTTCATCAAGGACAACATCAAGCTCGACGAGGGCATCAAGAAGGCCAACGTCGAGGACTCGAAGAAGGTGGTCGCCATCTGCACGCAGTACGCGCAGAGGGGCATGTTCAACATCTTCCTGACGGTGTTCTTCTCGACCCTGGCGTTCGCCTTCCTCGACGAGTTCTTCTTCATCGGCTACCTGGTGTCGATCGCGGTGGTCGGCCTGTATCAGGCGATCTTCATGGCCAACGCCGGCGGCGCCTGGGACAACGCCAAGAAGGTGGTCGAGACCGAGCTCAAGGAGAAGGGCACCGAGCTCCACGACGCCACCGTGGTCGGCGACACCGTCGGCGACCCGTTCAAGGACACCTCGTCGGTGGCGATGAACCCG
>Ga0111539_10003933_pt1 | contig 19529 bp, 16 predicted proteins | sample RhiMethybrSRZTD1_FD_79667 | JGI IMG/M metagenome (GOLD analysis project Ga0111539, IMG submission 79667) | Populus rhizosphere microbial communities from Tennessee, USA - Rhizosphere MetaG P. TD hybrid SRZTD1 (version 2) (version 2) | ecosystem: Host-associated > Plants > Roots > Rhizosphere >... | reverse complement strand
TCGTCGTGCCGTCGAGCCAGTGGACGCCGCCGTTGCGGATCTTGCTGCAGCCCGCGGCGGTGTAGGGAAGGGCGATCGCGGCCCAGCAGGCGTAGCGCGCCCACCCGTAGACCGCCGGTGATCGCTCCGGCAGCGCACGGCCGCGCGCCACCGCGATCAGCCGGTCGAGCGAGAAGCCGTCCCCGCACGGCGAGAACGACAGCACCCCCGCGACGTAGAGCGCGATCAGATCCTGATGCCAGAAGAAGCTGTAGGTGCGCAGCAGGCCCGCGACCAGGAAGGCCGCGAGCGCGCCGAGCGGTACGGTGAGCCGCGTCCGCCAGCCGATCATCGCGAGGAAGAGCAGCACCACCGCGACGGCCTGGAGGGCGCGAAGCGCGTCGGCGCTCTGCGCCAGGCGGTCGAGACCGATCGGCAGCGCGAACAGCAGGTGGATGACGCCCATGGGCCTACGGAGCGCGGGCGGAATGCTCGCGAGGGCGGGCAGGTCCTCTCCGAGCACCATGAAGAGCAGCCGTCCGAGGACCAGCGCGCGGATGGCGCCGAGCGCGCCCGGTGTCGCCTCGCCCACGGCGCGCCGGAAGAAGTTCGGGCGCGTCAGCAGCCACGCGATCAGCGCCCAGAGCGCGACGGGGAGGACCGTCCGCATGAGCTGACGCTCCACCCAGGCGGCGTCCGGCGCGGCGGCGGCGGTCCCGACGAGGACGAGCGCGATCAGCGCGCCCGCAATCGTCACGAAGAGCGGCCGACGCGGGCCGATCGCCTGCCTCAGCCTCGACATCTCACCGGCACGGTGCCCCTCTGCTCACGATCTTTCAACCTGGGGCGACGAGCCAGGGATTCCGCTCGCCTGGCAGCGCATATGGCGTGGTTCGCCGCATGGCGCTCTCCATCATCGCCCGCTAGCATTCCCCTGATGCGCCGGCTGCTCGGCAACCTGCTCCTGTCGGTTGCGGCGGTGCTGCTCACCCTGATCGCGGCGGAGCCGGTGGTGCGGTTCTTCCGTCCCTTCAACATGAACGAGCGCGCCTTCGCGATGCGCTACGACCCCGTCCTCGGCTGGAGCAAGGTGCCCCACAACGAAGGAGTATACGCGCCGGGCAGCGGGAAGATCGAGAAGCTCAACTCGCGCGGCCTCCGCGGGCGCGACTATCCCTACGAGAAGCCCGCGAACGAGTACCGCGTGCTCGTCATCGGCGACTCGTTCGCCGAGGGCCGGCTGGTCGCCTTCGGCGACACCACGTTCGAGGTGCTGGAGCGCGAGCTCCGGCAGAACGGCCACGGCCAGCGCTTCGAGGCGATCGGCGCCGGCACCGGCGGCTACAGCACGGATCAGGAGCTTCTCTTCTTCGAGACGGAGGGAAGGAAGTACTCGCCCGACCTGACGGTGCTGATGTTCTACGAGAACGACGTCTGGTACAACGCGCAGCCGCGCTCGTCGCGCGGGAACAAGCCGCTGTTCGAGCTCACGGGCGACGGCGAGCTGACACTGACGCGTGTGCCCGTGCCCACGGGCGACGCGAAGAAGGGTGAGGCGTCGCACGTCGAGCCGTCGCTCGCGGGCCGCGTGCTCGGCTGGCTACGGGCCCGCTCGGCGGTCTACCAGCTCGTGCGCGACGGCCTCGTGGGTCTCCGCGGGACCGCCGCGAGGACGCCGACGCGGGTGCCCGCTGAGTTCCGCGTCTGGCAACGCGACTACGACGACGAAACGCGCCATGCGTGGCGCGTCACGGAGGCGCTGCTCCGCCGCCTGCAGCGCGGGACGCGCGAGATCGGCAGCGAGCTGGTCGTCCTCTACGTGCCGACGGCGGCCGAGATTCATCCCGCCATCTGGGCGGCCACCCGGGAGCACTATGGGCTCTCGGAGGCCGAGTGGGACATCACGCGGCTCGCGCGCGAGCTCGCCGAGGTCTGCCGCCGGAACGGGATCCACTTCGTCGATCCGTCGGACGCGTTCCGTGCCGAGGCGGCGAGGTCGCTCCTCGTGCGCCGCCCCCTCTACTTCGAGACCGATCCGCACTGGACGCCCGCGGGCCACGCGCTCGCGGGCCACGTCCTCGCCGGCTACGTCGAGAAGACCTTCCTCGCTCCGAGGCGTTCGGACGCCTCGGGCTGAACGGCGGTCATCGGACGCACCTCGCGGACGAGGCGCTGGAAGGCGATCGCGGGCACGAAGCGGAGGACGGTCGAGGCGACGAAGATCGTCGCGAAGACGCTGCCGCCGAGCGGCGGCAGGCTGCCGATGGCCCAGCCGCCCGCGAGCGCGCCGAGCGCCACGCACGAGCCGTTGATCACGCTGTGGTAGGCGAGACACGTGTGCCGCTTGGCGGGAGTCACCGCGTCGTAGAGGAAGCTCGTCGCCGCGAGGTTGAGGCCGCCCCACAGGAAGGCGCCCGCCATGCTGAGGAACGCGATCCACGCCGGATGGCCGGAGAGCGTCCACAGGAACGGGAGGATGCTCACGCCGAGGATGGTCGAGCGGAGCACCGCGTAGCTCCCGAGCCGGTCGCCGAGTCGGCCCCAGCCCGCGCTCGTGAGGAAGCCGGTGATCGACGCGGCGAGGTGGATGCTCGTGTAGACCAGGTATCCGTAGTGCAGCTCCTGCAGCATGTAGACCGCGAAGAACGGCGCGGCGAGGTGTGTGGCGAAGCTGAGCGCGCCGAGGCAGATCGCGAAGCGCGCCACGTTGCTCCGGTGTACCTGGCGGACGAACTGCCAGAACGAGAAGCGGAGGTGCGGGGCCTCCTGCCACGGCTCCTCGTGGAACTGGGCGAGCTGGCGGAGCGACCAGAGCCGGCTCGCGCCGGCGGCGAGGCAGAGGAGCCCGAATCCGATCGTGGGCCGGTTCGCCGTGAGCTCGAGGAGGCCGCCGGCGGCGAGCCCCGTGACCGTCATCCAGAGGCTCATCGTCTGCGCGCGACGCCCGAGGAAGCTTCCGCGTGAGCGCGGCGGGAGATATTCGCCGACGAGGCTGCCCCACGCCGGCGCCCCGAGCGCGCCGCTCGCCGTCACCGCGGTATAGAGGACGATCAGCGCCGCGACCGCGTGCGACCCGAGGAGCGGGCCCACGAACGCGAGCGGCAGCCACAGGGCGGCCTGCGTCGCCACGGTCCAGAGGACCAGGCGCTTCCGGGAGTTGAGGCGGGCGACCGCGTCGGCCGACCAGAGCTGCACGAGCGAGAGGACGAAGTGCCGCGCCGAGCTCAGGAGCCCGACCTGGAAGCGCGATGCCCCGAGGGCGAGCGCGAACGGCGTCATGAACGGCTCGGTGAGCCCCGTCATGATCGCGGCGAGCGCCGCCTCGCGGCGGGCGACGGCCAGGCTCCGTGCCACCACGGCGACGCGGGCGGCGGGCGCGTTCGGGGACGTATCGGTCATGGGGCGCCCGGCGGTCGGCTACGCGGCAGGCCACGCGATGATCCCCCGCGGGCGGGCCGGGTCTCAAGCAGCGCCGCGGACGGCCGTGGAAAACCGCTAGGCCTCGAGGTGCATGAGCGCGAGCAGCGACTGCCGCTCGCGCTCCCAGGTGAAGCGCTCGCGCGCGCGGGCCCACGCGGCGTGGCCGAGGCGGAGCCGCAGGTCGCCGTCCATCGCCAGCCGCACCACCTGGGCCGCCATGTCGACGACGTCGCCCTCGGCGACGAGCATGCCCGTCGCGCCCTGCTCGACGGCCTCCGGAATCCCTCCGTGTCGGGTCGCGACGATCGGGAGCCCCGCGGCCATCGCCTCGAGCAGCGCCACCGGAAGACCCTCCTCGTCGCCGGTCTCGTCGTCCACCACGCTGTGCTGGAGGAAGACGTCGGCGCCCGCGAGCATCCGCTGGGCCATCGCGTTGCTCTGCCAGCCGTGCAGGCGGACGGCGCCCTCGAGACGGAACGACTGCACGAACTGGCGCGCGGCGGCGAGGAGAGGGCCGCCTCCGACGTAGTCGAGCCGGAGCCGCGGATGCACCTCGTGCGCGCGGCGGAACGCGTCGAGCAGGAGGATGGGCGCCTTCTTCGCCACCATGCGGCCGACGGCGATGCAGCGGACGATGTCGGCCTCGCGCCGCGCCGGCGCCTCGGGCGGCACGTCCACTCCGCACGGCACGACGTGGACGTTGGCCGCGTCCAGGCCGAGCGCCACCAGCCGGTCGCGCGTGACCGCGCTCACGGTGATGATGCCGTCGGCATCGTTCAGGCGGCGGTACGCCGCGCGCCAGCGGGCGTCGCGGAGCAGCTTCGACACGTCGTAGCCGTGCGCGTGGGCATAGAAGCGCGCGCCGATGCGTCGCGACAGGCCGAGGTAGCAGAGCGCGAAGTCGAGGTACTCGCCCATCACCGCCTCGACGCGGTGGTGGCTGAGGAAGCGCTGCGTGCGGCCCGCGTCCGGCGGCATCCCGCGCGCGTACTCGAGCGAGCGTACGATGCGGTGCCACGCGCTTCGGGGCGCGGCGGGCGTGAGGACGGGGCAGCTCGTGTGCCAGGGCGCCCCGCCGACGTTCCGCGGCTCGCGCGTCAGGACGACCGTCCGCTGCGGGAGCAGCTGCTCGACGTGCCGCTGCACGAACGTCTCGGAGGTGAGGCCGAGCTGCGGCACGGCGACGGCGAGAGACGTCGCGCTCATCGCCGTTCGACCCCGGTGCGCGGATCGCAGTAGATGGGCGCGTGCTCGTCGACGCGCGCCAGCTCGAGGACGGCTCGCACACCGCGAGCGAGGTGTGCATCGTGGGCGCGGGGCCGGCCGGCCTCGCGATCGCGCTCGAGCTGGCCGGCGGCCCGCGGCGCGTCTGCGTCGTCGAGTCGGGCGGGCTCGCCGCCGATGCGTGGGCGGACGGCCTCGGACGGCTCGGCGCGGACGGCGACTTCTTCCCGCCCGGGAACGCGCGCCGGCGGCAGCTCGGCGGCACGGCGAACGTCTGGGACGTACGGGTGACGCGCGACGGCGGCGGCTGCCGCTTCGTGCCCCTGGACGAGATCGACTTCGAGGCGCGCGCCGGCGTCCCATACAGCGGCTGGCCGCTGTCCGCCCCCGACCTCGCCCCGTTCTACGCGCGCGCGCTCGGGCGCTGCGGCGTCGCCGGGGCGTCCTTCCGCCTCGAGGACTGCGTGGCCCCGGGTTTCGCCCCGCTGCCGCTCGACGGCGGGCGCGTGGTGACCACCATCGAGCGCTTCGGCCCCGCGGACGTGTTCACGCGAGAGGCCCACGTGGCGCTCGAGCAGGCGTCGAACGTGACCGTGCTGCTGCACGCGACGGTCGCCACGCTCGAGATGCCTCCGGGCGGCGACGCCGTGACGCGCGCGACGCTCGCATGCGCCGGCGGGGGGCGGCACACGATCGGCGCGACGCTCTTCGTGCTCGCCGCCGGCGGCATCGAGAACCCGCGCATCCTTCTCCTCTCGGGACTCGGGAACCAACACGACCTCGTCGGCCGCTTCTTCATGGACCATCACAACGTGCGCGCGGGGTTCCTCGTCCCGGCCGAGCGCGCGCTCCTCGAGCGCACGGCGCTCTACGATCTCCGTCGGGTCCGCGGCGAGCCGGTCATGGCGAAGCTCCGGGTCGCGGAAGGGCTCCGGCGCGACGAGGGCCTCCTCAACGCCGCCGCGCGCCTCGAGCCCAGGCGCGCGCCGCTCTTCGTGCGTACGCGGCGCTCGCTCGAGCCGCGGAGCGACGTCCCGCGCTCGATACTCCCGCTCGCCCTGGCACGCGACGTCGCGGCCGATGCCCCATGGCTTGCGGCCGCGGCGCTGCGAAGACTCGCTCCGGGATCGGCACGCGGCCTCTACGGCTGGTCGGAGCTCGGCGCCAAGCGCTGGCGGTTCGACGGCTTCCACGTGGAGCTGCAGGTCGAGCACGCGCCGGACCCCGCGAATCGCGTCCGGCTGAGCGCCGAGCGGGATGACCTCGGCCTCCCGCGCGCCGCCGTGCACTGGCGCTGGACCGCGCTCGATCTCGACAGCCTCCGCCGGACGCAGGACATTCTCGCGAACGAGTGCCGGCGGGCGGGCCTGGGACGCCTGATGCTGCCGCCGGCCGATGCGGCTCCCGTCACCACCGCCGACGGCGGGGTCCACCATCACATCGGCACGACGCGGATGCACGCCGACGAACGCGGCGGTGTCGTCGACGCCGACTGTCGGGTGCACGGCGTCCGCAACCTCTTCGTCGCGGGCAGCTCGGTCTTTCCGACCGGCGGCTATGCGAACCCCACGCTCACGATCGTCGCGCTCGCGATCCGCCTGGCGGAGCACCTGAAGGAGCTCATGCGGCCTCGCCCGTGACGCCGCCGATCCGGCGGCGCACGAAGCTGCCGACCCGCCGCGCCCGCGAGCGAACCCAGCGCCAGAGGTCGTGGAGGAACGGGCGCGGATCGTCGCGCCCGAGATAGGCGAACGCGCGCGCCCGGCGCGCGGCGTCGACGAGCGCGCGGAGCTCGGCCCCGAGCGCGACGCGGTGCCGGTTCAGGATGACGTCGCTCATGTAGCGGCTGAGCCACACCCAGTGGACGCCCGCGGGATAGGCGGACGGGGCAGGGGGCGTGCCGTCGACGAACACGTCGTAGACCGCGCGCGGGACGTCCGTGCCGAGCGCCGTCCCGATCGTGACGGCGCGATCGATGCGCGCATCGAGCTTCACGAACACGAGGCCGCCGTCGCGTGCGTCGAGACGGAACTCGACGACCGCGATGCCGACGAACTTCACGTGGCGGAGGAACGCGCGCGCCGCCGCTACCGCCCCAGGATCCGCGGCCGACTCGCAGTGCGACGTCCACCCGAGGTCGTAGGGATGCACGAAGCGATCGCCGGTGTCGGCGCTGGCGAGCGTCCGGCGGCGGAGGCAGTACGCGAGCACCATCTCGTGGCTGCGGTCCACGACGGTGACGACACCGATCGCATCCGCGGAGCCTCCGGGGAGGATCTCCATGATCACCGGAAGCTGTCCCGTGCGCGCCAGCACGTCGTGGCAGTCGCGCCCGATCGTGGCCAGACCCGGGCCCGACACCTTGATCGAGCGTCCCGCCGCCGTGTCGACGACGCACGGGCGGCTGAAATCGTCCCGGCAGACGAGGTATTGCCGCGCCGGATCGAGCGCCGCGACTGCGGCGTCCATCTGCGCGGCGTCGGTGAAGACCTGAAACGTCGGCGTGCGGAGCCCCGCCTCGCGCGCGAGATCGAAGCAACGACCGCGCTGGAGGAGCGGACCCATCACGTCCCATGTGGGCACCGGCACCACGTAGGAGGAAGCGAGGGACTCGGCGCGTTGCGAGAGCGCCGTGAGATAGTGGTCGTCCGTCGGCAGGACGACGCCGCCGTGCGGTCGCAGCTCCTCGAGCACGGCCCAGACGTCCTCGAGTGCCGTGCCGATCAGGTGCCGCGACGTCACGAAACGCGAGCGGAAGCCGCGCGCGTCCGGGCTGTCGTCCACGGCGGCGACCGACGCTCCCATCCGCCCGAACGACTGGATGATCCCGAGCGAGCTCGGGTGATCGGAGCCGAGGACGACGACGCGGGGCGCGACCGACACGCGGGGAGCGTAGCACGGTGTCGCGTCGCGTTGCGCGCCGCCGACCCCACCGGGACGCTGCGCCAGCGATTGCGCGATGCGCGCGCCTCTTCGGGGGCGTCGCCTTTTTCCGGGCGCCGGCGGTCCCCCTTTGGGCACGTGCTAGATGCCCGTCCCTGGGAGACCCGGCATGCGATCGCAGATCCGCGCGCGGCTTCTGGCGTTCTCGCTGGCGATCGTCCCCGTTCTGGCCGGTGCGCAGCCGAGCCCGGTCGGACCCGAGTTCCAGGCGAACACCTACACGACCTCGGGCCAGTACAACGCCACGGTCAGCACCGACGCGCTCGGGAACTTCGTCGTGGTGTGGGACAGCTACAACCAGGACGGCGACGCCGACGGCGTGTTCGGCCAGCGCTACACCAGCGCGGGGACGCGCATCGGGGGCGAGTTCCAGGCGAACACCTTCACGACCTCGTACCAGTTCGGGCCGGTGGTCACCTCGGACGCGGCCGGCAACTTCGTCGTCGTGTGGGTGAGCGACCAGCAGGACGGCGACAGCTTCGGCATCTTCGCCCGGCGCTACACCGCCCTCGGGACGCCCCTCGGGGAAGAGTTCCAGGTGAACACCTACACCACGTCCGCCCAGCTGCTGCCGGCGGTCGCGACGGATCCGCTCGGCAACTTCGTGGTCGTCTGGGAGAGCGCGTTCCAGGACGGCAGCCTCCTCGGCATCTTCGGCCAGCGGTACAGCGCCCTCGGCCTGCAGCTCGGCGGCGAGTTCCAGGTGAACGGCTACGCGACGGGCGCGCAGGAGGCGCCGGCCGTCACCGTCGATCCGCTCGGCAACTTCGTCGTCGCGTGGCAGAGCAACGGACCGGATGGCGACGCCTGGGGCATCTTCGCGCAGCGGTACGACAGCCTCGGCCTGCCCGCGGGCGACGAGTTCCAGGTGAACACCTACACGACGGACTTCCAGCGCCTGCCTGTCGTCGGCAGCGATACGCTCGGCAACTTCACGGTCGTGTGGGCGAGCACCGGCCAGGACGGGAGCGGAGTCGGGATATTCGGGCAGCGCTTCGCCAGCGGCGGGCTGCAGCGCGGCTCGGAGTTCCAGCTGAACACGTACACGACGGGAGACCAGTCGAGCCCCGCGCTCACCGTCGATGCGACCGGCAGCGTCGTCGCGGTGTGGGACAGCGTGGGCCAGGACGGCTCGGACCAGGGTGTCTTCGGCCGGCGCTACAACGCCAACGGCGTGCCCATCGACGGCGAGTTCCAGGTGAACAGCTTCACGACGAGCTACCAGCGGCGGCCCTCGGTCGGCGCGCAGCCGGCGAACGGCTTCGTCGTGGTGTGGGAGAGCTACGGCCAGGACGACAGCGACCGCGGCGCCTTCGGCCAGCGCTTCGTGCTGCTCACGACCACGACTTCGACGACGACGAGCACGATCAACCCCTCGACTACGTCGACCACCTCGACGACCTCGACCACGTCGACGCTACCCTCACCGCAGATTCTCGGGAAGAAGATGCTCGTGAAGGATGCGACCCGCACCGAGGCCAAGCGGCGGGTGATCGTGCTCGGCAGGGAGACCTCCACGGACATCGGGCCGGGCATCGTCGGCAATCCGGTGGCGAGCGGCGCGACGCTCCGGGTCATCGCCAAGGGCGGGTTCGACTCGGATCAGACCTACGTCCTCGACGCCTCGGGTTGGTCGACGATCGGCACCATCGGATTCCGCTACCTCGGACCGACCGGGCCGGACGGTGATCCCGTGGACAAGGTCCTGATCAAGCGGACCGCGAACGGGACCGCGCTGCTGAAGGCCGTCCTCAAGGGGAACGTCGGCACGCAGAGCCTCGACGTCGTCCCGCCGAGCCCCGGCGACGAGGGCGGCATCATTCTCGGCATCAACGGCGGCGGGACGTACTGCGTGTCGTTCGGAGGGACGGCGGGCGGGACGGAGACGGCGGATCAGCCGACGCTGTGGAAGGTCCTGAACCCGACGGGGCAGGGCGGCTGCGTGACGCCGTAGACGATGGCGAGCGGCTCCCTGGATTGCCTGGTCCCGACCCCTCGATAGCCGACCGGCTCGACGGCCGCACCGTGAGAGGGCACATAGTCTAGAGTGCCCGTCTCGCGCCGCCCTGAGCCGTTGTCCGTGGCCGGCTGGGGGCCTGCGCCGCACCCGGGGATCTACGCAGCGCTGCTTGTCGTATCGGCGGGCCTGCTGACGCTCGAGATCGCCTTCACGCGCCTGTTCTCGTACACGATCTGGTATCACTTCGCATATCTGGCGATCAGCGTCGCGCTCGTCGGCTTCGGCTCGAGCGGCGCGATCGTCGCGGCGTTCCCGCGGCTGTTTCGCGCCGGCGGAGAGCGGCTTCTGATCGGCCTCCTCGTCGCGGCTGCCGCGCTCGTCGTGCTAGCCCTCGTCGGCCTCGGCCGTTGGCCGCTCGAGCTCGAGGACGTGCTCGCGGCCCCCGCCCGCTTCTCTGCGAGCCTCCTCTGTTATTACATCGTCCTCGCCGCGCCCTTCGTGCTGGCCGGCTTCGCCGTGGCGGTGCCCTTCGCGGCGTATCCGCGTCTCATGGGACGCCTCTACGGCTGCGATCTCCTCGGCGCCGCGCTCGGCTGCCTGCTGGCGGTCGGGGCGGTCGAAGGGCTCGGGATTCCCGGCCTCATCCTGATCGGCGCTGCGCTCCTCCTGGCGGGCGCCGCGGCGCTCGCGCGGGCAAGCGGCGCCGGTGCAGCGCTCCTGCTCGCGGCCGTCGCCCTCGCGGCCGGGAGCCGGGCGATCGGGGATCGGGTCGAGATCCGCGTGACCAGCACGAAGCACGTGGCCAATCCGACGTTCGCCGCCGTCCTGAGCGACGGCGATGGCCGGACGGATCACTATTTCAAATGGACGGCGCTCAGCCGCGTCGACGCGTGGGGCTGGGACAAGCCGTGGAAGAACTACTGGGGCGGGGTCGGGGTGGGGAAGGACTACCGCGGGCGAAGACCGCTTGCGGCGGACATCGCCTACGACGGCGGCAACGGCTCCAACATTTTTCCGTTCAACGGGACGTTCGCCGACTACGCGATGCTCGAGACGCACGTCCTCCGGACGCCGTACCTGCTGCTCCATCACCCGCGCGCGCTCGTGATCGGCGTCGGTGGCGGCATCGACATGCTGAACGCCGTCAAGCAGGGTGCGCAGCACGTCACCGGCGTCGAGCTGCACGCGCACACGGTCCAACTGCTGAAGGAGCGTCTGCGATCGTTCACGGGCGGCTTCTACGACCGCGACGACGTGACGCTGGTCGCCAGCGAGGGGCGGCACTTCGTCCGCAAGACCACGCAGCAGTTCGACCTCATCCAGATCACGGCCGTCGACACGTTTGCCGCGCAGGCGGCCGGCGCCTACGTACTCGCCGAGAGCTACCTCTACACGGTGGAAGCGGTGCGCGACTACCTGGCGCGCCTCTCCGACGACGGCGTCCTGGCCATGGTCATCGGCGAGTCCACGTGGAGCACCTTCCTGCCGCCGCTCGGCACCCGCCTGACGCTCGTCGCGCGTCAGGCGCTCGAGGAGGCCGGGTTCACGCGCCCGGAGGACCATCTCCTCGTGGTCGCGGCCTCGCGGCCGGACCTGTCGGAGCAGCAGACCATCGTGATGGTGAAGAAGTCGCCGCTGGCCGCGGCCGAGGTGCGCACGGTACGGAATTTCGTCACCGACAACGGGTTCATGGCGCTCTACGCGCCTCCCCCCGAGGGCCCGCTCGCCCTGACGGCGCTGATGGCGGAGGGCGAAGCGGCACGGCGGCGCGAGCTCGATCGCGCCTGGTTCCGGATGGATCCCGTCTACGATCGCTCCCCGTTCCTCTACAACGTCGGGAAGTGGCGACACTTCGGGTCGCAGCCGGAGAGGTCGGAGGAGAGGCATCTCCATTTCCCCGGCTCGTTCATCGGCCAGCTCGTCCTCGTCCTCATGCTGGGACAGTCGCTGCTGCTGGGCGTCGTGCTGATCGTCTTCCCCCTCATGCGCGGCGTGGGAGAGGGGATTCGCGTGAGGGGTGTCGCGGCGTGCTCCGCGTACTTCCTCGCCCTCGGCCTCGGCTTCATGTTCGTCGAGATCAGTTTCGTCCAGACCTTCGTCCTCTTCCTCGGCTCCCCCACCTACGCCCTGTCGGTGACCATCTTCGCGCTCCTGCTCTCGTCGAGCCTCGGCAGCCTGCTGTCGGCGCGCTGGGTGGACCGTCCGCTGCGGGCACTCCGGACGACCGCGGCGGCGCTCGCGGTCGTGATGCTTCTGTACTCCACGGCTCTGCCGCGCCTGTTCGACGCGTGCCTGCACCTGGACCTGCCGGGTCGCGTGCTCATCGCTCTGACGGCGCAGCTCCCCATGGGCCTGCTGCTCGGGCAGTTCATGCCGCTCGGCATCGCGCATGTGAGCGAGCGGAACCCGCGCCTCGTGCCCTGGGCCTGGGGCATCAACGGCGTCGGCTCCGTCGTCGGCACGACGCTCGCGGTGTTGCTCGCGATGGCGTGGAGCTTCCGCGTCGTCTCGCTGATCGCCATCGCGCTCTACGTCGCGGGCGTGGCGCTGCTCTCGCTTCAGCCGATCGGGGAGGCGGAGGCGCTCCAGTCCGGCGCCGGCGGCGAGTCGAAGGAACTCGCGGCGGTGGATGAGCGCGGCTCGGCCAAGGCGGGCGCAAGTTAGATCGGCGTCAACCGCATTGCCGTGGTCGGAACGGTTCGCTACAGCTCTCGTCGTGCCAGAGTACGTCCCGATCGAAGAAGCCCGGGCCATGCGCGGGCTCCGCCTCGTGCTGACGGCGTACCCCGGCCCGCCGTGGACGGAGGCCGCGAAGGCCGTCTTCCACGTGAAGCGCATCCCGTACGTTTCGGTGGCCCAGCAGCCCATGGTGACGAACGACGCGCTGCAGGCGTGGACCGGCCACAACAATGCCCCGATCGCGGTCTACGACGACGAGCGACCGCGGACCGGCTGGGCCGAGATCCTCATGCTGGCCGAGCGTCTGACGCCCGAGCCGCACCTGATTCCCGCCGACCTCGAGGACCGCGTCCGATTCTTCGGGCTGGCGAACGAGATCTGCGGCGAGGACGGGCTCGGGTGGAACCGGCGTCTCTTGATGATCGCCCGGCTGTACGAACGCGGTGCCCAGCCGGTCGCCGACTATCTGGGGCAACGCTACCAGTACGACGAGCCGGCCGCGCGGCGCGCGCCGGATCGCATCCGGGAGATCGTGCATGCCCTCCTCGCGCAGCTCCGCGCGCAGCGGGCGCGCGGCCGACGCTTCCTGATCGGCGATTCGCTGAGCGCGCTCGACCTGTACTGGGCGGCGTTCGCCGCGCTGATCGACCCGCTGCCGCCGGATCTGTGCCCGATGCCCGACTATCTGCGCGCGATGTACACGTATGACGGCGGGCTGCGCGACGAGATCGCAGAGCTGTTCGCGCACCGCGACCGCATCTATCGGGACCACCTCGAGCTGCCGGTCGACGGGTAGCGTGCGGGCCGCTCGACCGCTCGCACTCGCGCTCCTGGTGCTTCCGCTCTCGGGCGGCTGCCGCTCGCAGCTCGAGGCCGCCTCGCCGCAGCCGACCCCGCCGCCCGCGAACATGGCGAAGCTCGTCCGGCTCGAGAAGATCGCGACCAGCACGGATCGCCCCGTATTCCTCGCCGCCGCGCCGGGCGACCGCTCGGGCCGTCTCTTCATCGTCGGGCAGACGGGAACGATCCGCATCCTCCGGGCCGGCGCGGCGGCGCCCGAGCCCACGCCGTTCCTCGATCTCACGGCGCGCAGCACGCCCGTCAAGAGTCGAAACAGCGAACAGGGACTCCTCGGCCTCGCCTTCCACCCGACCTACGCGCAGAGCGGCCGCTTCTTCGTGAACTTCACCGACCGCGAAGGCGATACCCGGGTCGTCGAGTTCCGTCGCATGTCCGGCGATACCGACCGCGCCGATCCCGCGAGCGAGCGCGAGGTCCTCGAGATCGATCAGCCGTACGCCAACCACAACGGTGGCCACCTGCTCTTCGGCCCCGATGGCAGGCTCTGGGTCGGCACCGGCGACGGCGGAGCCGCCAACGATCCGCAGCGAAACGGCCAGAACAAGACCGCGCTGCTCGGCAAGATGCTCCGCCTCGACGTCGAGCGCGAGAAGCCGACGGCGGAGATCGTGGCCATCGGTCTCCGCAACCCCTGGCGCTACGACTTCGATCCGGACACCGGCGACCTCTTCATCGCCGACGTCGGCCAGAACGAGTTCGAGGAGATCGACGTCGTGCCCGCCGGCAGGCTGATCGGCCACAACTTCGGCTGGAACGTCCTGGAGGGGATGCACTGCTTCCCGCCGGGGTCACGGGACTGCGATCGCGCCGGCATGACCGATCCCGTCGTCGAATACACCCACGACGAAGGCTGCTCCATCACGGGCGGCATCGTCTACCGCGGCCGGGCGATCCCCGAACTCCATGGCACGTACTTCTACTCCGACTACTGCACGGCCATCCTACGTGGCTTCCGCTGGCGGGATGGCCGGGTGGTCGATCACTGGGACTGGAAGACCGCGCTCGACCCGGATTCCCAGCTGGCGAGGGTGAGCTCCTTCGGCCGCGACGCGGACGGGGAGATGTACGTGCTGTCGCTCGATGGGGGGATCTGGAAGATGGTCCGTCGCGCGCCGCCCGCGTGACCCGCGGCCGCATCGCGATCGAAACTCCGCGAACGAGGGCGTCTACTTGTCGACGAGCGCCGGCGTCGCGGTGTGGTCCACCAGATCGAGCAGCGCGTCTGGGTCCGTCTTCCGAATGACGCAAGCGCCTTCGATCAGCCCTTCGCCGCTGAGTCCAGTGAAGACGATGACCGGAATCGTCGCGAGCTGCGCGTCGTTCAACTGCTTCGTGCGGAAGAGCCGCCCGTCCATGCGTGGCATGTCGAGGTCGAGCACGATGGCGCTGGCCCGTCCGCCGCGTTCGAGATACTCCCAAGCCTCGACACCGTCGCTTGCCTCGACGACGAGGTGCCCGCGGAACTCCAACAGTCGCCGCACTGCCGCTCTCGTCTCCGGGTGGTTCTCTACGAGCAGCACCGGGTCGCGGTTGGTCGCCATTCATCATCGTTGGCGCCGAATCGCCCCGTCGTCAATCGGTTGGTCGGGCCTATGGCGAACTCCCTCCGACTCTCGGGCGAAGGTCCATCACGAATACGACCGCGATGGCGGCCGGCGTGCAGGAAATCGTCGCGGACATTCGCAGGACTATTTCTCGGGGCCGACTGAGCATAGAGCGAGTGAATCGCCTGACCGTGAATCCGGCGATTGTCGGGCGCCTGCAACGCGCGACCGAAAAGGCGCTGTGGCAGGCATTCCAAAAAGCCATGGCCCGGGCGAGAGAGGAAATCGCGCGCGCCGCCGGTCGGTCGCTCACGACTCTGAGTGACCTCGGCTAGCCTCGGACGTGACGCGACGCCGGCCAGGGGGTCGCCTTTAGGGCCGGGACGTGGGCGGCGAGAGCAATGAGGTCCAGAAGCGAGCCGGCGTCCGTCTTGCGCACGTAGCCTGCCACGTCGGGCAGCGGATCACCTTGGTCGGCCGTGAAGACAACCACGGGAATCTGCGCGCACTCGGCGTCCTGTAGCTGCTTCGCACGAAAGCGCCGGCCGTCAAGTCGCGGCATGACGAGGTCGAGGACGATCACGGACGCCCGGCCGCCGCGTTGCAAGTAGTCCCACGCATCCTGGCCGTCATGCATCTCGACCACCTGATAGCCTTGGTAGCGAAGCAGACGCGCGAGCGCCGGCCGCATGCGGTCGTTGTCTTCGATGAGCAGAACGGGGTCGGACGGAGGAGACACGGGTTGGTCGCCAGTTGTCTTCACAGACTGGCGAATCCGCCCATCCCGTCAATGGGGCATGGACACGACGCAGGCGCCATGTCCGCTGCCTGGACGCGCGTTGTTCGGCGATGCAGTTCTACGCGCGGAGACCGGCGAGACTCGTCGCGCGTTCCAGTTCTGCTAAGGCGGCGAGTAGCAACCGCAAGGCATCGGCTTTCCGAGCACGCGGCACCCGTTCCAATGCGTCGGCCGTGTCCCGTAAGAGCCACCCCACCAGAACGATGTGCCGGCAATGGCTAGAACTTCTACGTAGCGTGCCGCTACTATCGCTCGACTCATTCACCCGGGTCTCTAGCGCGGGAACGCAGAAATTGCCCCCAGGGAGGCAACTTCTCCGGGGGGCAATTTCGGTAAGCGCGCGAACTAAAGGCGGGTTGCGAATGCGAGGAGGGGGACTTGAACCCCCACGGGTTTTACCCCACTAGCCCCTCAAACTAGCGCGTCTGCCAGTTCCGCCATCCTCGCACAGCCGGGCGACGAGACGAGGGAAGTAACAGAGGCGCTCGCGGCTGTCGAGCCGCGAGCGCGCTCGCATCGCAGCTAGGGCGTCGCCGGCGCGGGCTCGCCCGCCGGCGCCTCTGCGGTCGGTGGTGCCGGCTCCGCCGGAGCGGCAGGCTCACCGCCGGCGTTCGGTATGTCCGCCGCAGCACCCGGACCCGGGCCGCCCTGCGGCGTCGCCGGTGCGGGTGCGAGCGGCAGCCGATCGATCAGGCCCGATGTCGCCGTGCGCGTCGAGCCGTAGGTGAGAATCAGCGACGTCACCATGAAGCCGATCGCCATGCCGGTGGTGAGGCGCGTGAGGAAGTTCCCGGCGCCGCCGGAGCCGAAGAGCGTCTGGCTGCCGCCGCCGAACACGGCGCCCATGTCGGCACCCTTGCCGGTCTGGAGCAGGACGACCGCGATGAGGAAGAGGCACAGCGTCACGTGGATGGTGGGAACGACGTAGTTGACGATGATGTCCATTGATCCCTCGGGCTACTGGAACTTCACGATGCGGGTGAACGAATCGGCGTCCAGGCTGGCGCCGCCCACGAGCGCGCCGTCGATGTCGGGCTCGGCCATGAGCGAGTCGATGTTGTCGGGCTTGACGCTGCCTCCATAGATGATGCGCACGCGCTCGGCCGTGGTGGCCGAGCCGAGGCTCGTCAGCTGGCGGCGGATGGCGTGATGCACCTCCTGCGCCTGCCCGGGCGTCGCGGTGCGGCCGGTGCCGATGGCCCATACCGGCTCGTAGGCGATGACGCAGCTCGCGAGCTGCTCGGAGCGGAGGGTTCCGACGGCGTCCTCCACCTGGCGCGCGATGACGGCATCCGTCGCCTCGGCCTCGCGCTCGGCCAACGTCTCGCCGACGCAGACGATGGGGACGAGCCCAGCGCCCAGTGCGGCCACGAGGCGCTTGTTCACCGTCTCGTTGGTCTCGCCGAAGTACTGGCGCCGCTCGGAGTGGCCGACGATCACGTACACGCAGCCGGCTTCCTTCAACATACTTACCGAGACCTCGCCCGTGAACGCGCCCTTCGGCTCCCAGTGCACGTTCTGCGCCCCGAGCTTGATGGTGCTGCCGGCAATCTCCTTGCCGACGACCTCGAGCGCCGTGAACGGCGGCGCCAGGACGATCTCGCGCCCCCGCTCCTGGCCGACGCTGCGGGCGAGGGACGCGGACAGCGCCAGCGCTTCGCTCCGGGCGCCGTGCATCTTCCAGTTGCCGGCGATGAGGGGCATGCGGCTCATGTCATGCTCCTTATCCGAGCGCGGCGATCCCGGGAAGCGTCTGGCCCTCGAGGAACTCGAGCGAGGCTCCACCGCCCGTGGAGACGTGGGTCACGGCGTCGAGGCGTCCGGCGCGGCGGAGCGCCGCCACCGAGTCGCCGCCGCCCACCACGGTCGTCCCCCGGCACTCGGCGAGCGCGGCCGCAACGGCCATCGTGCCGGCGCCGAAGGCGTCGATCTCGAAGATGCCCATGGGGCCGTTCCAGAGAACCGTCCGGCCGCCGACGATCTCCGCCGCGAACGTCTTCTGCGTCGCGGGTCCGATGTCGACGCCGAGGAGATCGTCGGGGAAGGCGTCGGCGCCGACGACTGCCGTGCGCGCGCCGGCCTCGGGACGATCCGCCGCGAGATGATCCTCCGGCAGCAGCACGCGGACGCCGTGCTCCTTGGCGCGCGCGAGGGCGGCCGCGGCCGTCTCGACGCGGTCGGCCTCGACGCGCGAGCGACCCACCGGCTTCCCCTGCGCGCGGAGGAACGTGTAGGCCATCGCGCCGCCGATGCAGAAGGTCTGCACGCGCCCGAGGAGATTCTCGATGACGCCGATCTTGTCCGACACCTTGGCGCCGCCGAGCACGGCCACGAACGGCTTCTCCGGCGCGCGGAGGAGGGTCGAGAGCACCTCGACCTCGCGCTCGAGCAGCAGGCCCGCGGCCTTCACGCGCACGTACTGCGTGATGCCCGCCGTCGACGCGTGCGCGCGGTGCGCGGCACCGAAGGCGTCGTTCACGTAGACGTCGGCGAGACGGGCGAGCGCCTGCGCGAAGCCGGGGTCGTTCTTCTCCTCCTCGGGATGGAAGCGCAGGTTCTCGAGGACGACGACATCGCCCGGCTTCGCCGCGGCGACGAGCCGCTCCGTCGCGTCGCCGACGCAATCCGGGGCGAGCGTCACGGGGAGCTTCGCCTCGGCGCGGAGCCAGTCCGCCACCGGCCGCAAGGAGAACTCCGGCTTCGGCGCGCCCTTCGGGCGGCCGAGATGGGAGGCGAGGACCAGCCGCCCGCCGCGCTCCCGTACCGACCGAATCGTCGGCAGCGTCGCCTCGATCCGGGTGGCGTCGGTGATGCGGCCGCCCTCGAGCGGCACGTTGAAATCGGCGCGCAGGAACACACGCTGATCGCGGACCTCGACGTCACGGACGGAGCGCACGAGGCGGCGGATATCCCACGACGCCCCCGGCGTTTCAAGGCGAAGTTGCCGCGCGATTTGACCCCCCCGGCATCGTCGGCTAGGTTCCGCGGCGGTGGTGGGGCGGAGCCGTCGGCACGGCACATCTGGGACATGATCCCGCTCGGGTTCGAGCCCACGACGTGGCTCGGGGGCATGCTGGTCCAGCTCGCCGAACCGCTCGTCACGCCGACGGCGCCGCATCAGCACACCCTGACCGATATGATCCTCGGGTCGGGCTGGGTGGTCCGTGCCGTACTCCTCATCCTGATCGGCTTCTCCGTCGGCACGTGGGGCATCGCGCTCGCGAAGTCGCTCGAGATGCGGCGCGCGAGCCGGCAGTCGGCGCGCTTCATCGACATCTTCTGGGACGCGAAGAACCTCGCGACCATCCAGGCGGCGAGCGCGGATCTGAAGGAGAGCCCCGTGGCGCAGGTGTTCCGCGGGGGCTACCAGGAGCTGCAGCGTCTCACCAAGGCGAAGCGCGGCAACCCGGGCGGCGACGACGAGGTAGCGGAATTCGGCGGCGTCGAGAACGTGCAGCGGGCGATGTCACGGGCGCGCACGCAGGAAATCACGCGCCTCGAGCGCGGGCTCACCTTCCTCGCGACGACGGCCAGCACGGCGCCGTTCATCGGCCTCTTCGGCACGGTCTGGGGCATCATGAACGCGTTCCTCGGACTCTCGGCGACGACGTCGTCGAGCATTCAGGCCGTCGCGCCCGGCATCGCGGAAGCGCTCATCGCGACCGCCGTCGGGCTCGCGGCCGCCATTCCCGCCGTCGTCATGTACAATCGCTTCGCGCGCCAGGTGCGTGTGCTCACCGCAGAGATGGACACATTCGGGCAGGAGTTCCTGAACATCGCCGAGCGGCACTTCCTCAAGTGACCTGACATGGCCTTCGACCAGGGGAACCCGGGTGACAGCTCGATCTCGCAGATCAACGTCACCCCGCTCGTGGACGTGATGCTCGTGCTGCTCGTGATCTTCATGGTGACCGCGCCGATCCTGCAGCAGGGCGTCGCGGTCGACGTCCCGAAGGTCGCCGCCGGCCCGCTGACGGGCGAGGAGGAGCAGCTCGTCGTCAACGTGACGAAGGGCGGGAAGCTCTTCCTCAACGATACGGCGATGGCGTCGCGCGATCTCACGACCAAGCTCGCGGCGATCGCGCGGGCGCGTCCCGACCGGCAGGTGTACGTGCGCGCG
>Ga0111539_10003932_pt1 | contig 19530 bp, 16 predicted proteins | sample RhiMethybrSRZTD1_FD_79667 | JGI IMG/M metagenome (GOLD analysis project Ga0111539, IMG submission 79667) | Populus rhizosphere microbial communities from Tennessee, USA - Rhizosphere MetaG P. TD hybrid SRZTD1 (version 2) (version 2) | ecosystem: Host-associated > Plants > Roots > Rhizosphere >... | reverse complement strand
GCCGGTAGCCGAGCGCCACCGTGGCGGTAGACGCGGATGGTGTGGCCTCGGCGAGCGTGGCGACGGTCGTGTCGAACCCGCGCAGCAGTGATGCGGCGACATATGCGGGTACGGCAAGGATGACCGCTCGGGCCGGCACTGAACCCGACGGCGTCTCGACGACGTAGTGGGTTTGGCGGTGAATCTCCGAGACTCGCTGTGAGACGCGGACGGTCTCCGGATTGAGCGCCTGCAGCAGGTGGTGGATCAGCTCACCGGTGCCGCCCGGCAGCGACACGAACGCACCCTGTGGTGACGCCTTCACGCGCATTGCCCGGAACGCACGGATGACGCTGCCTGACTGACGCTCGGCTTCCAGCAGACGCGGAAAGAGCGCCTGCAGGGACAAGCGATCGACATCGCCCGCATGAATGCCGGCGAGCAGCGGCTCTGCCAGGTAATCGACCGCTTCCTGCCCGAAGCGTCGCCTGACGAACGCGCCAACCGATTCGTCTTCGTCGCCGCCCCGCCGCGGCACGAACAGCTCGCACGCCATGCGCGTCTTGCCGCCGAGGCTGAAGACCGACGACCGTGCGAGCGCGCGCGCGTCGAGCGGGAAGCCGAGGAAGGATCCTTCCGCGATGCGATGCAGCCGGTCGTCGCGAAGGATGTACGCCGTGCGCGGCGTCAGCGTAGAGATCAGGCGATCGGCGATTCCGAGCTCGCGGCAGAGCGCCACCGCCGCGGGCTTTTGAACCAGGATCGAATCGGGTCCACCGTCGATGACCCAGCCGTCGAACTGTTCCGTGGTGATCACACCGCCGGCGCGCGGGGCCGCTTCGAATACGCCGGCCGCGAGTCGCCGCTGCTGCAGCTCGTATGCTGCCGCGAGGCCGCTGATGCCGCCACCGATTATCGCGACGTCCAGGAGGTCGCCGTTCACGCTTCCACGTTCTCGCTTCTCAGTTCGCGTTCACGTTCTCCGCGTCCCCGCGGTCTGATGTTTAGTTCATGTCCGGCGGCGTCCGGCAGAGTGCACGTACTGCGCCAGCATCTGCACGTGCTCGACCGGTGTCGACGGAAGGATTCCGTGGTCGAGGTTGAACACATGGCCCGGACGCCCGTTCACGCGCTCCAGCACGTCATCAGTCTGCTCGAACAGGCGAGCCGTCGGGCCGAGCAGCAGCGTCGGATCGAGGTTGCCCTGCACGGCACGGTCGCTGCCGATTCGATCCCATGCTTCGTCGATAGGAATCCGCCAGTCGACGCCGATGACGTCACCGCCGGCCGCGCGAAGTTCCTCGAGGATGGCTGACGTGCCGGTGCCGAAGTGAATGGTCGGCACGCGTCCGCTGATCGCCGCGAAGATCCGTCGCGTATGCGGCAGCGCGAACTCACGGTAGTCGGCCGCATTCAGCGTTCCAACCCACGAATCGAACACCTGCACCGCGTCAACCCCCGCGTCGATCTGCGCGCTCAGATAGTCGGACACGATCGCGGCGAACTTGTCGCACAGCTGGTGCCAGGCATCCGGGTGGCCGTACATGAGTGCCTTCGTTCGCGCGAAGTTGTTGGAATGGCCCCCCTCGATGGCGTACGACGCCAGCGTGAAGGGCGCGCCGGCGAATCCGATCAACGGCACCACACCCGCCAGCTCCCGCTGAATCTGCGTGATCGCGGTGAGGACGTGCGCCAGCGCCTCTCGCGGCTCGAAGATGCGCAGGCGTTCGATGTCTGGCGGACCTTCGATCGGTCGTTCGATTTGCGGTCCTTCGCCCTTGACGAAGTCAAAGGGCAGTCCCATCGGTTCGAGCGGCAGCAGCAGGTCGGAGAAGAGAATTGCCGCGTCCACGTCGATGCGGCGGACCGGCTGCAGCGTCACCTCGGTGGCGAGGTCGGGAATGCGGCAGATTTCGAGCAGCGAGTACCGCTCCCGCAGCTTGCGGTATTCCGCCATGTAGCGTCCGGCCTGACGCATGAACCAGACCGGTGTCATATCCACCGGCTCGCGCCTGCAGGCTTTCAGAAACCTCGCGTTCGCCACTTACGGCTTGACCGGAACGCCGAGAAGCTCGCGCGCCAGCGTCACCAGCTCCTCCAGCCAGATTGGCTTGAAGCGCAGCTCGGCGCCTAGCAGTTTGATCTCGTCCCGCTGGCTGTCCTCCAGCGCGTAGTCGCCTGTGACGATGGCGATGGGCGTGTTGGTCAGTCCTGGAATGGTGCGGACAGCGCGTAGAAACTGGAGGCCGCTCGTCAGCGGCATCCGCAGATCGAGGATGACCGCATTGGGACGATGCGTCTGCGCCAGGCTCAGCCCTTCTTCTGCCGACAGCGCCGCCCACACCTCGTAGCCTTCCAGACGAAGCGTTCGCGAAAACGTGTCCGTGACCGCCACGTCGTCATCGACGATGAGGACGCGGGGTGCGGTCGAGCTGACCCCGAGCATCGGGCCATTTTGACACTAACTAATGGGAAATTGTTCGTGTGCGCTGCCAGCGCGCGGCGAACCTTGTGCTATAGTCGCGCTCTTCGCCAGGTTTTTGGCGGTTATCTCAACCGCCGGATGGCCCGGGCACCGTTATGTACGCACGCCGGAGGTTGTGTTGAGCCCGATTCTGGTGCGGCCGGTCCGCGAGCAGCTCGAGCACGACCGTGTCATCCGCCTGCTACAGGCGAAATACAAAAGAAAATTCGAAACCGCCATCAACCCGGGGCACGAGCAGAATGCCCCCGTCGGCGGCCCTCCGCCCTGGTTTCCGGATCTCGTCCTCCAATCTCCCGAGAAGAGTCGCAAGCTGTTGGGCGTGGTCGAAGTCGAGACGACCGAGTCGATCAATCACCTCGAGGCGATGTCGCAATGGGGAGCGTTTTCGCGGCTGCGCGTGCCGTTTCATCTGTATGTACCGGCAGGAGCAGTAGACAGCACGCGACGACTGTGCAGCGATCTGCAGATCGCGGTGGCCGAGCTCTGGAGCTACAACGCCTTTGGCGATCAGATCCGCTTCACGCTCGTGCAGCGCGACAGCGAAACGCCAGAGCCGAAGGTAGCCGCGCGGCCGGCGAAGGCCGCGCCACCCCGTGCCGCGGCGCCGCGTAGCCGGGCGGCGTCAGCCGCGCCGGCGCGAAACACCAGGCGGACGCCAGCGGCCCCGGCGGTACGCCGGAAGACCGCCGTCGCCGGCAAGAGCAAGCCGTCCGCGCCGAGGCGTGCGGTAGCCAAGACCGCTGCGAAATCCGCTTCGCGTTCCGCCCGGACTCAGAAGCGCCGGTAGGCCGCCGTGCCGTTCCTGCGCGTGATTCGCGACAAGCGCGGGTACGAAACCACGTACCTGATGCACTGGTTCCGCGACGGCAACCGGCAGCGATCCCGCATCCTGTATGTGTTCCGCACGCCGGGCGGCGTACGCGTGGGCCGCGACCCGCTCGAGCCGGAAGTGTTGCGCGAGCTCGAAAAGCGCCATCCGGAGATCGCATTCGAGTGGAAGGTCATTCGCGAGAACCAGCAGATCGTCGAACCAGTCGTCGAGCACCGGCGGCGGCGCCCGAAGGGAGACGAGGCGGCGGCCCCGGAACAACCGGCTGCGAAACCCGTACCGGTAACTGCGGGCGTCGCTGCCGCGGGAGCAGGAGCCGACCGTCCGAAGCCGATCCCGTCGAAGATCGAAGGGGCGACGGCGGACGAACAGATCGCCTTCCTGAACGAGTGGTACCCGCTCATTCGCGAGCGCGTTCAGCAGCGGATCAGCGATCCCGTGCGCCAGGAAACGCTTTTCGCGCTGGCCGAGCGGCTGAACGCGTCGGCGTGGACCGACGCCGACCAGATCACCACCGGACTCCAGCAGGCGGCGGAGGCACTCGAGCGTTTTTCACACGTGTTCGCGCGCCGGCGTCGTCGTGGCCGCCGCCGCACCTCGCCGCCAGGCGCACCGTCCGACGGCACCCCGCCGCCACCCGCACCATCCGAAGCATCCTGATGGACTGGTTCGCTCCCCTGCTGCAGCGGCTGGAACAGTTTGGTGTCTGGGGACCGGTCCTCTTCATCGCGCTCTATATCGTCGCGGCAATTACCCTCGCCCCGGCGTTCCTCCTCACATTTTCGGCTGGCGCGGTGTTCGGGCTGTGGCGCGGGACGCTGCTGACCTACGTTGCTGCGGTGCTCGGAGCGTCTGCGGTGTACGCGGTGGCTGCGCCGCTTGCACGATCGCGGCTGCTGCGGTGGGTCGATCGCGACCCTCGCGTTGCGGCCACCCGACGCGCCGTGGCCAGAGACAGCGCCTGGATCATGTTTCTGCTGCGGCTCTCGCCACTGGTGCCGTATAACCTGCTGAACTACGGGCTGTCGTTGAGCGGGGTCGGATTTCGCGACTACCTGCTGTCGTCGGTCGGCATGATCCCGGCGATCATCATGTACGCGTATTACGGCAAGGTCGTCGGCGATGTGACGCGGATAGCTGCCGGTGTGTCGCCGCCGCGCGGGCGCGAGTACTACCTGATGCTGATCGTCGGCTTGATCGTGACGTTCGTGGCGACGAGCATGATCACGCGTGCTGCGAAAAAGGCGATGGCACAGGAGCATCTGGAAGTGGAAAAGTGCAAAAGTGGAAAAGTGGAAAAGTAAGTGGAAAGTAAGTGGAAAAGAAACATAAGTTCCAGGCACTGCTGATCGTTTTTGCGACCGCGGCACTCGGCGCTCAGGGCACAGGTGAGCAGCGCGTGACGCCTTCCGAGGTGAAGTGGCCCGCTCCCACCGCGGGCGGCGTCGGCACGTCGGGTGTGTCGGGCACGCAGACGGTCGTACTAAAGGGTGATCCGACAAAGCCGGGCCTGTACACGCTGCTGCTCCGCGTCGGACCCAATACGAAGATCGAGGCGCACGCGCATCCCGACGATCGTGTGGCCACCGTCATTTCCGGGACGTGGTACTTCGGCTACGGCAGGCAGTTCAACGAGTCGGCGCTGAAGGCGCTGCCGCCGGGGAGCTTCTACACCGAGCCGCCGAACGCGAATCACTTTGCGATGACGCGCGGGGAAGGCGTGACGATTCAGATCACGGGCACGGGACCGTCAGGGACGGCCTACGTGGATCCCGCCAACGATCCGGCCAGAAAGAAATGAGGCGCGGGGCACCTCTGCAGGGGTGCCCCGGGCATATAATCCGCGGGCCCGCTCAACGTGCCATTAACTGCCGGGGCTCGCGTCGGCCCGTATGAAGTCGTCTCTCCGCTCGGTGCGGGTGGCATGGGCGAGGTGTATCGCGCACGCGATGCGAAGCTGCATCGCGATGTGGCTGTCAAGGTGCTCCCCGAGCACCTCGCCACCGATCGTGACCGGCTGGCGCGCTTCGAACGCGAAGCGCAGATGCTGGCCAGCCTCAACCATCCACATATCGCCCAGATCTATGGGCTAGAGGAATCAGGCGGCAGCCGCGCGCTCATCCTCGAGCTGGTCGAGGGCGAGACGCTGGCGGAGCAGATCGGCCGCGGTCCGATACCGCTCGACGACGCGATCGTCATCGCGAAGCAGATCGTGGGCGCGCTCGAAGCGGCGCACGAGCAAGGCATCGTCCATCGCGACCTCAAGCCGGCGAACATCAAAATCACTCCGGCCGGCGTCGTCAAGGTGCTCGACTTCGGCCTGGCGAAGCTTGCCGATTCGGCGGCAGTCTCCGGCAGCCGTTCGTCGCATTCGATCTCGCCGACGCTGACGTCGCCAGCCATGACCGGCGTCGGGACGATCCTCGGGACCGCGGCCTACATGTCGCCGGAGCAGGCGAAAGGGCGGCCGGCAGACAAGCGCAGCGACGTGTGGGCCTTCGGCTGCGTGCTGTTCGAAATGCTCACCGGCCGGCGTGCGTTTGCAGGCGAGGACGTCACCGACACGCTGGCATCGATCCTCAAGGGACAACCCGACTGGACGGCACTGCCGGCGGAGGTGCCGCCGACGGTGCGGATTCTGCTGCAGCGCTGTCTCGAGAAGGATCGCACCGCCCGCGTCGGTGACATCTCAGCGGCGCGATTCGCGCTCGAACACTCGGCCGCGCTGACGTCGGATATGCGCCCTGTGGCGACGCCCCTGTCAGGCGACTCGATGGTGGTGAGTCGTCGCCACGTTCGCCGAACACGCGCGCGGTGGCTGGTGGGCGCGTTCGCTGCCGCCGTCGTGCTCAATGGCGTGACCGGCGTACTCGTGTGGTATGCCGGCCGCACGACGTCGCCGCGCGTGACGCGGTTCGAGATCGTACCTCCGGCGTCTGCGCCCCTCGGATTACCGCTCGGCGTCAACGTTGCAGTCTCACCCGATGGCTCGACCATCGTCTATCACGCGCAGCCGGGTGGCGTGTTGCAGTTGTTCGTGCGCCGGATCGATGAAATCGAGGCCCGACCGATCCCCGGCACCGAGCTGGGCACGAATCCATTCTTCTCGCCAGACGGCTCACGAGTCGGGTACGTTACGCCGACGCAGCTGAGGACCGTTGCGCTGTCGGGTGGACCGGCGACCACCGTTACCAACCTGCGCGGACTGGTCCAGGGCGCCACCTGGGCGGGCGATGTGATCATCTTCGCGCAGGCGAGTGCTGGCATCTTCCGCGTGTCAGCAACGGGCGGGCAGCCCGAGCGCATCGCCAAACCAGACAGCGCCAAACAGGAGAACGACTATCGCTGGCCGGAGGTCCTTCCCGGCGGCAAAGCAATTCTCTACAGCGTGTACGGAGCCGGCGGCACCCGGCAGGCGCGGGTGGTAGCGCGCCGGCTCGACACACAGGAAACACGCCTTCTCGTCGAAGGCGCGAACCACCCTCACCTCACAAGCAGTGGCTACCTGGTCTGGGGTGTAACGCCGGCGACACTCATGGCCGCGCCGTTCGATGCGGACGCGCTGTCGCTGCGCGGCGCCGCGGTGCCAGTCGTCGAGGGGCTGTCGGTCGTGAAGGCGACCGGAGCGACGAACGTGGCCATCGCTGGCGATGGGACGCTCGTCTACGTCAGCGGGGCAGGCGGCGTATTTTCCAGTGGTGTTGGATTCCAGTGGCTCGACCGATCCGGCCGTGCCGTCGGATCGGTGGCCTCGAAAATTGAGGGCCCGCGGTATCCGCGGCTGTCTCCGGACGGACGATCGCTGGCCGTGACGATCGGCCCCGCCAATCAGGGACAGATCTGGGTGATCGATGTTGCTGGCGCATCGCAGCCGCGTGAGCTCACCTTCAAGGGGCACAACGTTCAACCGGTATGGAGCCCGGATTCGAAACAGATTGCGTTCACATCGGATGTCGAGGGGCAGCGCACCCTGTTCCGCATCGCTGCTGACGGCAGTGTGCTGGAGCCAACGCGCATGACGACCGGCCCGTATCAGCAGGTGGCCACTGCCTGGGCCGGCGAGTGGCTGCTGTACGAAGAAGTTGGACCGATGAGGACCGATCTGATGCGCCTGAATGTAAAGACCGGCGTCTCGGAGCCCTTCGTACAGACGGAGTTCGATGAAGCGGCAGGTTCGTTCTCCCCGGATGGTTCGTGGGTGAGCTATGTGACCGATCAGACCGGCCGCGCGGAGGTGTGGCTGCGACCGTTCCCCGGCCCTGGGGCGCCGATACGCTTGTCGGTAGCTGGCGGACAGGAGCCGAGATGGTCCCGCGACGGCCGTGAACTCTTCTTTCAAAGCGGCCGCAAGATGATGACCGCCGAAGTCGTCCCTGGCGGCGCCGCGCTGCAATTCAAGCCGCCGCGTGCGCTCTTCGAGGGCGGCTTCGCGCCGTTCGACGTGAACGTGCCGCGGACCTACGACGTGGCCAGCGACGGCCGATTCCTGACGATTCAGGAGGACCAGCTCTCGCGGCAGGCATCCATCGTCGTCGTGCAGAACTGGTTCGAAGAATTGAAGCGCCTGGCGCCCGCGAAATGAGTACCGTGTCGCCGTTGGGGAGCGATCTGCGGTAAGCTCCGGCCGGGTTGGTCCTCCGCCTCAAGGCGGAAGTTACAAGAGTCTTCGGGAACACGTCAGGAGGCTCATGAATTCTGCAGTCCTGGTTTCGGCAGCGTTGCTGATCGGCCTGTTCGCCCAGCAGGCATCCGCTCCCTCGTCACCGACGCTCGATTACGAATTCTTCAAAACGCGGGTGCAGCCGATTTTCCTGGCGAAACGACCGGGACACGCTCGCTGTATCGCCTGTCACGGCCAGGGAACGACGCTGCGCCTGCAGCCGCTGGCGCCAGGGAGCACGACCTGGACCGACGACGAGTCGCGCAAGAACTTCGAGGCCGTCCAGCGCGTGGCTGGCGACGGGATGAAAAGCCGCCTCCTCGTTCACCCGCTCGACGAGAAAGCGGGAGGCGACTTCTATCACAGCGGCGGCAAGCACTGGAGCTCGCAGACCGACCCGGAATGGCAAACATTGAGAGCGTGGGTGTTCGGCCAGACATCCGGCACATCGCGGTGACGTTCTGAGGAGATGATGCGATGAAGATTCATGCGCACCGCTTGTGGGTTTCCGTTGTCGCCGTCGGCCTGCTGTGCCCGTCGCCTCTGGGCGCGCAGCAGAAGGTGCGGATCATCCAGACCAACAGCGCCGGCGACAACGTGCACCTGATCGACCCGGCCACGAACAAGGTCGTCGGGGTGATCGAGGGCATCGAAGTCAATCACGGCGCCGGGGCTGCTCCGGACGGCAGTCGGATCTACGTCAGCAACGAGGCAGAGAGCACGCTCGACGCCGTCGATGCGAAGACATTGAAGGTCATCAAGCGCGTCCCGCTGAGCGGTCATCCCAACAACATGGCCGTCGGCAAGGACGGCCGGCGCGTTTACGTTGGCATCATCCAGGCGCCCGGCGGCGTCGACGTGATCGACACGGCGTCGCTGACGCGCGTGAAGACAATCCCGACGAAAGGAACCATCCACAACGCCTACGTGACCCCCGATGGCAAGTACGTCGTCGCCGGCTCGATTCAGGGACGGACGATCAACGTGATCGACGCGAAGACAGAAGAGCCTGCGTGGACGCTGGAGATGGATCTGGGCGTGCGGCCGATGACCTTCAGCTGGAATCCGGACGGTTCCACAAAATGGATCTTCGCCCAGCTGTCGGGCCTGAATGGCTTTGCCGTCATCGATTTCGCCACGCGCAAGGAGATCAAGCGCGTTGACAATCCGCAGCTGCCGCCGGGGAAACCAACCGTGCCCGAGGGGTCTGATCCGTCACATGGAATGGCGGTGACGGCCGACGGCAGGACGCTCGTCGTCTGCAGCAGACTGAACAACCATCTGTATTCGTATTCGCTGCCGGATCTGAAGCTGCTCGGTGGCGCCGAGCTCGGTGGCAAGGGCGCCGGGTGGGTAACTCTCACGCCGGACGGCAAGAGCGCGTATGTCGCCAATCCGGTGACGAACGACGTGTCCGTCGTCGACATCAAAACGATGAAGGAAATCGCACGAATTCCAGTTGGCTACGTGCCGAAGCGGAACGCGACAGCGATGCTCCAGTAACGTTCGAATCGTTCGAATCGTTCGAATCGTTCGAATCGTTCGAATCGTTCGATTGGATGATTAGAGCCGGGACGCGGCCGCATGATCGAGGAACCACTCGACGCGGTCGCTGGCGGCGCGCAGCAGCTGCACGGGGTAGCGTTTGACGTCCAGCGGCTCGGCGAACGCGGCGTGCATGGCCGCGGCCTTTTTCGCACCGGCCACGAGCATGACGATTGTGCCGGAGTCGAGGATGGCGCCGGGTGTCAGCGTGATGCGCCAGGCGTTCAGGTGCGCAGCCCAGACCGCCGCCACGCGGCGCCCGACGTCGGGTTGGTTCGGCGTCGAGGGGCGCCCGATGTCGGGATCGAGGAATTCGCTGCCGGGGAAGAGCGATGCAATGTGCGCGTCCGCGCCGACGCCGAGCAACATGACATCAAAAAAACTCTTCCGCCTGAAGGCGGAAGCCAGGCCATTCGATTGGGGGAAGGCGGAAGTCACGTCGTCGCTCCGGCTCAAGCCGGACATCACGCTGTTCAGGGTCCGCTCGTAGTCGACCGCGGCTTCGTGTGCGTCGGGTATCTCGCCGTGCATCCGGTGGATCTGTGCGTCGGGTATCGGCACGTGGTCGATGAGTGTCGCCTTCGCCATCCCATAGTTGCTGTCGGGATGGTCGGGCGGCACATGTCGTTCGTCGCCCCAGAAAAGGTGCACGCGCGGCCACGGGATGCGCTCGCGCCATGGTTGTTGAGGATCGGCAAGCGTCGAGTAGAGTGCCCGCGGCGTCGAGCCTCCAGTCAGCGACATCAGCGCCTGGCCGTGGGCATCGGCCGCGCCGTCGATCAGCTCTGTCAGTCGGGCGGCGGCGCGCCTCGCCAGATCGGCATCATTGTCTGCAACAGTCAGTCGAGCCATCGCCGTTCGTCGCGCTCGATGAGCAGCTCCGCTTCGCTTGGTCCCATCGAGCCGGGCCGATACTCGGGGATGCGCGTGCGCCGGTCGCGTTCCCACTCGCGAAGGGTCGGCTCGACGATCTGCCAGCCGGCTTCGACGATGTCCATACGGTGAAACAGCGTCTGGTCGCCGATCATCGCGTCGAACAGCAGCGTCTCGTAACCGGTTGACGGTTCCTCGTGGAAGTGTCCGGCATAACTGAAGTCCATCGTCACGGTCTCGAGCCGTTCCAGCGGCCCTGGCACCTTGGCATCGAACGACAAGGAGATTCCTTCGTCGGGCTGGATGCGCAGGACGAGCACGTTCGGATGGGTCGATTCGACGGGCGTATCGCGGAACAGCATGAATGGCGCCCGTTTGAACCGTACGACGATGTGCGTGGCGCGCTTCGCCAGCTTCTTCCCGGTGCGCAGGTAGAACGGCACCCCAGCCCAGCGCCAGTTGTCGACCAGCAGGCGCATGGCCACGAAGGTTCCCGTCCGCGAATCGGGCGCGACGTTCGGCTCGCGCGTATAGCCGTCGTACTGACCACGCACCAGATCGCGCGCAATCGCGTCGCCCGTCGGCGGCGGTACCGCGCGCAGCACCTTCACCTTTTCGTCGCGCACCGCATCGGCTGCAAACGAGATTGGCGGCTCCATCGCCACCAGCGTCAACAGCTGGAACATGTGGTTCTGCACAATGTCGCGGAGCGCACCGACTTTGTCGTAATAGGCGCCGCGCGACCCGATGCCTTCCACTTCGGCGACGGTCATCTGCACGTGACTGACGTACCGTCGATTCCAGATCGGCTCGAAGATGCCGTTGGCAAAGCGGAACGCGAGGATGTTCTGCACGGTCTCTTTGCCGAGGTAATGATCAATCCGGTAGATTTGCGATTCGTCGAATGCGACCGACAGCCGCGCGTTCAGCGCGCGGGCGGTCTCGAGGTCGTAGCCGAACGGCTTTTCGACGATCACCCGCCGCCAGCCGTCGCCTTCCGTGGCCAGACCCGATGCGGCAAGCTGGTCCGCCACGTCTGCAAACAGGTCCGGTGGAATGGCGAAGTAGAAGAGATAGTTAGGCGGAATCGAATACTTCGATCCGACGTCGCGCAGCGTGTCGGCGAGTGACGTGTACAGCTGCTTGTCATGGAATTCGCCGGAGACGTAATACAGGCGCTCTTCGAGCGGTTTCCACTTCGCCGGCTCGAGGGGCTCGCCTTCGGCGTCCGTCACCCGATCGCGCATCTGCGTACGGTATTCCTGCTGCTCGATAGGCGGGCGCGCGACACCGACAATCGCAAAGTGTTCGGGCAGATGGCCCGCCTCGGCCAGGTTGTAGATCGCCGGCAGCAGCTTGCGGCGGGTCAGATCGCCCGACGCGCCGAAAATGACGAGGACGCAGTCGTCAGCGCGGCTCGACATGGCCGCCGAACTGCGCACGAAGGGCCGAGAGCAGCTTCTCGGCAAACGTATGGTCGCGCCGCGAGCGGAATCGTTTGTAGAGCGCCGTGGTCAGGACATCCGCGGCGACGTCCTCCTCGATGGCGGTGGCGACGGTCCAGCGCCCTTCGCCGGAATCGCCCACCGATCCGGTGAACCGATCAAGCTGTGGATCGTCACGCAGGGCGAGCGCCGCGAGATCGAGCAGCCACGAGCTGACGACGCTGCCGCGCCGCCATACTTCGGCAATCTCCGCCAGGTCGAACGTGTAACGGTGATCGGGCGCGAGCGACGCACTGTCGGCATTGCGCAGGATGTCGAATCCTTCCGCATACGCCTGCATCAACCCGTACTCGATGCCGTTGTGGATCATCTTCACGAAATGGCCGGCACCGGCGGGCCCGCAGTGGAGATAGCCTTCAGGTGCGGTTGATGAAGAGGGCACACCTCCCTCTGTCGCAGCGACGCCCGCGCGCCCCGGAGCGAGCGCGCGAAACAGCGGCGTCAGGCGCTCCACCACGTTGGGGCTGCCGCCGATCATCAGACAGTAACCGCGCTTCGCTCCCCACACACCGCCCGACGTGCCGACATCCACATACTCGATGCCCTTCGCCGCCAGCAGCCGGGCGCGCCGCACGTCGTCCTTGAAATGCGTGTTGCCGCCGTCGATCACCACGTCGCCCGACGACAGCCGTGCCGCCAGCGAATTGATCGTCTCTTCGGTCGGCTCGCCGGCGGGAACCATGATCCAGACGACGCGAGGTTTCTGGAGGGCCTTGACCAGTTCGTCCAGTGACGCGGCGCCGCCGAGTCCGGCCTCGGACGCGCTGCGGACGGCATCGGGGTTGCGATCCCACGCAATCACCGTGTGCCCCGCGTCGTGAAGACGGCGGGTCATGTTGCCGCCCATGCGGCCCAATCCGATGAAACCCAATTGCATCAGTTCACTCTTCATCGCGTCGGCGAGAGCATTGATTCGAGTTCGTTTGGATGTGCGGCGCGGAGCTGAGCTTCGGTGCGTTCGAGCACGTCGTTTTGCACGAACCGCGCCAATGATTCCTCGAGCGAGAAGGAGCCGGCTTTCCGCGTAATGGTGATTTCCTGGTTCAAATGCTGCAGCGCGTTCTTTCGAATGTGCTGACGCGCCCCGTAGCTCACCATCAGCAGCTCGGCGATCGGCACGACCCCACCGGTTTTCGCGGGAACCAGCGTCTGCGTGAGGATCGCCGCGATGGCCATCGCCAGCTCCTGGCGGACGGCGTTCTGGCGCTCGGACGGGAACGCATCGGTAATGCGCGACACCGCGGCAGCCACATCGGTGGTGTGCACCGTCGCGAACACGAGATGTCCGGTCTCTGCCGCCGACAACGCGATCCGCATCGTCTCGGGATCGCGCATCTCGCCGACGACGATCACGTCCGGCGCCTGGCGAACGGCCGCGCGCAGCGCGGCGGGGAAGTCGGGCGCATCGATGCCGATCTCGACCTGCTCGACCAGACTGCGCCCGTGGGCGTGCTCGTACTCGATCGGATCCTCGACGGTGATGATGTGGCGCTCAGTGCGTTCGTTAATCGCAGCGACGAGCGCTGCCAGCGTCGTCGTCTTGCCGGAGCCGGTCGGTCCGCCGATCAGCACCAGCCCACGCGGCAGGCCGGCCAGCAGGCTGATGTCGTGTGAAAAATGCAGATCGGCGAGCCGCGGAATCTGCAGCGGCAGCGCCCGGATGGCGGCGGCGGCGTGGCCGCGTTCGCGGTGCAGGTTCATGCGGAACCGGCCGAGCCCCGGCATCCTGAACGCCAGATCGACGGCATGGCCCGCGCGATAGCGCTCGAGCAGACGCGGTGCGACGCAGGCGCGAACCGCGTGCTCGATCTCTTCGCTGCTCAGCGGGTCGGCGGAGATGCGCAGCAGCCGGCCTGGTGCGCGCACGATCGGTGGCGAACCGGCGACGAGCAGCAGATCGCTTCCACCGTCCTCGTTGCGCACGCGCTGCAGCCATGCTTCGAGTTGTTCGGTATCGGTATCAGTGCGGACCGAATCAGCCGGACTGAGCAGGTTCAGTTCCGAGACGAGCCGGTCGAGATCGTCCACGCGGTCGTCAAAGCTGCTCATTTGCTGTTGCCTGCGGCTGCGAACCGGCGCTCGATATCCAGCACCTTGTCGAGGCGCCGCTGAAAACGCTCCTCGCCGGCATACGTCGCCGCGAGGAACGCCGTGGCGAGATCGAGCGCCAGCGCGCCGCCGATGACGCGCGCGCCCAGACAGAGAACATTCATATCGTCGTGCTCGACGGCCTGGTGCGCGGTGTAAGTGTCGTGGCAGACAGCCGCGCGAATGCCCGGAAACTTGTTGGCGGCAATCGAGACGCCGGCGCCGCTCCCGCAGACGATGATGCCGCGCGCTGCCTTGCCGGAACGAATCGTCTCGGCAACCGCCTCCGCGGAGTCCGGATAGTCGACCGGGGCCGCGGAATTCGTTCCCAGGTCCAGCACTTCGTATCCGTTTTCCGACAGCCTGGCTTTCAGTTCATCCTTCAGAAGAAAACCGGCGTGATCGGCGGCGAGGGCGATGCGCATGGGGCTATTAGGTTACCCGCCTTCGCGCCTGCGGCGCTTCGGCGGGGCAAGCCCGCGCCTGCGGTGCTTCGGCGGGCAAGCCCGCGCGCCTGGGTCGAGCCCTGCGCGCCGTCCGAAACGCCTGGATGTTCGTCCAAAACTCGAGAACTGACGGCCAGCCCTTCCTCTGATCCTGTCAGTTATAATTCCGCTTATGCGTACAGCAGCTAAGTTCTTGACAGCAGGTGCGTTTGCGCTGCTGCTCGCCGCAGGACGTCCTCCCGCTCCGGAAGTTCTTCACGCTCAGCAACAGCCCGGCGCGGCGCAGCCCGGAGCCTCGGGTCAGCAGCCGACACCGACATTCCGAGCCTCCGTTGACCTGATCACGACCGACATGATCGCGCGTAATTCGCGGACTGATCAGTTCATTGCCGACCTGAAGACGAACGAAGTCGAGATTTACGAGGATGGGGTCAAGCAGGAGATCGTCTCGTTTGTGCTGACGCACGGCGGACGCGTCTTCAATCTGCAGGCGCCACCGCCGGCGCCGGTGCAGGAGGGCATCATCCTGCCGCAGCGGCGGCCGACCAACGACACTGCCGGCCGCATCTTTCTGATTTTCATCGACGATTTCCATCTGCAGTTCCGGGAGACGCCGCGCACGCGCGAGCTCATCAAGAAGATGCTCCGCAGCCTGATTCACGAAGGTGACATGTTCGGCATCGTCAGCACCGGCCATTCGTCGATTTCGGAGCAGTTGACGTACGACCGCCAGGTGCTCGAGTCGGCGATCGAGCGGATCACCGGCGGCGGCCTGACGCCGAAGGAAATCACCCAAGGCATGCAGACGTCGCAGGGCCCTGCCGAACTCCGCCATCGCGCCCATGTGGCCTTCTCGACGGCCTACGACCTGATGACAAACCTGCAGAAGGTGCAGAACCGGCGCAAGGCCGTGATTTACATCAGCAGCGGATACGATTTCGATCCGTTCGTCGAGGGACGTCTCGAAGAGCAGGCGCGGCGCGCGGGAATCAGCGAGAGCACGGACGATCAGGGGCAGAGCGTCTCAGCCGTCGAACGGCTGCGCCAGGACTTCAGCTACAAGGATCAGCGATCACAACAGGAACTGGCGGCGACTGACCTGATCCGTGAGTTGTACGAGATCACGAAGGCGGCGAATCGCGCCAACGCGACGTTGTACACGATTGATCCGCGCGGCCTGATCGCCGGACCGGACATCGATCAGGACGTCAACATGACCGACTGGAACGCCTACGTTCGTGAAACGCAGGACAGCCTGCGGGTTCTTGCCGAAAACACCGGCGGCATCGCCGTAGTCAATCAGAACGACTTCGACAAGGCGTTGAAGCGAATCGACAACGAAACGAGCGACTACTACGTCGTCGGCTACTACTCGAGCAACCCGGATCCGCTGCGCCGGACCCGTCGGATCGAAGTGCGCACCTCGCGCCCGAACGTCAGCATTCGTGCGCGTGAAACCTATTCCTTGCGGCCGACTGCTCCCGGTCGCTAGTTAGTGGGTAAATTCGGTAAGTTCTCGATTGACTAACTGACTGCTCAGACGTATAAGCGCCACTTCGCGTCCCCGCGAGGAGGTGGCGTATGCGTCTGCCGACCAGAAGTGCATGGCAGGTTCTGCTGGTCTCAGTTGGGGTTTCCGCGTTTGGCGTCGCCGTGCCTGGCGGCGCGGGCAAACCTGAAAAACAGAAGTACGTGGACGATCGCATGTCCGCGATGGGCGCCGCGGCGGCGCGCGTTCGCCAGAGTCTCGATCCACTCGCCTTTGATGTTCCCGACGATTTCGATGCGCTGCACCAGGATGACGCGACGTGCTTCAACGATGTGCGCTGCCCGGCGGGAGTGCGCGAAGAGGGGCCGGTTCGAGCGCAGTCCGAGCTGACGATCGCCGTCGATTCGACCGGCCAGCACGTTGTCATCGGCTACAACGACTTCCGCGGCTTCTCGTTGCCAGGCGGCATCGTGTCAATCTCCGGATTCATGTACTCCGACGACGGCGGTGAGACGTTCACCGATGGCGGCCAGTTGCCGACCCCGGGCAGCGATCTGATTGGCACGACCCGATTCCCTCAGATCCTTGGCGATCCGGACATCGAATACGTCGGCGATTGCACGTTCATCTATTCGTCGATCATGGTCAAGAAGTTCTCGGCCACGGCGGCGGCGCAGACGATGAGCGTGCACCGGTCGCTCGACTGCGGACACACGTGGCAGGGGCCGTTCGAGGTTACCGCCGCCACCAACCCGAATGGACTGCTGACGACCGCGGGCGTTCCGCGCGATGCGGCCGACAAGGAATTCATGTCGGTCGATCCCGAGACGAAACGCGTCATCCTGACGTGGTCGAACTTCACACCGGTCGCGCCGGGCGGCATCGAGATCGCCAGCACCTACTCCGACAACATTCTGGCAACGCCGCCGACCTGGTCCGCGCGCCAGGTCGTCGCCGCGACACGTGCTGATGGTCAGGGCTCTGATCCGGCTTTCGCGGCCGGATCGACGAACGCCTATGTCGTGTGGCGAAGGTTTCCGTTCCCCGGGGTGCTCTTCGGTTACGGCAACACGATCGCGTTCGCGAAGTCCACGAACAATGGTCAGACGTGGGGTGCCCCGGTTGAACTGAGCCCGGAGTTCCTGACGATGGACCAGGTGTTGGGGAATGACCGCGTTCACACGTCACCGTCCATCGCCGTCGACAACACGAACGGGTCGCATCGGGGCACGGTCTACGTGGTCTATGCGAACAACAACTCGCAGGACGGCGCCGACATCGTGTTCCAGCGCAGCACGGATCAGGGCGCGACGTTCTCGGCGCCGCTGCTGCTGAACAGCCGGCCCGGCAACGATCGCGCGCAGTGGTTCCCGTGCGTTACCGTTGACAGAACGACCGGTCGTGTCTACGTCCTGTATTACGACCAGGGCATCGCCGAGAGCGGCGATCGCAGTGAAAAAATCGTCACCTACTCCGACGACGGAGGGGTGCACTGGGTCGCGCCGCAGCCGTTGACTCGACGGCCGTTCAACGCCGGCTGGGGCAACGATACGAGCCAGCCCAATCTCGGCGATTACAACCAGGGCGTTGCGCTCGATGGCGACCTGTACGCTGCATTCGCCGAGGCGGCTCCGCCGCCGCTCGGTTTCGTCGATGGCCAGCCGGACGTCTCGTTGACGACGCCGGACGTCGCGTTCCGACGCTATCGACCGTCAGACGCGCTCGATGACGGCGCCAGCATCAAGCCGGTGACACTGGATCTGCAGGCGGTGACCTTCAGTGACAGCGGCGGCAACGGCTACCTGGATGCTGGTGAGACGGCGCAGTTCCGGTTCACACTCCGCAATTACGTCACCAACCCCCTCAACGCCAGAAAAGTAACGGGTATCCAGGCGACGCTGTCAACGGCGACGCCCGGCGTTGTCGTGACGAAAGGGTTCGCGAACTACGACAACATCGCGCCTGGAACCGGCGGCATCAACAAGAAAGACTTCGTCGTCACGCTGCTGCCGTCGTTCGTGCCGGGCACGAACATCGAATTCGTGCTCGACGTCAAGAGTGCCGATCGCGGTGCGGCGGTCTTGTTGCACCGGCAATTTACTGGCACACCGGTGGCGACGACGCTGTTGACGCAGAACTTCGACGGCGTGGCGCCGGGTGCGTTGCCGGCGGGCTGGACGTTCGCACACGGAGCTGGCAACGTGGTCGTGCCGTGGATAACGAGAAACAACTTCTGTGGCGCGTCGAACGCCGCGTTTCACGCAAACGACAACGTCGGCGCGACTTCAGCCGACCGGACCCGCTGGGAGCGGCTAATCAGCCCGTCGTTCGTCGTGCCCGCCGACGCCGAGTACGTCGTCGTCGAGTTCGACGTGTGTACTGACACGGAAGAAGATCCAAACTTCACCGTGTTGGCGTACGACGGATTCTTCCTCAGGGTGGCCGATCTGACGCCCGGCCGGCCGGCGGTGCGGTCGGTTCTGGCCGAGGCGTTTGCGGACGAACTCACCACCGGAACGATACAGCACTACCCGCGCCACTTTCCGCGCGGCAGCCTCCCGTACTTCGAAGACATGTCGGCCTGGGCCGGTTTCTCGGATGGGCTGCAGCACGTCCGCATGCGCCTGCCCGGCATGGCTGGAACGACCGCGCAACTGCGGTTCGAGTTCACTCAGGACGGTTTCGGCACGTGCGCGGACATTCGACCAGGGAACACCTGCGGGGTGCTCGTCGACAACGTGTCGATCAAGAGCGTGAAGTCGGCGCATTAACTAGTTGGTAGTTGGATAGTTGTTAGTTTGTAGTTAGGACGAAGAACCAACTATCGCGTCCGCATCGCGGCTTCGAGCCGCGGGCGGACGGTCTCGAAGATTCGAATTACTTCCGACACGGTGCGCGGCAGGCGGCTCATCTTCGGATAGAGCCAGCCGGTCTGCCGCTTCAGCAAGTGGCCGGCAATGCGGCTGTGGAACAGCTGCCCGGTCCTGACATCGGCCGCCGCCGCCTGCGAGGGGATGATGCTGATCCCGAGGCCGCTGCGGACCATCGCCTTGATGATCTCGACGTTCTCGGTTTCCATGATGATTTGCGGCTCGACGCCCTCGCGCGCGAAGAACGATTCGACCAGCCGGCGTGTGATCGAGCCGGTCTCGAACAGTACGAACTCCTGTTTGTCGAGATCGGCTGGCTGGATGGATCGCTTCTTCGCCAGCGGGTGTGCCGGATAGGTAATCAGCAACAACTCTTCTTCGAGGGCGGGAACCGAGACGAGGTCCGTCGCTTCGATCGGCAGCGTGATCATGCCGAGGTCGCCGGCGCCCGAGCGCAGCATCGCGATTGAGCGCTCGGCGCTGCCGACGGTGACCTTCAGATCGAGATGCGGATGGACCCGACGCACTTCCGCAAGCAGGGCGGGGAAGACGTACAGGCAGACCGTCATGCCGCCGACCAGCCGCAGCGTGCCCTTGAGCGATTCCTGGCGGTCGCTGATTTCCGCGAGGGTGTCGTGGACGTCCTGAAAGACCCGTTTGCCGAGTTGCACGAGGCTTTCGGCCGCCGGTGTCATGCGCACCGTGCGCCCGACGCGGAGAAAGAGCGGTTCGCCGAGCTCCTCCTCGAGCAGCAGAATCTG
>Ga0111539_10003925_pt1 | contig 19546 bp, 12 predicted proteins | sample RhiMethybrSRZTD1_FD_79667 | JGI IMG/M metagenome (GOLD analysis project Ga0111539, IMG submission 79667) | Populus rhizosphere microbial communities from Tennessee, USA - Rhizosphere MetaG P. TD hybrid SRZTD1 (version 2) (version 2) | ecosystem: Host-associated > Plants > Roots > Rhizosphere >... | reverse complement strand
CTGTTCGGCGGCATCACCATGACGGCGGTCGGCCGCGCGGCAGCCTCGATCGTGGAGGAGGTGCGCCGCCAGTTCCGCGAGAAGCCCGGCATCATGAAGGGGACGGAGAAGCCCGACTATGCCAGGGCCGTCGACATGCTGACGCGCGCGGCCATCAAGGAGATGATCATCCCCTCGCTGCTGCCGGTGCTCTCGCCCATCGTCTGCTTTTACGTGATCCGCTGGATCGGCGGCACCGGCAACGCGTTTGCCGCGCTCGGCGCCATGCTGCTCGGGGTCATCGTCACCGGCCTGTTCGTCGCCATCTCCATGACGGCCGGCGGCGGCGCTTGGGACAATGCCAAGAAGTACATCGAGGACGGCCACTTCGGCGGCAAGGGCTCGGACGCGCACAAGGCTGCCGTCACCGGTGACACCGTCGGCGACCCCTACAAGGACACCGCCGGTCCCGCCGTCAACCCGATGATCAAGATCACCAACATCGTGGCCCTGCTGTTGCTGGCCGTGCTGGCGCACTGACGTAAGCCGTAGGTTGGGTTAGCTGACCCAACCTACGCCACGTCAGACCTCGACGGCGTGCTCTTCGGCGTAGCGCTTGAGCTGGGCGCGCACGCTGCCTTCGGCGGCGCGAATGACATCGGGGAGCCAGCGCTGCAGCTCGCCGGCGTCGAGGCTCAGAATCATCGACTTCACAGGGCCAACCGAAGCCGGGGCCATCGAGATGGAGCGGTAGCCCAGCCCGATCAGCGCCATCGCTTCGAGCGGCCGTCCCGCCATCTCGCCGCACAGGCTGAGCGGCCGGTCATGCCGCCGTGCGGCGTCGGCGATGGCGGCAAGCGCCCGCAGCGGCGCGGCCGAGAGAGCATCGTAGCGGGTGGCGACGCGCGGGTTGTTGCGGTCTGCGGCGAAGAAGTACTGCAGCAGGTCGTTGCTACCCACGGACACGAAGTCGACCCGCGGCATCAAGGCGTCGAGCTCATAGAGCAGCGAGGGCACCTCGATCATGGCGCCGAGCAGCACCCGGGTCGGCCCGACGGCGGTGCGCCGTTGCAGCAAGTCGAGCTCGCGGTTGACGACGGCACGGGCCATGTCGACCTCGCCGACGGCGGTCACCATCGGCAGCAGCAGCCGCAGCTCCAGTCCCGCCGTCGCCCGCAGCAGGGCACGCACTTGCGTGCGCAGCAGGCCGGGCCGGTCGAGGCCGAGGCGGATGGCGCGCCAGCCGAGCGCCGGGTTCTCCTCCTGCGGCTGGCGCAGGTAGGGCAGGACCTTGTCGCCGCCGACGTCCAGCGTGCGGAACACGACCGGCTTCTGGCCGGCCTCCGCCACCACCGCGCGGTACATCTGCGTCTGCTGCTCGAGCCGGGGCAGAGACGCCGAAATCATGAACTGCAGCTCGGTGCGGTAAAGGCCGATGCCGTCGGCGCCGGCCTCTGCCAGGTGCGGGACGTCCATCAGCAGGCCGGCATTGATGTGGATCTCGATGCGCTGGCCGTCCTTGGTCACGGCCGGCCGATCGCGCAGCGCCCGGTACTTGCGGTGGCGGCGGGCGCGGAAGCGGGCCTTGTCGCCATAAGCCGCGATCACCTCGCTCGTGGGGCGAATGTGTACCTCGCCGGTTTCGGCGTCGACGATGATGGGATTGCCCTGGTCAACGCGCTCCATGACGCCGCGGGCGTTGCCGATGGCGGCGATGCCCAGCGCCTTGGCGACGATGGCGACATGGCTCTGGCCGCCGGAATCCTCCAGCACCAGGCCGCGCAGCCGCGAACGGTCGTAGTCGAGAAGATCGGCAGCGCCCATGGTGCGGGCGACCAGCACGGTGTCGTGCGGCAGCTGCTCGGTGACGGCGTGGGCGCGGGGGCGGCCGGCCAGGATGCGCAACAGGCGGTCGGAGAGCTCGTCGAGGTCGCGCAGGCGCTCGCGCCAGTAGGAGTCGGCCTGACGCAGCATGCGCGCGCGGGTATCGTTCTGCACCCGCTCGACGGCCGCTTCCGCGGTCAGGCCGCGCTTGATCGCCTCCTTCATGCGCCTGAGCCAGCCGCGGTCGTGGGCGAACATGCGGTAGGCCTCGAGCACGTCGCGGTGCTCGCCCGCCGCCGACAGCTCGCCCTGCTCCAGGATCTCGTCGATCGAGGATTTCAGCTCCTCCACAGCTGCCTCCAGCCGACTCTCCTCGGCCTCAGGGTCCTTGGAATCGAGCTCGGTGACGACGACGCGGGCCTGGTGCAACACGACATGGCCGAGCGCCAGGCCCTCCGAGAGCGGCTGGCCGCGCACCACGTGGCCGACGGCCCTGTTGAACTCCGGGGCGGCATTGGCGCCGGCGACGGCTCCCGACACGAGATGCTCGGCCAGCACCATGGCGGTGGTCTGCAGGACCTCCACGTCCTCGTCGGAGTACTCCTTGTGCATCTTGTTCTGCACGGTGAGCACGCCCAGCACGTCGCCCCCGCGCAGGATCGGCACGGCCAGGAAGGAGTGGTAGATCTCCTCGCTCGTCTCGGGCCGGTAGGAGAATGCTGGATGGTTCTGCGCATCGGGTTCGTTGATCGGCACGGCAAGCTCGGCGCAGCGCCCGACCAGACCCTCTCCGCGCCGCATGAAGGTGTTGTGAACCGCAACGGGGTTGAGGCCTTCGGTGGCGAACAGCTCGAGCGACCCGTCCTGGCGCTTCAGATAGATCGAGCAAACCTCGGCCACCATCAGGCCGGCGATCTGGCGCACGATCTTGTCGAGCCGGGACTGGCCGTCCGACGGCTCGGCCATGATCTCCCTGAGGCGCCGCAGGATGATGCGCAGCGCCGGCTCCGAGGGCGAAAGCCTCGGGGTATCTCCGCCTCTGTTCTGCATCGCCGCCCGCTACCACATTCCGCTTGATGCACGGGGCCACGCCAAAACCCTGCCGCTGCGGCCTCGAGCTTGGCCCACGCTCACTGCCGCAATTTCTGGTCGGCTACCGCGCTCGCTGCCGCGCGAGCGCACATGAAATCAGTCTTTATCCAGGTCGTACAGCGAATGCAGCGTGCGCACCGCCAATTCGGCGTAAGCTGCATCGATCAGCACGCTAATCTTGATCTCCGAGGTGCTGATGGCCTGGATGTTGATGCCCTTGTCGGCCAGGGCCTGGAACATCTGCGCGGCAACGCCGGCGTGGCTGCGCATGCCGACGCCGATCACGGATACCTTGGCCACGTTCGACGAGCTCTTGACGTCGAAATAGCCGATGTCCTTTTTGGCGCCCTTCAGGACGTCGAGCACGCGCTCGAGGTCCGATTCCTGCACGGTGAACGTCATATCGGTGTGCTTGCCGTCGAAGGACGTATTCTGCACGATCATGTCGACATTGATGTTGGCTCCCGCCAGCGGGCCGAACACGCGGGCGGCCACCCCGGGCTTGTCCTCCACCCGGATCAGGGACACTTTGGCCTCGTCCTTGGCGTAGGCGATGCCGCTGACGACATGCTGCTCCACGATTTCGTCCTCGCTGCAAATGACGGTGCCGATCTCGTCCCAGGTCTCCGGCCGGGCGGGTTTGAGGCCCTGCGGTCCCACGAAGCTGGAGAGCACGCGCACACGCATCCTATGTAGCATGGCAAGCTCGACGGAGCGTGTCTGCAGGACCTTGGAGCCGAGCGAGGCCATCTCCAGCATCTCCTCGTAGGATACTTTGCTCAGCCGGCGGGCGCGCGGCACGATGCGCGGATCGGTCGTATAGACGCCGTCGACGTCGGTATAGATGTCGCAAAGATCGGCCCTGACGGCCACGGCGACGGCCACCGCGCTGGTGTCGGAGCCGCCTCGGCCGAGCGTGGAGACGCGGTTGCGCTCGGGCTCGATGCCCTGGAAGCCGGTGATCACCGCCACTTCACCCTGCTCCAGGCGGGCGCGGATCTTGTCGCCGGGGATGTCCTTGATGCGCGCCACGCCGTGGGCGTTGTCGGTGACGATTGGGATCTGCCAGCCCTGCCAGGAGCGGGCCTGGATGCCGATCGATTGCAAAACGATGGCGAGCAGACCGGCGGTGACCTGCTCACCGGTGGCGACGATGGCGTCGTACTCGCGCGCATCGTGCATGGGCGAGGCCTCGCGCACCCAGGCCACGAGCTGGTTGGTGACGCCCGCCATTGCCGAAACCACCACGGCGACGCGGTTGCCGGCGTCGACCTCGCGCTTGACGTGGGTTGCGACGTTGCGAATGCGCTCGACGCTGGCCACCGACGTGCCGCCGAATTTCATGACGAGGAACGACATGACGACCCGCGTGAGTGCCCCGGAGTGCCCCGAACTGGCATGGGACCCGTGCCGCGCGCTCGCCGGCGCCTCGGCAGCCGGACACGAAACCCCTTGCTGCGGCTTGACGCGCCCACTCTTAGCCACAAGGCCGGCTCCCTGCAACAGCGGCGGGCGGACCCCTCGCGCGACCCTTGACAGGGCCGCGCCACGGCGCGCCAATTCGCCATGGTTGAGGCTGATCCACGCGGCGCTGCCGGGACGCTCGATGCCGGCGAGGTCGAACGCTTCGCGCGGCTCGCAAGTGAATGGTGGGACGCCAACGGCAAGTTCCGCGCGCTGCATCGCATCGGCCCAGCGCGGCTCGCCTTCCTGCGCGACGAGATGGTTCGGCATTTTACCTTGACCGGGGGCGGCCTGCGGCCGCTCGCGGGGCTGCGGGTGCTGGATGTGGGCTGCGGAGGGGGGCTGATCGCCGAGCCGCTGGCGCGCCTGGGTGCGCGGGTGACGGGCCTGGACCCGGCGCTGGAGACGATCGAGGCGGCCCGCCGCCACGCCGCCGGCGAGGGCCTCCAGATCGACTATCGCGCCGGCAGGGTGGAGGAGCTCGCAGCCGACGCTGCGGCCTTCGATGCGGTCGTGTGCCTGGAAGTGATCGAGCACGTGCCCGATGTGGCGGTGTTTCTCCAGACCTGCGCGAGGCTGGTGCGGCCCGGCGGCCTGATGCTGCTCTCGACCCTCAACCGCACGCTCAAGGCCTATCTGCTGGCCATCATCGGCGGCGAATACATCCTGCGCTGGCTGCCCGTAGGCACGCACCAGTGGGACCGGTTCGTAACGCCGGACGAGTTGACCCGGCACCTGCGGTCCGCCGGGCTGAAGGCCCCGCTGGTCAAAGGGCTTGTCTACAACCCGCTGGCGGATACCTGGTCGGTCGGCGGCGACACCGACGTGAACTACCTGGCCGCAGCGGCCAAGCCAGGGTAGTGCGCCGCCACCTTCCCCCTGGCATCGCTGAAAACCGCCCTTTACCGATCCGATGTCGCGGGCTCGCGCCGCAACGGGAATTCTGGTCTTTGTCCGGCCCATGGCGGATCGGCAAGGCGACAGGGGTGTCATCGTCACCGGGGCGGCGCGGGGCATCGGACGCGCGGTCGCCCGGCACCTGGCGCGGCAGGGCTGGCGGGTGGCGCTGGCCGACAGCGATGCCGAGGCGGTTGCCGCCGCGGCGACCGAGGCCGGCGGTGTGGCCATCGCCTGCGACGTCGGCAGCGAGGCGGACGTGGAGCGGCTGGTGGCGGTGGCACGCGCCCACCTCGGCCGCATCGATGCCATCGTCTCGAATGCCGGCATCGGTAGCTTCGGCCCGCTGGCCCAAACCACGCTCGAGAGCTGGAACCGGGTACTCTCCACCAACCTGACGGCCACGTTCCTGCTGGCCAAGGCCGCTGCCGCAGATCTCGAGCGGGCGCGCGGGGCCATCGTCACGATTGCCTCGACGCGGGCGCACATGTCCGAGCCCGACACCCTCGCCTATTCTGCGAGCAAGGGCGGCCTCGTGGCGCTCACCCATGCTCTGGCCATCACGCTGGCCCCCAAGGTGCGCGTCAACTGCGTGTCGCCCGGCTGGATCGATACCGGCAAGCATGGGCCCCTCAAGGCCAGCGACCATGCCCAGCATCCAGCCGGCCGCGTCGGCATCCCCGAAGACGTTGCGGGGGCCGTCGCCTACCTGCTGTCGCGCGAGGCCAGCTTCCTCACCGGCGCCGAGCTGATCGTCGACGGCGGCATGACGCGCAAGATGATCTACACCTGAGAGCCCGCCTTTGTGCCGGCGAGAAATTGAACAGCGGAATGTTTCACGTGAAACAGTGAGGCGTTCAGCGGCCCTTGCGGGGATAAGTTTGCGCTCCGTATCGCCAGCGGCCTCCTCCAACATCTCGACAAAACCGCCGCCAGACCCCATTAGAACTCCCGCTGGGGCCCACGAGAAACGATTGGCGATGACGAAGAAACAGCCGGCGATCAAGCGAAAATCCAGCCCTGCGAGGACGAAGCGGCGCACAGCGAAGGCCGAGCCGAAGGCCGAAAACCCGCTGTTGCAGGCCTGGACGACGCCGTTCGCCATGCCGCCGTTCGACCGCATCAGCATCGAGCATTACGTGCCGGCCTTCGACCGCGCCTTTAGCGAGGACCGCAAAGCCGTCGCCGCCATCGCCTCGAGCAAGGCCGCGCCGACCTTCGCCAACACCATCGATGCCCTTCAGCGTGGCTCCGCGCAGACGCTCGAGCGCGTATCAGCCGTGTTCTTCAACCTGTCCGCCACCGACACCAACGCCGACATCCAGGCCATCGAGCGGGCGTTGGCGCCGCGCTTTGCCAGGCACAGCATGCGCATTTACCAAGACGAGACGCTGTTTGCCCGCGTCGACACCCTCTTCAAGAAGCGCAAGAAGCTGACGTTGAGCGAGGAGCAGCAGCGCGTGCTCGAGCGCTATCATCGCGGCTTCGTCAGGGCCGGCGCCGGGCTCGAGCCCAAGGCCAAGAAGCGCTTGGCGGCGATCGCCCAACGCATGTCCGTGCTCGGCACCCGCTTCAGCCAGAACCTGCTCGCCGACGAGCAGGCGTTCATGATGGTGCTGGAGGGTGAATCCGACCTCGCCGGCCTGCCGGAGGCGGTGCGTGCCGCGGCCGCGCAGACCGCCACCGAGCGCGGCCACCCGGGCAAGCATGCCATCACGCTGGCGCGCTCCTCGGTCGAGCCGTTCCTGCAATATTCCGCCAGGCGCGAGTTGCGCGAGAAGGCCTTCAAGGCCTGGACCCTGCGCGGCGCCAACGGCGGGGCGACCGACAACCGCAGAATAGTGGCGGAGGTCCTCACCCTCAGGGCCGAACGGGCGCGGCTGCTGGGATTCAAGACGGCGGCCGACTCGGCCTTGGAGTTCTCCATGGCCAAGACGCCCGCCGCCGTGCGCAAGCTGCTGATGGAGGTGTGGGCCCCGGCGCGGGCGCGCGCGGCCGAGGAGCGCGACGCGCTGCAGGAGGCGGTGCGCGCCGAGGGCGGCAACTTCCAGCTGGCGGCCTGGGATTGGCGCTACTACGCAGAGAAGGTGCGCAAGGCCAAGTTCGCCGTCGACGACGCGGAGATCAAGCCCTACCTGCAGCTCGACAGCGTCATCGCCGCCGCCTTCGACTGCGCCACCAAGCTGTTCGGCGTCACCTTCGCAGAGCGCACCGACCTGCCGGTCTACCACCCGGACGTGCGAGCCTTCGAAGTGAAGCGCGGCGGCCGCCACGTCGGCCTGTTCCTCGGCGATTATTTCGCGCGCCCCTCCAAGCGCTCGGGCGCGTGGATGTCGGGCTGGCGCAAGCAGGAGCGGCTCAACGGCAACATTGCCCCGATCGTCGTCAACGTGCTGAACTTCGCCAAGGGCCGGCCGGGCGAAGCGACGCTGCTGAGCCTCGACGACGCGCGCACGCTGTTCCACGAGTTCGGCCACGCCCTGCACGGCCTGCTCTCCAACGTCACCTATCCCGCCGTGTCCGGGACCAGCGTCGAGAAGGACTTCGTCGAGCTGCCCTCCCAGCTCTACGAGCATTGGCTGACGCGGCCGGAGGTGCTGAAGCGCTTCGCCCGCCACTACCAGACCGGCAAGCCGGCGCCGGCGGCGCTGCTCCAGCGTTTCGAGGCGGCACGCAACTTCAACCAGGGCTTCAAGACCATCGAGTATCTGTCGGCCGCCATCGTCGATCTCGACCTGCACGCGCTGAAGAAAGCGGAAACCCTCGACGTCGACCGCTTCGAGGCGGCCACGCTGCAGCGCATCGGCATGCCCGAGGAGATCGTGATGCGCCACCGCATTCCGCATTTTCAGCACATTATGGGCGGCTACGCGGCGGGCTACTACAGCTACCTGTGGTCCGAGGTGATGGACGCCGACGCCTTCCAGGCCTTCGAGGAAACCGGCGACATCTTCAACCCGGCGCTCGCCAAACGCCTCCACGACCACATCTACTCCGCCGGCAGCAAACGCGACGCCGCGGCCGCCTACAAGGCCTTCCGCGGCCGCCTGCCGTCCACCGCTGCGCTCTTGGAGAAGCGAGGGCTGACGGCAAGGGCTGCGGGCTGATCAGCGAGCCGGAGCTGTGGAGCAGGACCGCCATGGAACGGGCGTCGGCGACAGCTTCGCTGCTCACCGCTAGCGCAGTTTCCGCTCCGACGTATTCGCTGTCATGCCGGAATTTCGCGTCAGCGAAATCTCCGGTACCCAGGGATGGATCGGACCCCGGGCACCGGCTCACGGGCTGACGCCCTCAGCCGGAATGACAATGAGGCGATGGTCCCTCGACTCGATCAGGTCGGAATTTGCTCTAGCGCAACGCGCCGATACAAAAGCGGAAGTAGCCGCCTCGGCGGTCAGTGCTGCGGCGAAGTCAGCAACCTATGTCCGCTGATCGAGGCCGAGCGACCGGAGAACGGAACATCCCAAATGCAGACATGCCCACACGCTAACCGAGAGTGCCGTCTTCGTGGTACCGGGCGTGTCCGCTATGGAAGTCCATCCAGACGCCGCGTTGGGCTTCAGAACAAGGGTACCGACGGCCGAAATGTTGTCCTGAAATGGCCGTTAAGTTCGCGGCAATTCAAGGTCGGCACGCAACGCCCCTACTAGCGGAGCGCCAGCTAAGGGACGGTCAAATCCGCGACCTGACCCTGCCCACTCACGGGGCGCACTCCAATCGGCGTCGAAGAGTTGAGCAACCCTCTAGGTTGTGAGGTGCGGCGCCAAGGCTGGAGGCATGTAGCAAAGCGTAGTGCCGAAGGCTTGGTACTGGTACGTGCGCTTTTCGCGGTCAGGATTGGACGCCGGACCACACTGTAGTGGCCGCCACTAGCTGCTGATGCACAACTCATCCACAGGAGACACTCGTCGTGCGCGAGCTATTGCATACCTGCCGCGCGAGCACATAATGCCGGGCATGAAACAGCAAATCATTCCCCTTTTCGCTCGTGGCGCGGAATGGCGCCGTTGGGACCTCCATGTGCATACGCCGGCGAGCACGCTCGCCAATGAGTTCAAGTCCTGGGAGAGTTACGAGGCCGCGCTTGATGCGGCCGGATCAACTGTGGCCGTGCTTGGTTCGACCGACTACTGTTCAATCGACGGGTACAAGCAGCTGCTTGCGCTCCGCGGCCAGGGACGCCTCGCTAACTTCAGTCTCATCTTGCCGAATATCGAGTTCCGGATACAGACCGAAACGAAGGATGGCCGCGCCATAAACCTGCATCTTCTTGTTTCGCCCGACGACCCGCAGCACGTGGCCGAGATCGAGCAGGCACTCTCGCGTCTGACCTTCACGTACGGCAAGAAGCCCTATTCCTGCACACGAGAAGGTCCGACAACGCTCGGTGCTGCACACGATCCACAGCAGAAGAACGCCGACGCTCTGTACCGGCATGGCGTCAATAATTTCAAACCCAGCTTCGACACCTTCCGCGATTGGTACCAAACGGAAGGCTGGCTCAACGCCAACTCACTCGTCGCGCTCGCCAACGCCGGCACTGATGGAGCATCCGGCCTCTCGAAGGATTCTGGATTTGCCGCTCTCCGCGACGAACTCTATCGATTCTCCCACATCATCTTCTCCGCCAAGCCGAAAGACCGCCTCTACTTCGTCGGTGAAGGGTCGGACACCAAGGAAGAGGTGGTCCGCAAGTGCGGCTCTCTTAAGCCGTGCGCCCACGGATCGGATGCGCACACTGAGGAGCGGCTCTTCAAGCCCGACTTGAACCGCTACTGCTGGATCAAAGCTGACCCAACCTTCGAAGGTCTGCGTCAGATCCTCCACGAGCCGGCCGACCGGATCCACATCGGGGAGACCGCTCCGCACGCTATCGATGATAGCAAGGTGATCGCGCGGGTATCCTTCTCTGATGCCGAGCATTGGTTCGCCAAAGATGAGATCCCTCTCAACTCCGGACTCATCGCCATTATCGGCGAAAAGGGTTCTGGCAAGACCGCGCTCGCGGAGTTGATCGCGACAGCGGCCGGCGCCCGCGGCATCGAAAAAAGCCCATCGTCGTTCATTACCAAGGCCGGAGACCTGTTAGAGGGCGTCACGACGACCTTGACGTGGGTAGACCGCAAAGCCTTATCCTTCCGCGCTGGCGATGAACCTTCAGAAGAGCTGCCCAAAGTTCGCTACCTGTCACAGGACTTCGTCGAGGAACTGTGCTCGCGCGACATCTCCGGACGCCGTTTGGTCGAAGAGATTGAGCAGGTCGTTTTCTCCTACATCGATGCGCCCGATCGCCTGAACACCACAACCTTCGCCGATCTTCGACGCATCAAAATCGAAGACCTGACGAGCAAGCGTGCCGATATTCGCGCCCGCATCTCGCGGCTCAATATCGACATCGTTCGTCTCGAGGATGAGCTGGCGACCAAGCCTGAGAAGCTTCGGCTCAACGCCAAATTGGTCGCGGACGCTGATGCGATCATGCAGCAACTTCCCGCGCTCTCCGAGGCCGCGGATCAAGCCGTTGGGACCCAGCTGTATGCAGAGCAGGACGCACTCCGAAAGACCCAGAGCGACCTTGCAGAGCTCAACCGTCGACTCGCAGGAATCCGTACTGCTCGCGCGCGCCTGGCAACCCTCGAGGCCGCGATCGACGACCATTTCTCCGAGCTATCGTCCACGTTGGCATCGGTCGGCCTTAGCGACGTCGAGATCGAGCGTTTCAGACCGCAGTTTCCTGACAACTACATTGAGCCGCTCGATCGGCTCGAACGCGAGCTCAAGGCAACGTCCGAGCAGTTGCGCGGTAATCCTGATGCCGTGGATCCTCTCGGCGCTACCATAGCCGACATCCAGGCGCGGATCGCCGGTCTGGAGGGCAAGCTTTCGGCCGATGAGAAGCAGCGTGAGCGGCTTCTCGCTCTGCGCAAGCAGCACGAGGCACTCAGGGGCGACGCCGAGCGTACGATGAAGGAAATCCGCCGGCTTGATGGCGCTGTCTTCAAGGAACTCGACGCCAAGAAGGAGCAGCGCTGGGTTACGTATCTCTCCTATTTCCAAACCCTGGCTGAGGAGTGCGACCAGCTCAGTACTCTCTACGCTCCACTGAAGAAGGTCATTGCGCAGGATCCGACCGGTGCAATTACGGGGTTCCAACTCGATGTGCGTCAGACGGTCGACCATCAATCCTGGCTCGCAACCGGCCTGTCGCTCTTCGATCGGCGCAAGAAGAAGGATCTCCCCTTCCTCGACGAGCAGGAGTTTTTGGAAGGTTACCGCAAGACCTTGCTCTCCTCCTGGCAAACGGCGGAAACGAAACACATCAAGGATGCGCTGGCGGGACTCATTGATGCCATCGGAAAGACCACCGGCGATATGGACGCAAAGCTCACATCGCGCTCCACGCGCTTGCAGTTGTACGACTGGCTCTTCTCCACCGCGCATATTTCAATGGAGTACGGCTTGACCTACCAAAACGTGCCGCTTGAGGCTCTGTCACCAGGCACGCGAGGCGTGGTGCTCCTGGTGCTCTACCTGGCGATGGACCAGCACGATGTACGGCCGGTCATCATCGACCAACCAGAAGGCAACCTGGACAATTCGTCCGTCTACGACTCGTTGGTGCCTTTTTTGCGCCGCGCCAAAAAGAAGCGGCAAATGATCCTGGTAACGCACAACCCCAACCTGGTCGTTGCCGCAGACGCCGATCAGGTGATCGTGGCCACCGCTACCAAGGACGCTACAGCCAAACATCCGAAGATCACCTACACCTGCGGCTCCCTTGAACAAGTGGGTGATCTGACCTCAATTCGCGAACAAGCGGTTCGGCTCCTCGAGGGCGGGAAGGCGCCATTCAAGCTGCGCGACAAGCGTTGGGCGATCGCGCCGGCCGACTCCTTTTCCTCTTGAGAACCAACGTTCGGTGGGCTGTGCATGAGGCGCATGATGAAGCTTTCCAACAGCCCCGATCGTGGCCGGGTCAGACTCCGCTCGCTGAAGTATTGCGGACATCCACTGAACCGCATAACCGGGTTGAACAGTTCACCTCATAACGTCCGCAACCTCTGCATCGCGTCGACCCAACCTACATGCTGCGATCGAGCATGTCCGCTATGTGAGCCGTCGCGTCTAGCGGGCGCACCGTGCTGGCCTCGCCTCTTCGAGCGATGATCAAATTTCGATACGCCCATCGCGATAGATGAGGAAACTCGACGTTATCGGCTTGAGCGCCCACACCAGGCTGCCATCATGTATGCTTGTCTTGACGTGGATGTAGTCGTCGGTGGCTTCGAGAAGCGTCACCTCAATTTCGTGCCAGGTGTCGCCCGTACCTCGGCGACAGGTCTGCGGCTTTGCAAGCTCGGCGACGATGTCGGCCGGCGACCTCTCGGCCCAGGCGACAGTTTCCCGCGACAACAGCTCGCGCAATTGTGCTTCTGTCATCTCCTGTCCCAGCGGCGAGTTCGCGGGGAGCGTCGCGCAGACCTGTAGGTTGGGTCAACCCCCGCGAAGGCGGGGGGCCGACCCAACACGGACTTCCCCCGCAACTTGTGTTGGGTCTTCGCTTCGCTTGTGCGGCGCCGGAATGACGGAGGTGAGAAACTCAACGCCGTAGTCCGGGGGAAATAGCCCCCGTCGCTGCCTCAGCGCGCCAATGGCAGCTGCAATCGCCCAGCCCTGTGGTCCAAGATCATGCCCGGCGTGACATCGCTCGCATAGCAATAGACGAAGCGGCCGCGCGGCTTGGAATGCGCGCTGCGATCGCCACAGCGGCTGCCATCTCTTGCCGTGTCATTTGGGCACCCGCAGATACCGGGGTAGGCGGCGCGCGAAAGGGCAAGGATCGCGGCAATGACAGCGGCATCTGGAACGCCGGGCTCGATTGTTTTCTGCTCCGGCTGCCGATCTGCACGGCTGGACGCGGAGGCGAGTGTCTCCGCCATGCACGGCGCAACCAAACCGCAGACAACAACGACAGCGAGGAAGATGGCGCTGGCGGGCGCTTGACTAGCAGAATCTGACGAACTGTAGGACAAGCATGCTGAACTCGCGATGCCATCCAGGCCTTCGGCGCCCTGGAGTTCAATAGGTTGCTAGCGCAGGTTGCGAAGTCTCGGCTCTGCCCACAAGATGCGGTCTTTGTCGGGGCCGCGACTTCAGTACGGAGGCACCATGCATCCTCGTGCGCGTGTACTCATCATGATGGCCAGCCTCGCCAGTGCATCCGGCCCTGCGGCAGCCGCCGCGCCGGCGACAATGGCGCGAGCCGAAAGGTTGGTGCTGCTCGTCCAAGACGGCCGGCCGACAGACCTGAACAAGTACTCATTGCGCTTCTGGCCGCGAGATTCGCTCGCCAAAGGGCAGGTCGTCACGACCAACACACCCTACGGCAAGCTGACGTGCCGCAGCACGGGCCGCGGCCAGCCGCGCGCTTGCTCCCTATCTCGCCGGTAAGACCTGTAGAACTGTAGGTTGGGTCAGCGCTTCGCTCGACCCAGCCTACCTGCTCATAGCGCCGGCTGCTTTCAGGGCCCCCCTGTTTCGGCTGTAACTGCACGAACCCGGCAGCAGCGGCATCCTTCTGGCGCGTCCACGCCAGGAGGCGACCATGGCCAGCTTGTACCCGCAGCCAACCGAAGATCGGGCACGCAACGCGCGCCGCGAGGCATGCAAGGCGGCGTTTTTCAAGCCGACGGAGGGTGGCTACGTCTATCGCGCTCCCAACCCGTACGTGTTCGGCCGCGGAACGCACTACATCGTGACGGAAGGCCAACGTGAAGCCATTCTCGATGTGCTGACACCGGTTGCGACCACGCCGACCGGGCGGTTCGCCAAGGTGCTCGGGTTCGGTTTGATCGGCGTCCTCGCATTGGCCCTGCTGGTTAGCTTGCTGGGCCTCTACACATCGAGATTTCCAACGACCGAGTACGCCGTGATCGTATTGGGCGCGCTGCTCCTGCCGCTGCTTGTCGCCGTCCTCGCCATGACTCATCGTCTGGCAACTTTGCAGCTCACGCAGCTGCAACCGATCCTCGCCAACGCACGGCCGACCGATCAGCGCATCACCATCGCCGACGTGAATTGGTCCTTGCAGACATCGGGCGACCGCGCGGCGCAGCGGCGCAAAGCGATCGTTGGCGGCATTCTCGGTGCGCTGGTTACGGCGGCACTTGCTGGCGCCACGGTCGCAAGCTGGCCCAAATACGGTGGCGGCTTTTCCTATGTCCAGCCCGTTTCCATGGCAACGTTCGCGGCTCTATCGCTCATCAGCACGGTGGCCGTTTTCTGGCGTGCTGTAACGGCAGCCGGGGCTGGTGCGCGAGCCTTCGACCGCGTGCTGAGGCGTGCGACTTGGGGCGTCGCCGCGGTATGTCTCGCGATCATCATGGTCCATGCCGGCCTGTCGCTCACCGGGAATATCCCGACCAACTACACCGAGATGTTCGAGCGCGCAGAAATTGCGGCAGCGAAGGGCGATGCCAAAGCCATGGCCCGGCTCGGTTGGCTCTATCGCGATGGCAAGGGCGTCGCGCAGAACTACGCCAAGGCGCAAGCGTGGTACGAAAAGAGCGCGGCGGCGGGTGACACCGACGCAATGGTCTCGCTCGGCGTAATGTTGCAGAACGGCCATGTCGGGCCGCGCGACTATGCGAAGGCGCGCGCGTGGTTCGATCGGGCAGCGTCCGCAGGCAACGCCAGCGCCATGGACTGGCTCGGCTGGAACTATGAAAACGGTCTCGGCGTGGCCAGGGACTTCGCCGAGGCGCGGCGCTGGTATGAGAAAGCTGCGGTCGCCGGCTACGGCCTGGCACAGCACCACCTCGGCATGATGTACTTCTTGGGAAAGGGCGTCCCGGAGGACTACAGCGCGGCGAACCAATGGTTCGTGAAGGCCGCGGCCGCCGGAAACGGCGCCAGCATGGCCCAACTCGGCCTGATGAGCATCAACGGCTTCGGGGCAGCGAAGGATCTTGCCGCGGCGCGAGCCTGGTACGAGAAGGCCGTCAGCGCGGGAAATCTGGAGGGCATGCAGGCCCTGGCTGGCATGCTCGATCGAGGCGACGGCGGGCCCGCCGATCACGCTCGCGCCGCGCGCCTGTTGCTGCAAGCTGCCAAGCGCGCAAAGCCTGGGACATGGAGAGCGCTTGAAGGACCGTTGCATTTCGTCACACCGCAAACGCGCAGCGCGCTCAAGCGCGAGCTTGCCAGGCTCGGTCACTACAGCGGAACGATCGACGACCGCTGGGATGATGCAACGAAGGCTGCCTATTACGCCTATATCAAGGGCCCGGCTACCTAACCGGTCGCGATGCCTCTCCTTCCACGAGGTTCATCACACCTTCGGCTGCAGCGGCTCGTTCAGGCCGAAGAGGCCGTTGGGGCGCAGCACCAGGAACGCCACCAGCAGGCAGAAGGTGGCAACGTCCCGGAACTCGATGGGAAACAGCGCCGACCATAGCGTCTCGCTGAACCCCAGCAGGATGCCGCCGAGAAAGGCGCCGGGCACCGAGCCTATGCCGCCGGCGACGGCAACCAGGAGCGCCTTGAGCCCCAGCACGATGCCGCCGGCATAGCCGAAGGTGCCGTAGTAGACGGTCACCACGTAGCCCGCGAGCCCCGCGAGCAGGGAGGCGAGCGCGAAGGTCTCGAGCAGCACCGCGCCGCGGTCGACGCCGAACAGCGCCGCAGCTACGGGATCGTCGGCACAGGCGCGCCAGGCCCGGCCGAAGCGGCTCGCGCGCATGAACAGCAGCAGCGCCAGCACCGCGATCAGGCACAGCAGGACGGCCGCCATCGCCAGCGGCGTCACCGTCACCACGAAGTCGCCGGAGCGCGCAATCGCATGCGGCGTGTTGAACAGCGGCCGCACCCACAACGGCTTGGCGCCCTGCATGAGGCGCAAGGCTTCCTGCAGGACGATGGCCAAGGCGATGGTGCCGATCAGCACCTGCTGGCCGGTCAGGCGCATCAGCGGCGCAAACACCAGGCGCGAGACGGCAACCCCGTAAGATAGCGTCGAGGTCAGCGCGAGGAGGAGTGCGAGCGCAAGCGCCAGCGCCGCCCCCGCGCCCGGCGAGGCCCCGACCAGTGCGAAGGCCAGGAAGGCCGCGTAGCCGCCGACGGCGGCAAGCTCGCCGAACGCCAGGTTGATGCGGCCGACCAGGCCGTAGACCAGCGAATAGGCGGCGGCCAGCAAGCCATAGATGGCGACCGGCGGCAGCGCCGCGACCACATGCTGCAGGCCGATGGCGAGCGGACGCGGCAGCGTCGGCGCTTGCGCCGCGTTGGCGACGGGCTCGGGATCGGCGGCCGCATCCTGGCGCTCGAGCCAGAAGCGCTTCAGCATGTGCAGGCGCACCTCGCCGAGCGGACCGGCCTCGGTGGCGACGCCGATGAGGCCCTCCCGATCCAGCGAGGCATGGCCGCCCGCGGCGAAGCGACATTCCACGAAGCGGTTCAGTGGCCCGGCGCCAGTTTGCACGCGGTATGCGATGCGCACGCCATCGGCCCGCGGGAGCGCAGTAGTGCTGACGATCTCCAGGACGGCATCGGACGCGTTGAGCGCCGGGACGATGCTGCGGCACACGCGGGCGCGATCCGCGTCGACCACGGCGCAGCCCGCACACGCGCATGCCAACCCGACAGCTACAGCAAGGCTCGGAGCCATCCTCATGCGCCAAGCTAGTCCCGACACGCGCCGGGACGCAAAGCGAGCCGGCGGCGCGCAGGACGTACGCGGCGACGGCGTGCTCGAGCGCCGACGTTGCGTTGCACAAACGAGGATGCCTGGCGGTACGTATTGACAAGCGCCAACGCCCGCCTAGATCTTTCCACCGTAGTGGCCGAGTGGGTATAGGAGACCTGCCATGAAAGCCCGACAGCTCATCGATGGCGCATCGTACGGACCGGAAGCCCTCAAGGCGATGGGGCGAGCATTCGAAGAGGCGTGGGCCGAGATCGCCGGCAATTTTGGCGATCACCCGGTGGACATCGAGGCGGCACGCCTCAGACTGGCGAAGGCGTTGCTATCTGTTGCCTCCGAAGACAGCCGCGACGCTGAGGCACTGAAACGCGGCGCCCTCGGCGCCATGGCGCTCGCATACCGAGACAGGCCGGTCGTCGCGCCTCACATTTTTAAGTGAGACACTATCCGCAAGGGCGTGCGATGGACGCTAGGCCGGTCCGTGGCTAGGCTGCGGCTCGTCCCGCGCAAGGACAGCCCATGACCGCGCCGAAATCGCCTCGCTTCGACACCCTCTCCCTGCACGCCGGCCAGCGGCCCGATCCCGCTACGGGATCGCGTGCGGTGCCGATCTATCAAACCACCTCCTACGTGTTCGAGGACACCGAGCACGCCGCCTCGCTGTTCAACCTGGAGCGCGCCGGACACATCTATTCGCGCATCTCCAACCCGACGGTCGCCGTGCTGGAGGAGCGCATCTGCGCGCTCGAAGGCGGGGTCGGCGCGGTCGCCACCGCCAGCGGCCAGGCTGCCCTGCACCTGACGATCGCCACGCTGATGGGCGCCGGCGCCCACATCGTCGCCTCCTCGCGCATCTACGGCGGCTCCCACAACATGTTCACCCACACGCTGCCGCGCTTCGGCATCACCACATCGGTGGTCGATCCGCGCAAGCCCGAGAGCTTCGCCGCCGCCATCACCGACCAGACGCGCCTCGTGTTTGCGGAGACGCTGGGCAATCCCGGGCTCGAGGTGCTGGACATCGCCGCCGTGGCCGCCGTCGCCCACCGGCACGGCCTGCCCTTGGCCGTCGATTCGACCTTCGCCACGCCCTATCTGTGCCGGCCCATCGAGCATGGCGCCGACATCGTCATGCACTCCGCCACCAAGTTCCTGGGTGGCCACGGCATCGCCATCGGCGGCATCGTCGTCGACGGCGGGCGCTTCGACTGGGCGGCCTCGGCCAAGTTCCCGACCATGACCGAGCCCTATGCCGGCTATCACGGCATCGCCTTCGCCGAGGAGTTCGGTCCCGCCGCCTTCATCATGCGCGCCCGCGCCGAGGGCCTGCGCGACTTCGGCGCCTGCATGAGCCCGGCCAATGCCTTCTACCTGCTGCAGGGTGTCGAGACGCTGCCGGTACGCATGGCCCGCCATGTCGCCAATGCCGAGGCGGTCGCCCGCTTCCTGGAGACGCACGCGGCCGTCGCCTGGGTGAAATACCCGGGTCTGGAGAGCCATGCCGACCATGCCCTCAGCCTACGCCAGCTGCCCAAGGGCGCAGGCGCGATCCTGAGCTTCGGCATCAAGGGGGGGCGCAAGGCCGGCGCCAGGCTGATCGAGCGGCTCAAGGTGTTCTCGCATCTGGCCAACGTCGGCGACGCCAAGAGCCTGGTCATCCACCCCGCCAGCACCACCCATCAGCAGATGAGCCTCGAGGAGCTCGCCAAGGCCGGCGTCGGCGAGGAGCTGGTGCGCCTGTCGATCGGACTGGAGGATGCGCAGGACCTCATCGACGATCTGGGCCAGGCGCTGGCCGCCTCGCAGAAGGGGTGACGGCCATGCAGCTCACGGTAGACGGCCGCAAGGTCTATGCGGCAACCGGCGGACGGCCTTTCGATCGGGCCTTGCCGGCGACCCTGTTCCTGCATGGCGCCGGCTGCGACCACACGGTGTGGCAGCTGCCCGCCCGCTGGTTTGCCTGGCACGGCGCCTCGGTGCTGGCCGTCGACCTGCCGGGCCACGGCCGCTCGGAGGGGCCGCCGCTGCGCGCAATTGCCGACCTCGCCGGCTGGGTCGGACGCCTGCTCGATGCGGCGCGCGTCGAGACCGCCACGCTCGTCGGCCACTCGATGGGCGCGGCAATCGCGCTGGAGGCGGCGGCCGCGCTTGGCACCCGCATCGAGCGCCTTGCCCTGCTCGGCACGGCCGTTTCGATCCCCGTGCACAAGGACCTCCTCACGGCGGCCCGCGAGGAGCCGGCCCGCGCCTATGCGATGATGACGGCGTGGGCGCATGGGCCCGACGCCAAGCTCGGCGGACATCCGGTGCCCGGCCTGTGGATGACCGGCGGCACGTTCGCACTCTTCGCCCGCAATGCGCCGGGCGTGCTGCACGCCGATCTGGCCGCCTGTGCGGGCTGGAACTCCGGACCCGACGCCGCGCCTCGGGCGCGCTGCCCGGCGCTGGTGGCCATTGCCGCCAACGACATCATGACCCCGCCCAAGGGGGGCCGGGAGCTGGCCCAGCTGATCCCCGGCAGCCGCACCATCACCCTTGCCGATTGCGGTCACATGCTCGTGGCGGAAAGGCCCGATGCCGTGCTCGACG
>Ga0111539_10003924_pt1 | contig 19548 bp, 17 predicted proteins | sample RhiMethybrSRZTD1_FD_79667 | JGI IMG/M metagenome (GOLD analysis project Ga0111539, IMG submission 79667) | Populus rhizosphere microbial communities from Tennessee, USA - Rhizosphere MetaG P. TD hybrid SRZTD1 (version 2) (version 2) | ecosystem: Host-associated > Plants > Roots > Rhizosphere >... | reverse complement strand
GCATCTTCTCGATCTTCTCCCGGCTGAAGTCGAGCTGGGAGCCGGTGCTGGACCGGATTTGCGAGGAACCGCTCTTGTATTCCGGCCTGAGGTTGCTGCCGGCAATCTGCAACAGGATCTCGACGACGCGATTGAGGGAGGTTGCAACCCCGGTCACCACGTTGAAGGCTTCGCCGGAGACGTCGGATTCCATCGCCATCACGTTGGCACGGGCGACATCGGCGACGTGGATGTAGTCATGCACCTCGCTGCCGTCGTCCGGAATGACCGGACGGTCGCCGCGCATGATGCGGTCATAGCTTTCCATGATGTAGAGCGCGTTGACCCCGCGATAGTGCTGCCGCTCGCCGTATACGGTGGAATAGCGCAGCGCAATCGCCTGCACGCCGTGCTTGGCGTGATAGTGGCGGCACAGGCTCTCGCCGATCAGCTTGGAGCAGGCGTAGAGAGCGGCCGCCGGCTGGAAAGCACCGAGGTTGGCCGCCGCCCGCTCGTCGATCAGGCCCGGCGCCGGCTCGCCGTAGACGGCGACTGACGAGGAGAAAACGACCTTCTTGACGCCCCGGTAGCGGCAGGCCTCGAAGACGTTCACCTGGCCGTCGACGTTGACGGCGAGCCCGAGCGAGGGGTTCTGGCTGAGCGGCAACGTCAGGAAGCCCGCGATGGCGAAGACGCCGTCCACCCCCGCAAGCGCATCGTAGAGCTCGTTGACGCGGAGTATGTCGCCACGCACGAGCCGGATGCGGGGGTTTCCGACGAGGCCGCGAACCGTCTCCGGCGTTCCGAGCGCGAAGTTGTCAAGAAGGACCACCTCGCGGGCCCCTTGCTCCAGGAGGCGCTCGGCGACATGCGAGCCTATGAGACTGGCCCCGCCAGTGATGAGGAATCTTCCATCCGTGATCTTCAAGGCGATCCCCTAGATGCCGAGACACCGCAAGAGTGCCGCCACAGCCGCCTTGTGTCAACAGTTTACTGCCGACGAGACTGGTGCAAGCATGCGCGCTGCGCAGCGACGGTTTCACCGGCCTCGCAGCGTTCAGCTCCTCTTCTCAGCGGCCTGGATGCGGTCCGGCAGGTCGAGGCCGACGCCGACGAGGCCGCCGAACAGCGTGCGCAGCTTGGCGAGGTCTTCAGCGGGCAGCGGCGGACGCAGGATCGAGGCGATGTTGGAGCGCAGGTGCGCCGCGCTGCCCGTCCCGAACAGCACCACATCGATACCCGGCTGATGCCGGGCGAAGCGGTAGGCCGCATCAGTGACGCTTGCTGCGCCGCCGGCATGCACGAGGAAGCCGAGCGGGTTTTCTTGCGCCGCCATGTCCGCCGGCACCTTTCCCTCGGCGGCAAGCCCCTCGAACGTCTTTTTGAGCACCTCGGGCTTGGAGAAGATATTGCGGACGGCGAACATGCACAGCGTCCCGATGCCCTGCTTCAGCGTACGCGGCAAGACGTCATTGCTTGCGTTCTGGTGCATCATGCTGAAGCCCAGCATGAACACTTCCCACACGCCCTCGTCGAGCGCGCGCATCAGCATCGTGTGCTCGGGATCGCGCGGACCGGTCTCCGATACGGCGAGGTGGCGGAGCTTGCCTCTCTCCCTTGCGCGCAGCAACCCCGGCACGATCTCGGTCATGGCGCGGCCATAGTCCGCGGGTCGCAGGCCATGCAGGTGGAAGATGTCGACATAGTCCGTGTCGAGGCGCTTGAGCGATGCATCCAAGCTCGCCAGCACCTCGGGGCCCGAGTTGGCGTGGCTCTTGGTGGAGATGACCACGCTGTCGCGGGCGCGGCCCTTGATGGCCTTACCGACGATGGCCTCCGTTTCGTAGGCCGCGGCGGTATCGAGAAGATTGACGCCGAGGTCGAGCGCCTCGCGCACCAGGGCGATCGACTGGGCCTCGCTGAGGCCGGTGCCGAGGCCGATCCGGCTGTTTCCGCCGCAGCCGAGACCCGCCACGCTCACCTTCAGCCCCGTCTTGCCGAGTGTCGTGTACTCCATCGCTACCTCCCAGGCGGTGCCGCCGATGCTGCACTACGCCACGCGCACACGATCGGCGCAACTCCGCAGGCGGCCAATCAGGACTGGCAAGTTCGCCTCGCGCCCGTCGCGGCGCCGGGAGCATAGCGTGGGCATTGCCCCCACGCGCCTCGGTGTCTGTAGTCATGAAGGCAATCGCCAGCCAAGGTTTGCAGGGCCTGCTCGCGCTCAATCCTTCTTGCCGTCGCGCAGCCGCGCCCACTCCTCGGCCCACGTGTGCAGCGGCAGGAATGCCTCGAGCAGCTTTTTGCCACGCGCCGTGAGGTTGTAGCCTTGGGGCCCATGCTGCACGATCTCGGCATCGCGCAACTCGGCGAGCCTTACGTTCAGCACGCTGGGGTTGGTGCCCGCGGCCTCCTGCAGGGCGCGGAAGGTGAGCTGCTTCTCGCGCAGCTCCCAGATGATGCGGAGCGCCATGCGCCGTCCCAGCAGGTCGAGGAGCGCCATGATCGGGCGGCCAGTCGCCGACCCGCGCACGCGGCGTCCGGGCCTGGGTGCAGGCATGCTATCTTTTCCGTAGCGTCATCGCTTGATCCATGCTATGAAAAGAATAGCAAGAAGGCAAGCCAATGTCCGCAATACCTCGCATCGCACCGGCGACTGCCCCCTACCCGGAGGACATTCAGGCCCGCTTGGACGCTCTGATGCCGCCGGGCACGTCTCCGCTTGTGCTGTTCCGCGTGCTGGCGCGCGACCCGCGGCTCTTCTGGCGTTTCATGGGTGGCGGACTACTCGACAAGGGCCATCTCACGCTCCGGCAGCGCGAGATCGTCATCGACCGCGTCACGGCGCGCTGCGGCTCGGAGTACGAGTGGGGTGTGCACGTGGCGTTCTTCGCCAAGCGCGCCGGCCTCGATTCGGCGCAGCAACGTTCCTTGGCGCGGGGCGAGGCGGACGACGCCTGCTGGAGCGGCGAGGATGCGCTGCTGATCCGCTTCTGCGATGCCCTGCACGCGACCTGCGACATCGATGATACGCTGTGGGCGGACGTGCGAGGCCGCTTCAGTGACGCGGCGATCCTGGAGCTTCTGCTGCTGGCCGGTTTCTACCGTACCGTGTCCTACCTGACGAATGCGCTGAGACTGCCGCCCGAGCCCTACGCGGCACGATTCCCCGAATAACGTTTTGGCGGCTTCCGATCCGGAGGCGGAGCAGGCCGCCCCGCCCTCCCGCGACCGTCCCGACCCTTGAAACCTTGCGCGGGGGCACGTGCCTACTGTGTCAGCGTCTGCGGCGGTTTCGGCCGGCCCCAGATCTGCTCCAGCCTCTGGGCGCGGCCGCACGCCGTCTTGTAGTAGAGATACCGGTTCGGATTCTTCTTGTAGTACTTCTGGTGATACTCCTCGGCCGGCCAGAAGGTGGCAGCCGGCGTGATCTCGGTGGCGATCTTGTCCTTGAAGCGCCCGGATGCCTCGAGCGCTTGCTTGGTGGCCTCCGCGACCTTCCGCTGCTCCTCGCTGTGATAGAAGATGCCGCTGCGATAAGGGCTGCCCTTGTCGCAGAACTGGCCGTTGGGGTCGAACAGATCGATGTTGCGCCAGAACCAGTCGACGAGTTGAGGATAGCTGACCTTGGCCGGGTCGTAGGTCACCTGCACGGCTTCCGCATGACCGGTGGCCTTGGCCGCAACCTGCTCGTAGGTCGGGCGGTCGACGGTGCCGCCGATGTAGCCGGAGACGGCGCTGAGCACGCCGGGCACCTTCTCGAAGGCCTCCTCCACGCACCAGAAGCAGCCGCCGGCAAAGGTGGCAACGGCGGAGTCGGCGGCAGGCTTGGAGGTGGGCGCTTGTGCCGAGGCGGCGGTGATCGAGGTGGCGAGAACCAGAGAAGCGAGCCAGCGATGGGCACGGTAACCATTGAACATCATGCCGCTATCCTTCTGCGCTCGGTTGGCGGGCTTCAAGACGGCTTCTTTTCCGGGAGGAAGTTCAGGGCCACGCCGTTCATGCAGTACCGCAGTCCGGTCGGCTTCGGCCCGTCGTCGAACACGTGGCCGAGATGCCCGCCGCAGCGGCGGCAGTGCACCTCCGTGCGCGTCATCAGGAAGCTGCGATCCACGCTGGTGCCGACGGCATTCTCGAGCGGCGCATAGAAGCTCGGCCAACCGGTGCCGCTATTGTATTTGGTCGCGGAGGAGAACAGCGGCAGGTTGCACCCGGCGCAGGTATAGGTGCCCGGCCCGTACTCCTTGTCGAGCGGGCTGGTGAACGCACGCTCGGTTCCATGCTTGCGCAGGACGTTGTACTGCGCAGGCGTCAGGAGCTTTCGCCATTCCTCGTCGGGCTTGGTGACCTCGAACGGCTTGCCCGCGGTCGATTCGGCCTGCCCGGCTGAAACAAACCGCGAAATGGCCGCGAGCGCTATCGCGGAAACGCCTGCGAATGCCAGGGTCCGACGGCTGAGCATCGAGCCTGCCTCCCATGTCCTGCGCTCCGTGCCCAAGGACGGATCGGCACAGTGCGCCCGGTATAGGACACGAAAGTCTCCCGCGCGAGCCCGAACAGGCTCACAGATGATCAAGAGTGCGTCAGCCGGAGTCCGTTCCTCACCCCACGGAGGAGTGCAGGGCGGCAGCCCGCCGGGAACCGCGCCGTTCCTCGACGAACCCGAACAGGGCCGTCAGCGCAATGAACAGCACCGCGCCGTAGAAGATCCACCGCGGGTCGCCGTGATCCATCACCCATCCGAACATGAGCGGACCGATGATGCCGCCTATGTTGAAGCCGGTCGAGACGATTCCAAACACGCGTCCGCCCGCGCCGGGTGGGGCGGCCCGGCGCACCAGCATGTCCCGGGCAGGCTGGACCATTCCGAAGATGACGCCCGAGAGCCCCATGGCGAGCACGAGGGAGACCACCGACAGGTCGAGCGTGGCAACCAGCAGCATGATCAGCGCGGACAGACCGAAGCCGATTGCGGCCATGTCGCCATGCCGCTTGACCTTGTCGGCGATGGAGCCGCCGAAAAGCACGCCGACGGCGGAGCCGGTGAGGTAGGCCGTCAGCACCGCGTTTGCCGCCGCGAAGGACACGCCCTGCGTGACCATGAAGGCGGCGACGGAGAAAGTGTTGATCGCGCTGTTCGACAAGGCGATGAGAACGAAAAAGCCCGTGAGCCCCATGACCGTCGGAGTGAGAACGCCGGCGAGCGAACCGCCCGCCGCTCCGGCGCGGGACTGTCCGCTGCGGGCTGGAGAAAGGGCAGGTCTGTGGATGGGCACGAGCAGGAGGGCCAGGGCCGTCGCCAATCCCAGCAATCCCGCGAACAGGAGCGCGGCTTCCAGTCCGCCGAACGCAGCAAGGCCGAGAAGAACGGGAGGCGCCACGGCACCCCCGATGAAGCCCGCAAAGGTGTGCACCGAGAATGCGCGCGCCATCCTGTTTTCGGACAGCGTCGAGAGGATCGCGTAGTCGGCGGGGTGGTAAACGCAGTTGGCGAGTCCTGCGAGAAGCGCAACGGCGATGAGCCACGGATAGGTCGTGAGGACTCCGAGCGACAGGAAAGCCAGCCCTCCGCCCACAAGTCCAACGATCAGCACCGGGCGCGCGCCCACCTTGTCGACCAGGAATCCCATCGGGGCCTGCGTCAACCCCGTGACGACGTTGAAGATGGTGAGCGCCACTCCGAGGTCCAGGAATCCCACCCCCAGCCGCTCCTTGAGCAGCGGCAGCAGCACCGGCAGAACCATGATATAGAAGTGGCTGACGAGGTGGGCTGCGGATACTGCCACGAGCGTCTGCGTTTCGCTGGCCGTTCCGACAGCGCGCTCCATCCCCTCAGTCGTATCGACCGGCATCGAAGCCTTCTCAGCGCAGTTTCCTCGCGCGTCAGGTATCACAAGCTCCGGGCGCCGCGATATGACAATGCCGCCGAGCCGGCATGTGGTGGAGGGGGGACGGATTCGCGCCGCGTCGGGGCAGGCAGAAAACCGCCGCAAGGCAAGGACCTGGAACCCTGCTGGTCAGAATCTGTTGGCGATCTTGAGCGCGTCGGCCTCGAACAGCTCGAGCGCCACCTTCTGCGCCAGCATGATGTCGCCTGCCACCAGGCCGCCCTGCGGGTAGAAGCACCAGCCGCACACGCGCCGGCCATTCTTGTCGAGCTGCTCGATATTCATCTGCCGGCCGTGGCGGATGCGATAGCGCTTGCCCGATTTGCCGCCGACGACATCGAAGTAGCCGTACTTGTCATACTGCTGGCGCTGGTCCGGAGCCAGGTTTTCCTTGAGCAGGATAAGCCCGCGCTCCTGGGCGCGCTTGCTGCCGACCTCGCCGGAGAAATCGTGCGCGAAGAACGCGGTGCGCGCATACTCGTGGCGCTGGTGAGCCCACCACTCGAGCAACCGACGCTGCACCTCGCTGCGGCGAGGCAGCTGATCCTCGCGCCCGGAGGCGGCGGCGTTCCTGCGGCGGCCGGCCCATCTCAGGCGCTCAAGAAGGCTCGCTGCGACGCTCCGGCGCGCCCGGGCCCTTTCGATCTCGGCCAAGTGCTCGGCTCTCATGCGGGCATAGAGATCGTGACCTTCATGCAGCAGCGCGCGCCGCAGACCCAGCAGATCCCACGCTCCATAACGTTCGCAGATGGTGTAGAAGTCGTCGGGGCGGACCGGCGCCCAGGTGCTGTAGCCGTTGGCGAACAGCACCCACAGTCTGGGCGCGATGCGACCGGACGCCGGCTGGATGCTGACGTCCACGAGTGCGGGCGCATCGGCCCCATGCTCGCTGAGGGCCCTGTGCAGCAGGTCCCTCAGTATATTGCGCGCATGCTCCATCAACCGCCTTGCAGTTGAGGGATGAACAACGTCTCCTCGACGTTCGGGTCGAACTTGCCGAGCAGCCTGCCAGGCGTTCCATCGCGTCCGAGTGCGACGGCGCGGAAGCCCTTGCCGGTCAGCTGCCGGAAGCGCTCCTCGGCGAGCGCGACGCCCGTCGCGTCGCTTGCATCGAACTCATGTCGCGTATCGCCTGTGCGATCCATCACGATCTGGAGTGCCATTTGTTACGCTCCTCGCTACTTACCTGAGGACCAGCGTAGTCACACAATTGGGCCAGCGCAATTGGGCTTTTGGATCAACAAGTTGTGCTCATGCCGACGCCAAGCGCAGCGTCGACTAGAGGCCGAGCCTAGGGCCAGCCCGTAACACTTGCATGATACCCCTCAGGCACCGGCGCCGATTCCACCCGGCGAAACTACAGCGTCGGCACGCGATCGAACCAGGGTTGCGCCGCCTCGAGCTCGGCGGCAAGGCGAAGCAGCGTCGCCTCCTCTCCATAACGGCCGGCAAAGTGCACCCCGATAGGAAGGCCGTCCGCCGACCAGTGCAGAGGCACGCTCATTGCCGGTGTGCCCGTTGCGTTGTGCAGCGGTGTAATCGACAGGTACTCGTTGACTCGCGTGGTAAACGCGTCGACGTCGCCGTTCTGATCGAAGTAGCCGAGCCGCGGCGGTGGCCCGGCAAGGACCGTCGTGAGCAGCACATCCCAGTCGGCGAGGAAAGCCGCGAGCTTGCGGCCGGCCGCGTGGATGGCGGCAATCGCTTCGGCATACGCGACACCACTGACCTGGAGGCCGCGGTTGTAGACGGCCCATGTCACAGCCTCGACGTCCTTGGCGTCCGGGGCGCGGCCCAGCGCCTTCCAGCGCAGGCCGAGCGCTCGCGCCGTGTTGGCTGCTGCCAGCACCGCATTCATCGGTCGCAGCGCGGCGAGGTCCAGCGGCGCGTCCGCCTCCTCGACAATGTGGCCCAGGTCGGCGCAGAGCTTGGCGGCCGTCGAGACCGCCTTGGCGCACTCGGGATGCAGCTTGGCCCCCCGGTGGTCCTTGAGCATCATGGCGATCTTGAGCTTCCTCGGGGGGCGGGAGAGCGCCGCCACAAAGGAGAGCTCGGGTGTTGGCGCAGCGTAAGGATCGCCGGGCTCGCTGCCAGCAGTGCAGTCGAGCAGCAGGGCCGAGTCGCGCACGGTGCGGCTCACGACGTGGCCGGTCGACAGGCCGCCCCAGCCCTCGCCGGCGTCTGGCGCCATGGAGATCCGGCCGCGCGACGGCTTGAGCCCGAACAGCCCGCACTGGGCGGCGGGAATGCGGATCGAGCCGCCTCCGTCCGTGGCATGTGCCACCGGCAGCACGCCTGCGCTCACCGCGGCTGCAGCACCGCCCGAGGAGCCGCCGGGGGAATGTTCCAGGTTCCAGGGGTTGCGGCAGGGGCCCTGCAGGCGCGGCTCGGTGGTGGGATTGAGCCCGAACTCGGGCGTCGCGCTACGGCCCATGATGAGAAGACCTGCGCTCTTGCAGCGCCGCACATAGGCACTGTCGTGATCGGCGACGAAGTCCTTGAAGAGGCTGCTGCCGAAGCGCGCCGGCTCGCCCGTCTCCTGGATTCCGAGGTCCTTGATGAGGTAGGGGACGCCGCGGAGCGGCCCGCTGGGCACCTCTTCGTCGATGGCCCTGCGCGCTTGATCGTACTGCTTGTGCACGATCGCATTGATGGCTGGATTGACCTGCTCAGCACGTGCAATCGCCGTCTCGAGCACGTCCTTGGCGCTGACCTCACCTTTGGCGATCAGCCTGGCAAGCGCAGTGGCATCGTGGCGGCGATACTCGTCGAAGCGCATGCGGCATACTCCCAACTCGCAACCCGCGGCTCGCGCAGCGGCCTGCGCCATCGGGCAGATCCCAGAGTGCGACGGCCGACCCGGGCTGGCAAGGGCGAGCAATGCGGGGCTCGTGTGATATCGCCAAGCTCAAATCATTGCCGTTGGCCGGGTGGCAAAGCGGATTTCTCGATCTCAATTCCGCCGGGACGCTTGGTCAGCGTTTGCGCGCCGCGTAGGCATTGATTGCGTCGACCGTGCTGGCGCGCAGCTCCCCGTCGATCTTGTCGGAGTAGACGCCGGCATCGCGCAGCTTGCGCTGCAAGGCACGGCGGAACTCAAGGCTCCAGGCGCGGGAGTTCCGGGTCATCTGCTGCAGCGTGAACTCGTTGCGCATGTCGAGTGCCAGCAAGATCAGGTTTGCGGCCTGCTCGGGGTCCTTGCGCGGCAGGCCTCGGCCGCTGTCGAGCATGGCCGCGAGGTTGTGAATTCCGGAGGAGTTGCCCTCCGCTGCCGCACTCCGATAGAGCGCCACGGCGGCGATGTCGTCGCGCGCGACGCCTCGACCCTGCTGATGCATGAAGCCGAGGTTCACCATGCCGATGGAGTTGCCGAGATCGGCCGCCTTTTTGTACCAGGCAGCCGCCGTCACGGGATCGGCGCGCACGCCCTCCCCGGTATTGTACATCACGGCAAGATCCAGCATCGCAGGCGTGAAGCCTCCGTCGGCGGCCTTTCCGAACAGCCGCAGCGCCTCGGCCGTGTCCTTGGCGACGATCTTGCCTTCAAGCAGCAGAACGGCGTTGCGGTAGATGGCCTCGAGGTGGCCCTTGTCGGCAGCCTGCCGCAACAGGCGCAATCCCTCCTGCTGGTCGCGCGCCACGCCGCGCCCCTCGAGCAGGCCCGCCGCGTAAGCGGTCATGGCGCTCAGGTTCCCGACCGCCGCTCCCTTCTGGAACCACCTGAGCGCCTCCGCCTCATCGCGCGGCGCGCCGACACCCAGGGCATAGAGCCTGCCCAGCCGCACCATCACCTCGGCGTTGCCCGCCTCGCCCAGACGGCGCAGCGTCTGCAAGAAGTCGCCACCGTCGGCTGTAACGCGCCAGATCTCGAGCTCGGCGTTGCTGCCCGCCGACTGTGAGGCGATCCGCTGACGCAGATCGTTCATGCCGCCGACGGCCTTGCCGTCGAGGCTCACCACGATATCGCCGAAGCGCATGCCGGCCCGCGCGGCTGCGCCGCCGGCCGTCGCCTCGAGGATGAGGGCACCGTTGGCGTTGGCGAGACCGAGCGCGGCCGCGAGCGGCTGGTCCAAGGTGTCCATCTTGGCGCCGATCGATCCCTTCTGCGGGTCGGTGGGCTGGCTACTGAGCTTCGCCGTGAGCTTCAGCATGCGGCCCGCAGGCGGCCCCGGCTGGTTTGGCTCGGGTCGGCTGGGCGCAGGAGCAGACGGCGCCGGCTGAGATGGAGGCGGAGGTGGCGCCGGCGTTGCGGTTGGCGGCGCGGGGGCGGGGAGGGAGGGTGCGGGAGGCGGGGGTGTCGCCGGCCGGGGAGCCGGCGGCGTTGGCGATGCAGCGGGCGGCTGCTGCACGACAGGGGTCGGAACGGGCTGCACCAGTGCCGGTGGCCGCGGCATGCGCACGATGCTGATCCCGGTATCGGCGATGCGGTTCAGCAGCGGCGGCCCCGCCGTGGAGGCAAATCGGGGCGGCGCAATGCTTGTGCCGGCGTGCGCCGCATCGGGAAGGGCAAGACCCGCAGCGAGCGCAAGGATAGAAACGCGGCAGCCGCCGCCGGTACGCCAGTTCATGCACCAGCTCCCGTGGAGCGCGAATCCGCGACGACATATAGCGACCGCGCCTCGGCGACACAAATGGCGAGACCGTTGGCGACCGATGCTGACGAGACGCTCTTTGCCGCCGCGGACGCTTGCCGACCGGCGCCAGCCTCCGGGATCCAGCAATGGGGTACTGAGCCTGCGCCAATGGGGTTAAGAGCGCGAAGCTCGTTCCTCGCGCGCCACACACTGAGGCGCGATCAGGAACGCTAGTTCGCGCCGGAAAGCGCGTTCGCACGCCAGGGCGTGTTATCGGGCGGCAGGCTCGGAGCCGGTGCCGGGTTTTCGCCCCCAGGAGCAGGCTTGGCGGGGGCTGCGGCCGTGGAGGCCTTTGCCGGTGGTGCCGGCTGTCCGCCCGAGGGCTTGTTGACTGCCCCGGACCGTGGCTTGGGCGGCGCGTTGGGGTCGGTCTTGGGAGTGGTTGCACGCGGAGCCGCAGGCCCGCCCGTCTCACCTTCGGTCGTCGGTCTGGCGGCCGGGGCAGGCGCCAGCCTTGCCGCAGCGGGCGGCTTGGAGGGGCTGGGGCGCGGGGCAATCTCATCGCCGTCCCTGGCAGGCGGGGCCGGCTGATCCTCGGGTGAAGGCGGCCGGGACACGGCAGAGGCTTTCGGCGGTCTCGGCCGGGGGACGGTGCCCTCCTCGCCCTCTCCCGCTCCCTTGGGCGGCATGGCCGGCATGGTCGGAGCTCTGATCGACCGGGACGTACCGCCCTCTTCGCTGTCGGGGCCGGACCTCGCGGGACCGGTTGGAGCCGCCGGCCTGGGTGCGACCGCCCTCGGGGCCGTCTCGCGCGGCGATGCCCCTTCCTCTCCTTCGCTCCCCGGGCGCTCTTGTGGGGCTGGCGTAACGGGTCCGGAGGGCGGTGCCCTGGGCGCCTGGTCGACTGGAGCCCTGATGGGTGTGGGCGAGCCGGGCGCCGGCGCCGTTTCGATGGTCTTTGCCGGCGCTGTCGTGTGCGAATGCGGTGCGCTTGCCCCCTCCGGAGACGGCGAACTGGTTTGCCGCGGAAGGGCAATCATCACCGCCGCCGCGGAAATGAGCAGGACCGCGGCGGTCGCCAGCCACACCGCAGCCTTGCGGCTCTTGCTGGTATGGCGCAGCGGCCGGCTGACACCGATGCGCCGGGTGCGCAAGTCCGCATCGTCACCCTTGGGCGGTCGCATTACGACCCGTGTCGTTACATCGTCGCTGGCGGCCTTGGCCTCATCGACGCGCACAGCCACCACGGTCGTGTTGTCCTGGTCGACGGCACCCTTCTGCTTGACGGCGGCAATCAGGGCGTCCGCCATCTCCTCCGGCGTGGATTGGCGCAGGCGATAGACAACGTCGGCGATCTCGTCGCCTGCAAGCGTGCAGATGCCGTCGCTCGCGAGCACGATCCAATCGCCGGGGCGCAACTCGAGCGGCTCGCTGCGCAAATCTATCAGGTCGATCTTGGAGCCCGTCAGGGCGGAGCGCAGGGCGTTGCGGTTGCGGTTCCTGCGAGCCTCGGAACGCGAGATGCGATTTTGACGCGCCTGCTCGTCGAGGAACGAACCCAGCGAGTGGTCCGCATTGAGCCGAATGACGTCAGGCAGCCGGTAGAGCAAGAGGAGCGAGTCGCCGACGCTGGTCCAGCGCAAACCCACATCGTCGATCCAGGCGGCAACGAGCGTGCAGCCCATGCCACGCAGTGCCGCATTCTGCTCGACGCCCTTCGCCAGCGCATCGTTGCTGGCCTGCAGGGCCGTCTTCAAGCGCGTGTCGAAGGGTGCGGAGGTGGCGGCGAAAACCTCTGTGAACGTCTGACAGGCGGTCTGCCCGGCAACGGCACCACCAGTATGACCACCCATGCCGTCGGCAAGGACCGCGAGTAGCCCGGTCCCCTCTCCTTTCGCGGAGACGGTCCCCTCGGCCGGCCAGAGACGGAAGGCATCTTCTTGCCCCGAGCGCGCGCCCGTGGTCTCGCGGGCCGCACTCGACAAGACGAGCGTCATGCGTCCTGAACCTCGTCACTCCACGAGAACTCGGGACCACAGAAAGGAACGAACAGCAGCGTCGTGCGGCCAATGCGGATAAGGTCGTTCGGCCTGAGCTCGGTCGGACTGAGCACGGGCTGACCACCGAGCCTCACGAGGTTCGACTTGCCGCCGTGCTGCAGATAGAAGACGCGCTGCTCCTCGTCGAAGGTGATGAACGCGTGCTCCTCGCGCGAGATGGAATCGTCGCCGAAGCTCAGACTGACGCGCTGGTTGGTATCCCGACCGACGGAGTTCATGCCGACGAACACGGGGCAGAAGTTGCCGCGGCCCGGACCCTTCACCACCACCACCCAAGCGGCTACAGGCTCGGTCTCGACCCCAATGCCGCGCACATACTCCGTTTTGGCCTCTCCCATCCGCATTGTCGGCATGGCGCCTTGCCTGCCGTCTCCTTCTTGCGACTGTCCATGACCGCCGATCAGGCGCGTCCGACCAATAACTGTTCCCGCTGGTGCAGGCTCCGGCTTGGGTGCTTCACGTTCTTGCGTGACTTCGGACTGAGCCGGGTCCGGTTGTTTCGTCTCTCCCAGACCGCGAAGGCGCCCTGCGCCTCCTGAAATTGATCGATCCACAACGTCCGACCGAGGGACAACGCGCGTCTTGCGTTCCTCAAGACCGTCCTCGCCAGCATCCTCGTCACCATTGCCTGGATTGCTGCTCATGGCAAGAACCCCTTTCGGTACCTTTCTGCTACAACCGCGACCGGATCGGGTTGCACGAAACATCACACTTGGCGGCCCCGGGGGCATGTACCCGACGGAACAAATCCTCACTTATCGGCCTGTTGCCTCGGGTCTAGGTGAGAATCTCCGTATTGGCTCGAAACCGCAATCGAACCTCGCCCAATTCGACCAGGTCTCCGTCATTCAGGTCGTGCGACTGCTGCCTGACCTTGTTGACGATGACACCGTTGTCCCCGCCCAGATCCGTGATCACGAAGCGACGTGTATCTGCATTGTAGTGCAGAAGTGCGTGCCGCCGCGAAATCGAATCATTAAGGAGGCAGATATCGTTATCGCGATGCCGCCCGATGCGCACGTTGGTTGTCTGGAGGGGGTACTGCGAAGCGTTGCCATCCAGCATGTCGAGCCAGCCGTAGATCGTACCGCCCTCGGCTTCCGCCTCCTCCTCCTCGGCTTGCCTCGCCTTGCGGGCGGCATGGCTGCTGAAGGCGAACAGGGCAAGCCCGATCGTCCCGAGGCCTACGGCCACGCCGCTGATGGCGGCCACGGCCGGGTTCTCCCCCGCCCAGGCCACCAGCTTCTCGTGCCAGGCTGCCGGTTGTGGCTGCTCGCTCGGTGAAGACGGGTCCGCGACATGGGCAGGCTCGGGCGGTGGCGGCGGCGTCGGCACGGTCAACGCATACTCCAACGCCTCCGACTTGCCGCCCGCGAAGTCCGCGGTGATCCTGAGCGTGGTGAGCCCGGGAGGCTCCTTGAGTGTGATCCGGGCCGTACCGCCGTTCTCCAGGGCCTCGGCAGCGAATTGATTGCCGACCGTGTACTTTTGCGTGCCGCCCACGCGCACTTCCCTGCGGAAGCCGCCCGTTTCCTCGGCGAGTCGGCGGATGTTCTGGAACGTCGGCAGGTTGGCGGCCTCCGCGGCAAAGCCCAGGGCATGGATGATGACACCTGCCTCCTTCGCCGCCTTGACCACCTGATCGTGGTCGTAGCTCGTGTCGTCGGAGTTGCCATCGCCCAGGATCACCAGCGCCTTGCGATCGGCGCGTTCCTTGGCAAGCTTGCCGATCGCCTCCAACGAGCCCTTGTAGAGTTGCGTCGGAAGCAGCACGCCCCTGACGCCTTTCACCTTCTTCTCGAAGTCCGCCTTGGAGGCGTCGAAGTCAGCGATGAGATTGAGGTCATTGGCAATCGTATAGGCGGCAAACCGCTGCTTGTCGGTGCGCATATCGGCGATCTTCAGCACGGTATCCACCATGCTGGAGGTCAGCGCGCGGCGACTGGGCTCCATCATCTGGATGATGAACATGGCGGCCAGCGACTGGTTGCGCGGCTCGAAGCGCACCTGCAACCGTTCTGTGCGCCCCTTGACGTTCGCCCGCACTTCCTTGAACTGTACGGCATCGGTGGCCCAGAGATTGCAGCTCAGATTCGTCACTGGCGGAGCGGGCGCGGCCGCGGCAGGGTCATCCGAGCCGGTGGAAGTGGATGGGGCGGACGGCGCGAGTTCGGGCGGCGTGCATTGCGCCAGCAACCGGAGGTCCTGGGCGTGGGCGACGCCAGATGGCAGACCCGACAGCCAAAGAGCGATCGTGCCTAACACCACCCCATGGCGACGGAGTCGCATCATCCGCACGTCCCCGATTCACAGGAAATTCCGCACATTCTATGCTGGGCACCGGGAGCGTTCAACCCGAGCCCGGCATTATCGTCAAGCATTCGGCTCAATGATCGACTATGGACGGAGGTGGCCGTTCTCGAGTCTCGGCAGGGTCTGCCGCGCCGTGGCGCTGGAGCTTGATTACGGTGAGAAATTGCTGCCTTTCCAGTCGATGACGACCGCCAACGCCTTGGGATCGACCTGATGAGCCCGCTGGATCCCGCGACCCTCTCGAAGGGTACGAAGATCGATCAGTACGTCGTCACCAGCGTGCTCGGTCGCGGCGGATTCGGCATCACCTATCTGGTGCACGACGAATCACTGCAGAAGGACTTCGCCCTGAAGGAGTTCTTCCCCGAGGATCTCGTTATCCGTGAAGGGTCTGCGATCCGCTTCACGGCCAAGCCGCACAGCGAGGCCGACTACCTCTGGGGGCTCAAGAAGTTCTACGATGAGGCGCGCCTGCTGGCGCAATTCAACCACGGCAACATCGTCAGCGTCAGGCGCGTATTCGAGGCCAACAACTCCGCTTACATGCTGCTCGACTTCATCAAGGGCAGCACGCTTGAGAAGTGGTTGCAGGGTCTCGACAGCCCGCCGACGCAGGAGGAACTCGATCTCATCTCGGCGCCCCTGCTGAACGCGCTCGAGCTCGTGCACGCCAACAAGACCTGGCATCTCGACATCTCGCCCGACAACATCATGATCCGCGCCAGCGACGGCGCGCCCATCCTGCTCGACTTCGGCGCGTCGCGCTTCGAGATCAAGCAGCACTCCCAGCTGGTGTCGGCGCTCGTCTTCAAGAGCGGCTACTCGGCGCCCGAGCAATACACCTCCAATGCCGACCGCTATGGCGCGTGGACCGACATCTATGCGTGCGGCGCGACCATCTACCGGGCCATCGCCGGCAGCCGGCCGATCGAGGCGACATCGCGCCAGATCCAGGACGAGCTGCAGCCGGCGGAGGAGGTCGGCAAGGGGCGGTATCGGCCCACCTTCCTGAAGGCGGTGGACTGGGCGCTCGAGCTTCGCCCGCGCGACCGGCCGCAAAACATTGCCGAGTGGCGCAAGGAGCTGCTCGCGGGCGGCGGCCCCGTGCCGCTGGCAAAGACGCGGGTGCTCGAAGGGCGAACGCGGATTGTCGAGTCCGCCGAACTGCCCGCACCCAAGCCGGTGCTGGAGCCGGCTCCCTTTGTCAGGCCCAGCCGGAAACCCGCGTTCGACCGCCGCGCCAGCGCGGTCGCCTTGGGCGTGCTGCTGCTGGGCGCGGGCATCAGCGCGGACCGCTATGCCCCGGACCTGCAGTACAATCCGGTCACCTTGGTCCGGAAAGCGATGGTTGGATCCACACCCTTGAGCGCTCCTGGATGCAGCGGCACCTCGGACTCCTGCTGGGGAGCGGTCGTGGAGAAGAACGGCGGGATATTCGCGCGCATCAAGGAGCCGAGCAGGGAGGCGGCTGAGAACGGCGCCATGAGCCTTTGCGCAGAGAAGGTCGGGCCGGGCGGCTGCCGGGTGAGTGCGGTTCTCTCCAAGAAGGAGTGCTGGGCGCTGTTCGAGGTGCCGAGCAATACCGCGGACTGGCGCAGTGCCGCCGGCCCCACTGTTGAGGAAGCCAAGGCCAACGCCAAGGCTTCCTGCGAGAGCAATTTCGGCTATTGCCGGATCGCGATGACGTTCTGCGCCGACGGGAGCAACCGGGCCGGCGAATCGGATTGATCTTCTCGCCGCTCGCCGCGATGCTGCGCGCCGAGGTCAGCGGACCAGGCGGGACAGCCTCAGCTTGGCGGCGCCGAAAGTGATTTCCTGGCCGGTGTCGCTCAGGGCGACGATGCGGTTGCCGAGTGGCGAGCCGTCCACCTTCGTGCCGTTGGTGGATCCGAGGTCGCGCAGTGTCAAACCCTGACGCGACTCGTAGGTGATCTGCGCATGGGCCCCCGAGACGCTGTCGTCGTCGATGACGAGTTGCGCCCGGTTTCGGTCACGGCCCACCGTCCAGGTCTTCGCCTCCGTCTGCGGCCGGAGCTCGAACTGCAGCGCGCGCCCCGCGGTGTCGAAACCCGACAGCATCCAGCCCGGCACACCCGAATAGGCACCGTTCGCAGGCGACGCGGCGCCCGCACCGAATTTGAACTCGGCGCTGCCGAACCGGACGGTATCGCCCATTTGCGCCTTTGCGCTGCTCACGCGCTTGCCGTTCAGGAAGGTGCCGTTCGACGAGTTCAGATCGGTGATCGTGAGACGCTGGCTTTGCGCATCGAAGTCCAGACGCGCGTGGGAGGAGGACACCGTGTCGTCCTCGATCACGATTTCGTTGCTCCGGCCGCGCCCGACCGTGACCGTCTTGCCGCCGGCCAGCGCAAAGCTGCGTCCGCCACGGACCGGCTGCAGGGAAACAGCGGCAGCCGTGGTCGCAAGATTCGCGGGCCCGGCCTGGCGTTCCCGATCGCGTGCCTCCTGGTACTCATCCCGCCCTCGCTGCGCCCCCTTCTGGACGCCGGTGAAGCGGCGGCTGACGTATTGACCGACGGCGCTGACGGCGGCACCGCCGCGCCAGGCAAACACGACGGCTACCACGGCAAGCGTCACGGCCATTCCGATCAGCACAGGCAACAGCAAACTGTTGCCGCTGCTCAAGGGGGACAGGAGGCAGGCGTGCCCGACGGCGGTGTAGGTGATATTGAGCTCGCGCAAGAAGCGCGTGACCTCCCCCGAATGGATTGAGAAGAAGACGCCCTGCGCCCCCTTGGGGGAAAAGGAGTTTACGCCGACGACGGTGCCGCAGCTGTCGATCAGGGGACCGCCGCTATTGCCCGGGTTGATTGGCGCGTTGTGCTGCACGGTGCGGGCATTGATGACCTGCGTCTGCGTCAGCGGCGTGTTGGTGGCCGAATAGATGCGCGACACCATCCCCGGCGTAATCGTCGAATCGAAGCCGCTCGGCTCCTTCATGGCCGCGAACAACTCCGGGCGTGTCCGGATCGACTGCGCCTTCATGACATCGGCTACGCCGGGGAAACCCACGGCCACGACGTTGGTGAGCTTTTCGGGCTCATAGTCGCCAAGGGTCAGCGAGCGTCCGGGGAGGTCGTCGTAGGCTTCCAGAACCGCAAGGTCGGTATGGGAACGGCGGTCGATAAGCCGCGCCTCGACCAGTTTGCCGTCGCGTCCCTCGCGGTATCCCACATAGAACTTCTCGCCATCGACCACGACATGGAAGTTGGTGACCAGGATGCGGCGCCCGTTGACCAGGAAGCCGGTCCCGGTGCCCATGCCGGTCTTCCGCTCCGTGTAGATCTTGAAGACGCTGGCCTCGATCTTCTTGACGTCGAAGGTTGCGAGCGCCCCCCCGCACCACGCTGCCGCCATCGCGATCAGCATCGCCGTGCTCAGCGCCGTTCGGCAAACGTGGCAGGCCAGCCCGGATCGTGGCATGTACAGCATTCGATCCCCCAAAGGCCTATGCGTGCAGCTCGACGGGTTGCCTGGCTCGAAACGGTTTCGCAGCAGAAATCATACCAGCTGACGGCGCATTTGCCACCACCGAGACAGGCGGATCGCGGGGCAAGGGTAACCATCCACAGCAGTAGCTCCGACAGCGACGCGCCATGCCGACTACCGCGCGGACAGGCAAATCGCTAGACTTGGCGAGTCGGCGTGTGCGTAACGTCTGGAGGGAATTGCGATGCCTGCCTCCGTGCTCAGAATTGTCGTTGCTGCCACGATGCTCGCTGCGAGTTGTCCCCTGCCCGCCAGCGCGCAGTTCGGGCTCCCGGGCATGCCGCGAGTCGGCCGCCTCCCTCTGCCGGTTCCGGGGCCGGGCCGGGCATTCCGGGTGCTACCCGGCATGCATTTCGGCAAGTTCCGCCGCACCTTCGGCATCATCGGCGCCGTCGCCGTCGGCTCGGTCATTCTGCACCGCCTCAACCGGCGAGAGGGCGTCGAGGTCACGCGCCGCACGCGCGTGGTGCTCGACAAGGATCCCAACCAGGAAGTCACCGACGTCTACCGGACACCCGATGGCAGCAAGCAGGTGACGATCACCGCCGGCCCCACGCAGAAGGTCTCCAACTTCAGGGACGACCCGGCGCTTCAGGCAACCGCTGAGTCCATCCAGCAGGGCAACAGCAGCGAGAGCGGCAAGTCGAAGGGCAAGAGCGACACCTTGTCCGCAAGCGAGGTCGTGAAGGTTGACCAGTTGCCTGGCGACGCCGACTGCCGCAGGGTGACGATGCAGATGGAGGTCAAGAGCGCCGCCAAGGGCAGGAAGAAGGCGGAACAACAATCCGACGACGGCAAGACCACCAACGTTTCGGTCCTGTGCAACACCGGCGGAGAGTGGAAGCCCGCCTCGATCTGAGCGTTGCAGGGCGACACCAGCATCTTGGCCGCTTAGCTGTCGCCCTGCGTGCTGAGCTGGGTCTCGATCCGCATGCCGTCGCGAACCTCGACGAGGCAACCCCGGCGGTTGCCGATCCCGTCGATAGTAACCAGGCAATCGAAACACTCGGGCATCGTGCAGTGCCGCGCGCGATCCTTGCTGGCGGCAACAGCGCACTGCGCGTGATCTGCAGCCCGCATGGTTTCAGCCACGCTGTCACCGGCGCGGGCTTCCACCCGCCGGCCATCGATGGTCACCACAATGCTTCTGCCTCTCGCTTCACGCAACCGTCTGAACATGGAATCTCCGCGCAGTTGCGTTTCCCTTCGCCGGCGCCTCAGGAG
>Ga0111539_10003923_pt1 | contig 19552 bp, 15 predicted proteins | sample RhiMethybrSRZTD1_FD_79667 | JGI IMG/M metagenome (GOLD analysis project Ga0111539, IMG submission 79667) | Populus rhizosphere microbial communities from Tennessee, USA - Rhizosphere MetaG P. TD hybrid SRZTD1 (version 2) (version 2) | ecosystem: Host-associated > Plants > Roots > Rhizosphere >... | reverse complement strand
TTGGGATCAGAAAGGCGGTAGGGGCACAAAAGAATCAACTCGTTTACCAATTTGGGCTTGAATCGATCTTGCTCGCGATGATTTCGATGATGATAGGAGTAATGCTGATGATTATTTTTCTTCCTTACTTTAATTCATTCACAGGAAAAGGTATTGCCATCACGTTCGGCGATGTGCTCGAACTGCTTACTTATTCTTGTTGCATAACGTTGCTTGTTGGTTTGGTTGCCGGAAGTTATCCTGCACTTTTTCTTTCTGGGTTTCGCCCCGCAGTTGTTTTAAAAGGCCAATTTACGTCGCGTCTTACTGCTGGATTCACCAAACCACTGGTTGTTATCCAGTTTGCATTGTCAGCTTTTCTCATTATCAGCGCAGTGATCATGTATCGCCAGATGCAGTTCATTGCGCGCAAGGATCTAGGTTTCGACAAGGATAACATTGTCGCGATACCTGCGCAGAAAGGATGGACTAAGGAATCTGAAAAAATCCTTCAGCACTTCAGGACCCGATTGGAAAAGGAATCTTCTGTCCTCTCCATGGCTGGCACTACTTTTTCATTCAACAGAGGTTATAATAAATATGGCTTCAAAGTGAACGACGAACATAAATCTGCTCATGTATATGGAGTTGATCCGGATTATTTGACAACCCTGGGAATTCAATTGCTGCAAGGGAGAAATTTTGACCTGCGGATTCCTGCAGATAGCGACGCCATTGTCGTGAATGAGGCGCTTGTAAGAGAAATGAAATGGAAAGATCCTTTAAATGAATATTTAAACTGGAGAGAAGATACCGTTGGATTAGGTTCAAAAGTTATTGGAGTTATCAAAGATCATCACTTTTCCTCCCTTGAAGGCGACATCGAGCCTATGCTGCTTTCTATGGATAAAGACTACGCCGGACATCTCAACGTGATGCTGGTCAAGCTTGCTCCAGGAGATTTGAGAGAATCGATTGACATGCTGCGTAGGGCATGGGTTGAGATCTCTCCGTCCCTGCCTTTCGAGTACTCATTTTTGGATGACGACGTTGCCGCGCAATATGCATCATATGACCGCTGGATGAAGATCATGGGATTCTCAACAGGCTTTGCAATACTTATATCGTCACTTGGCCTGTTTGGTCTGTCCGGGATTAACGCCGTAAATCGAACAAAAGAGATTGGAATTAGGAAAGTTATGGGAGCCGAACTCATGAGCATCTTTATACTACTCAACAAGCAATACGCTTGGCTTGCCGTGATTGCTTTCGCTATTGCCGCGCCGGCATCATGGTACGTGATGAGTCAATGGCTTTCTGATTTCAAATTCGCTATCACCATCGGCTGGGACCTGTTTGCAATAAGCATGGCAGCCGGATTGCTTATAGCCCTTCTTACCGTGAGCTATCACGCAATCAGAACTGCATCGATTAATCCCGCAGAAACGTTGAAATACGAATGAGGCGTTCCCATACCCTATACCTCTATACCCTATACCTTAATAGGCCTGATCCTCACATTCAGCCCGGAGTCAACAATAACAAAATGATTGGCCGGTATCAACGTCCAGTCTTTTGCATCCGTGAGCTTTTCCGATACGACCAACACAGCGTGATCATTATCTTCTGGCGCTACCATTTGACTTATCCCATCCTCCACAACATAACGGCTGCCCTCGGAGTGATAAAGCGTCAGTGGATCCTCATTAGGAGAAGTGACGTAACGCGTGCCTACAATAAACGAACCATTGGTGATTACCATGTTTAAATAAGCGGGTTCATGTATACCGTTATCCGACATCATTTTCTTAAGACCTGTGAAAGTATGCTCGAAAGCATCTATAATTGTGTTCGGTCCAATCGTCTTGTGATTCGCATAGAGGTAATTAATCAGGTATGCGAATATGTGCTCTGAATCAGTTTGTCCTTTTATCCAATTGTAGATCTCATCGCTTAATGGTTCGCGGATCTTCCTTTTAATGGCAGAGAAATTTTCGACGCCACCGTTGTGCATCATGAGAAGATTCTTGTGCTGAAATGGATGACAATTAGATTCTGAAACCTCACCTACGCTCGCTGCCCTCACATGAGCGACAAAGCAATCAGTTCTGACCTTTGGCGCAAGGTTACGGAGGTTCCGGTTGCTCCATGCAGGATTAACCGATACGAACGTAACTGGCTCTTCATTAACTTCTTTAGCATACCACCCGATACCAAAGCCATCACCGTTCAGCGGTTCTTCAATTTCCTTTGCGCTGATGCTTTGATTTACGAGAGAGTTTTTAGGCTGATATAGCAGCTTATCGATAACAATGGGCGAGCCCAGATACGCCATTAAGCGACACATAAATGGGGGGTTATATCCGAAAAGTTACAGCTTTGTGAATATAAACCGCCAGTCCGGAGCTACAACTATTGTTTCTTTTCAAAGAGAAGTGCCGCCGAATTCAGGCAGTAACGCAATCCCGTTGGTTCGGGTCCGTCATCAAAAACATGACCCAGGTGTCCGCCACATCTACTACAAACAACTTCGTCGCGAACCATATTGTAACTAAGATCATTTAAAATGAGTACCGCCGAATCTGCGAGTGGCTTGTAAAAGCTTGGCCATCCTGTACCTGATTCAAACTTGGTCTCGGAATCAAAAAGTGCCAGCTTACAAGCAGCGCAGTGATAGATTCCCTTTTCATGATTGTCCCAGTATTCACCTGTAAACGCGCGTTCAGTTCCTTTTTCTCTAAGCACGCTGTATTGAATTGGAGTCAATTGTTTTTTCCACTCGTCTTCGGTTTTTACAAATTCAAATCTCGACTCCTGTTTCTTTTGAGAGGCCTTCCTGTTCTGTGAACACGCCGGAAACATCAGGCCCAGCACGAGCAATAAAACCAGGTTCTTCTTTTTCATACGATCACAATTATCAGCATTTACGATTTAAGGGCTTCTTTGAGATTTCATCTGGTCATCATAAACGTCTCTTAGCACTAAAAATGGCCAACTTATTAAGATTCCCACCAGATGTCAGAAATCTGCAAAATTTTAAACTTTTTGGGGAGCGGTTAGGCATATTTTTGCTTGAATATCAAAGAAACGGTATTATTACCTAATCATGAAAAAGACCTCATTCCTTTTGTTTTTTGCTGCAATGAGTTTAGGCCCGGCTGTTGCGCAAAACTACAAAATGCACTCTGTCTTTATTTACAGCTTTACGAGGTACGTTCAGTGGCCCGATGCGTATAACCAGGGAGACTTCGAGATTATGGTCCTTGGAGACTCGCCAATCTTCGACGAATTAAAAGCAATGGCGCAGGCAAAAAAAGTCGGCGATCGTCCAATCAAAATCACAAAGATCAAAGAGGCCTCTGAGATCAGGAAGTGTAACATTCTGTTCTTGTCGACAACTAAGTCCGCCCAGATAGCAGAGGTTATGGAAAAGGTCAATACACAATCCATCCTTGTTGTTACTGAGGAACCAGGCCTTGCGCAAAAAGGCAGTGATATAAATTTTATCGTGAAAGATGGTAAATTGGCATTTGAATTAAATCAAGCGTCTGTCAACAAGCAAGGCCTCAAAGTCAGCATTGAATTAACCCGCCTGGCGATACTGATTTAAAAGAATCTATGGAAGAAAAAGAAAAGAAGAAGCTGCGGCTTCGATTGACCATTGGTAATAAAATACTCGGTGGTTTCCTCATCCTAATAGCCCTCTTTATAGTCAATGGTGCTATCATTTTTTGGAAGGGCAATGTAATTGACAATGTAGTAAATAGCTCGAGCCAGGTTTACAGGCCATCACAGGACGCTATCAAGGATTTTATACTGATGGTAACCAGATCAAAGATGCTGGTTACTAACTGGGTGTACCTGCAAACAAATCAGGAAGACAAGAATGCATTGAGACAACTACAGGATTATGAATATCCTGCTCTTCGCGAGACGATCACTAAATTGATGCCTACATGGGAAAGTGATAGTCAGCGCATGTGGATGGACACCGTGTTCCTCAAGTTCGATACGCTCCTGAATACGCAGAAGCAATCCATCATGGCCAACCTCCAGTCATTCGAGAACTATGAAGATCCGTTAACAAAGCTGTTGGCAGAAGATGCAATTGAAAGTCAGATCATCCCCCGTACTTCGGATCTTATCAGCCGGTTAAACAGGATTGCGCAAAAACAAAATCAAGTGACGCTAAAGTCAGATGTGGATGTCATTGATTCCATCAAAAGCCTGCGAAATTATACATTGATCCTTGGCGCCGGCATCATAATAATTGGAATGATGAGCGCCCTCTTCCTAATGAGGTCCATTACGAAACCTGTCAACTTCCTTAAAAATGTTGTTGTTAAGCTGGGTCGTGGTGAGTTAGTAGAAGACAAACAGAGCAAAGTAAGCTCAGATGAAATAGGAGAGATGGCGACGGCAATGGATAACCTTGTCGCAGGATTAAAACGAACAAGCTTGTTTGCTGAAAACATTGGAAATGGAAAGTACAATACGGAGTTCAAGCCTTTGAGCGAGCACGACGTATTAGGAAATGCGCTGATCAACATGCGCGACAACTTGTCAAAGGTGGCCGAGGATGACAAGAAGAGGAACTGGGCAACGGAAGGTATGGCTAAGTTCGGTGAGATCTTGAGAACAAACACCAACGACCTGGGAAGGCTTGCAGAAGAAATTATAGGCAATCTCGTGAAGTATCTGAAGGCGAACCAGGGCGCGCTTTACATCATTGATGATGTAGAGTCTGGCGAAGAGCCCACGATGTCAATGAAGGCATGTTATGCATGGGATAAAAAGAAATTTCTGAATCATAAGATATACAAAGGCGAAGGACTGGCGGGACAGGCATGGCAGGAAGGCGACATTGTGTACCTGACTGAGGTTCCACAAAGTTATGTTAAAATCACGTCTGGGCTAGGCGATGCAAACCCTACGAGCGTATTGATTGTACCACTCAAGGTAAATGACCAGATCTTTGGCGTGGTTGAAATAGCGTCATTTAGTGTTTTCCACGATTTTGAAATTGAATTTGTTCAAAAGATCGCAGAAACTATCGCATCAACCATTTCAACGGTCAAAATCAATGCGCGTACGCAACATCTGCTTGAAGAGTCACAGGAAATGACTGAACAAATGCGTGCACAGGAAGAAGAGATGCGTCAAAATATGGAAGAGTTGCAGGCTACCCAGGAAGAAATGCAGCGCAGCCAGTCGGAAACAGATAGCACTCTTTCAGCAATACATGGCTCACTTTCGGTGGCCGACTATAGCGTGGAGGGATCACTTACGAAGGTCAACAGCAATTTCCTTCAACTGTTCGGTTATAGCCAGGACGATGTTGTAGGGGAGCATCACCGGATCTTCGCTACGAAGGAAGACAAGAACAGCGACGACTACCGTCAGTTCTGGAGGGACCTTGCTTCGGGCTATCCGAAAAAAGGAAACTATAACAGGATCAACAGGAAGGGAGAAATAATAAGAGTAAAGTCCAGTTTCGCGCCGATCAAGAATCGTGCAGGCGAAGTTGTTAAAGTTATGGAGATCACTTATGAAGCGCATTAATCACAGAGCGACAAGAATTTAGGTTGAAAAAAAAGAGGGATGTACGTCCCTCTTTTTGTTTTCAATACTCCGTAGTTAATTCGAACGGCGCAGTAGCGGAATCCACAACTTTTCCATCTTCGCACTTTAGCACACGGGCAGGAAACTTTTTGATAAGGCCATAACTGTGTGTAGCCATCAGCACTGCAGTACCGCTATTGTTGATTTGTTGGAAGATCTTCAATATGCCACCCGATACTTCAGGATCCAGATTACCTGTGGGTTCATCCGCAAGAAGTATTTGAGGTTCATTGATCAATGCTCTTGCGATAACAACTCTTTGCTGCTCGCCACCCGATAGTTGATGCGGCATTTTTTTCTCCACGGAACCAAGGCCAACTTGCATCAATACCTCAGCAAGCCGCGCCTTCATTTTTACGTTATCTCTCCAACTTGTTGCCTTCATAACAAACAGAAGATTCTCGGCAACTGTACGATCATTAAAGAGCTGGAAATCCTGAAATATTATTCCGAGTTTCCGGCGAAGTAATGGAACATCTGAACTTTTGATTCCGCGAATCTTAAATCCTGCTACGGTGATATCGCCTAATCGCAAAGGCAGGTCAGCATACAGGGTCTTAAGCAGCGATGACTTGCCTGAGCCTGTGCGGCCCACCAGGTAAACAAACTCGCCTTTTTGAATATCAAAGCTGACGTCTCCAAGGATTGTGTTATGGTCCTGGAAAATACTTGTCTCTTTAATTGAAACTACTGGATCGGTCGAGAACATATGATGTTATTCGCCTGTAAATCTATCGATGTGAAAAGGCTTTTTTAATTAAACGATTAACCATTTACCTTCTTATGGTCAGCGAGGAATTTTGCAAGCCCTGCATCGGTAAGAGGATGTTTTAGCAGCCCGGTAATTACAGTGAGTGGACACGTTACGACATCTGCGCCAAGCTCCGCGCACTGAAGCAGGTGTATGGTGTGTCGAATTGAGGCTGCAAGTATTTCGGTTTCAAAACCGTAGTTGTTATAGATATTTACGATCTGAGCGATCAATTCCAATCCGTCCTGGCCAACATCGTCAAGGCGTCCGATAAAAGGTGAAACGTAAGCAGCGCCGGCTTTTGCTGCGAGTATCGCCTGACCCGCGGAAAACACGAGCGTACAATTGGTTCGGATTCCATCACCCGAGAATTTCTTTATCGCTTTTACTCCATCCTTGATCATTGGGACCTTCACCACGATCTTGTCGTCGATCTTTGCCAGTTCACGCCCCTCCTTAATAATACCCTCGAAGTCGGTGGCAATGACCTCTGCACTTACGTTGGCATCTACAATTTTGCAGATCGCTTTATAATGGGCACGGATGTTTTCGGCACCTTGGATACCTTCCTTGGCCATCAGCGACGGATTAGTGGTGACGCCATCCAAAACACCCAGGTCGTAAGCTTCTTTGATTTCGTTGAGATTTGCTGTGTCGATAAAGAATTTCATTGGTCTAAGTTTTATCTATTTTAATTACTTATGAGAATGTGTTCAATGATCCTCGAATTGCCGATAGATAATTACTATCCCCTTCATCTACATTGAGTTACATGAATGCGAAGTCCTTCCAGGCTATTCGGGCCCCAAGTTAAACAGGATTTAGACAAGTTGATGTTGAAAATTGGACCCTTTTGAGAAGAATATCGATGCAGCGGGCCGAAAAAACGAGGTAAAACAAAAAATGGCAAACCGAACATCGCACCGCTACAACCGCCTACCCTTGCTACCTTCCGATCCTGGGGGAGTTCAGCAGGAGCTGGTCGTGCCGATTTGCCGCTGCAAAGATACATCCACACCAGCATAAATAGAACCCTTAAATTTGTAAATACTTAATTTCTTTTTTGTTATACTAACCCGACAAGGTGAAGATTGAATTCAAGCGCACTTGCAATCCTAAATCCGTCAATCTTTAGGTCTTCTTCTATGCTTTCATCGAATTCCAACTCCCGAAGTTCCTTCTGGCCGTTAGATAGGAGAGTAATTTCCGTTCCCTTGAACAAGATCGGATTAACTCGAACGAGAATGGTCATGTCCTCAAACTCCTTCTTATAATACTGATGAACGATATTGTTGGTTTTTGCCACCTTTCATTTTATCTATGGTTGTGCTGAACTTACCCGATCACATTGTCACTGAAAGACTATCCCTTCGCAGGCTAAGGTACGAAGATGCCGAAGAAATTTTTTATACGTATGCCAGTAAGCCAGAGGTAACCCGGTTCGTTTCCTGGCCAACACATCAAACCCTAAGAGATACCAACGCCTTTCTGCGATATGCGATCAACGCATGGGATAGCGGCACTGACTATTCCTTTGCCATAAGATTAAAGGAGAGTAACCGGTTGATTGGAAGTATAGGAGTGATCAACGAAGATGGAAAGCTTCAATTTGGCTACGTTTTCAGTCCGACACAGTGGAACAAGGGGTATGCGACGGAAGTCTGTTTGCGCTTGATGAGTCTCCTTCGAAATCAACAAGGTGTTTATCGAATTCAAAGCTTTGTAGACTCGGAAAATGTTTCATCGGCAAGAGTGCTCATCAAAAGCGGGCTTGTTGAGGAGGCGAGACTCGTGCGATGGTTTCGTTTTGTTAACCAGAACGATGAAGCGAAGGATTGTATCTTATTTAAACTTCCACTTGATTGACGTAAAGATCTGTTAACTTAATTTGATTAACGTAATCTTCCTCTAGCAACGATGCCCAGGCATTTAGATATGCGATCACATCATTTTTTACATTGAAGTAAAGATCCCTTTTACCTTCCGGTAATGAATTGAGAATTCGCTTGTCGCTTAACCGTTCAAGATTCTTAAGGTCATCGGTATCAAAACCGAAACTGATCATTTCAGATATCAGTTCATCCATTGGGAAACCGCTAGTCGGGCAATAGTCATTTAATTGCTCGTTCCAGTCGCCGTACCGTTGCATTGCATAAGAGTGGATTTGATTTTTCTTCAGGTGGGTGACCTGTTGGGCTAGAAATCCGCAGTTGCAACTTCCCATATGACCCCACTGGTAATCGGCGTTGGTGCCAAGGGCCCGCGCCGTTTCTCTCAGGGCGTTGATCACGGAAATATTGTTTCTGGCCATATTGAGTTTCTATTTAATTTAACCAAAAAAAAGACGCACGAATTCACCGGGTCCTGGAATAGTTAGAGCAATCGTCGAACACCAATCCAATCTTCATTTGAGATAGCTCTCAATCTAGATCTCCCTGCTCATCCGTCCGGCTCTTGTTATCGCGCACAATCGCTTAAATGCAGAATAAAAGTGTCACAGATACATTTATTCCACAATTTCAATCGATTTCGATTAATTTAATATTAAATTAGTTTTTTATCGAATGAACAGACTATAGTCAATGCTGGCAGAAAGTCCACCAAATGTTTCGCATCGCAAAGACCATCAACTTCCCTTCAGGAAAGGCGACAGTCTGGACGATGTACACCTCTGGCAGAATGTCAAACGTGACAATGAACTTGCATTTTCTGTTCTTTATAGGAAGTATACACAGCGACTCTATAATTATGGTATGCACTCCTGTCACGATCGCGACCTCGTGATGGATTGCTTGCAAGAATTATTTGTTTCCATTTGGGATAAAAGAAAGAATTTAACTACTGTTCATTCAGTCAGCTCATACCTCTTCAAGTCCTTTCGACGTTTGCTTATGAAAAAGCTATCGTGGCGAAAAAGATTTCTGCAAACTTTGGAAGCCAACAAGGAAAAGTATTTCGAAGTAATTCTGCCCGTCGAGGCCCTCATTGAAAAAGGAGAGGATCAAGAGGAACAATCCGAAAGATTACGCCGTTCTCTCGTCGCTTTGACAAAGCGGCAACGTGAAGCTATTTTTCTAAGATTCTACAACGACTTAAGCTATTCGGATATCGCTTCAATAATGGAACTTCAGGTTGATTCGGTTTATAATATTATCTCGAAAGCGATCGATTCATTGAGACAAAACCTCAAAACCTTCGTTGTTTCTGGATTGATCACAATTCTGCTCATCCTTCAATAGCCTTCTTGACACTATTCTTGTCAATTTTTACCCGTCGACGTTTCGGGGGTTCCTGTTTTGCCCGGACCCGATCGGCGATCACAAAAAAAACTGAAATAAAATGATGAGAAATCGATTGCATTTGACTCATAGGTGCATAACGCAGGATTTCGAATCAATGAGGTATACAGATTTTACGGTCAATGACTTTGCGACGGATGAGTATTTCCAGAGCTGGGTCTTTAATACCGGTGACGAAAGCGTCCGAAATTTTTGGGAAGCGTGGCTTTTGGAACATCCCGAAAGGAGGCAAGACGTTGCCGATGCGAGGAAGCTGGTTGGGGCTGTCAAATTTTCGAATTACGAGCTTGGCGGTGATGAGCTTGCCGAACTTTGGAACCGTATTCACAGTGCCGATAAATTAATGGCATCAGGGAAGAAAGTAGTAGAGTTCGGTTGGATATATCGGATTGCTGCCTCTCTTATTATAGTCGGCATTGTCAGCTTGATCTATTTGATGGTAAACGACAAACCCTGGCTCGAGTATCACACGTCCTATGGCGAAACCAGGTCTATTACATTGCCGGATGGCTCTTCGGTTGTATTGAATGCCAATTCAAGGCTGACGGTTTTTTCTGATTGGAGCAAACGACCTACTAGGGAAATCTGGCTAGATGGCGAAGCATTCTTTTCAGTCGTTCATAAAACAAATAATCAACCATTTAAAGTTATCACCGGTGAAGGCGTCACAGTCGAGGTGTTGGGAACAACGTTCAATGTTTACAACAGGACCAATGGCACAAAAGTAGTTTTGAATTCTGGACAAATTCGGCTTAACCTACCGACAGATCAATCGCCCGAAATGATAGTAATGAAGCCGGGAGAAATGGTGGAATACAAAGAACAGCATTATAAGAAGAAAGCTGTTAATCCGCTTTTGTATACAGCATGGACCAGTAATAGGATAATACTGGATCATACCAGCCTTGCTGAAATGGTGTATATGCTGAAAGACAGTTATGGCCTTGACGTCGAGGTTTCAGATACGAAGCTATTACAGGAAACTGTATCTGGCTCCATGCCTCTTGGCAATCCGGAAATTTTACTTACGCAAATGGCTAAGGCGTTTCAATTAAAGATAAAAAAGGAGGGCAATGTAATAACAGTGGAAGGGGACAATGAACTGAGGTGATCGCGCTATTGAGCGCGCGCAAAAATTCGACAGTATTTGAAAATAACTATACGATTGACTTACAACCTAACTATTCACAACCTATGAAAAAATACTACCTACTAATTGGAATGTTGCTTTTCATGTACCACCAGGCGAGGCCACAACATGCAGATTTGTATGCGGCGGTTCACAAGCCTGCTCATGTTGGACAACAGGAAAAAGATTCGGGCCCGCTGAAACAGGCTCTCGTCGAAATCGAGCGATCATTTCAGGTGTCGATTGCTTACAAAGATGAATGGATCGAAAACAAGCACGTGCATTTCTCGGCTTCAGCATTTAGGGCCCCGGAACAGGCCCTCGACAGCATTCTCAAGGATACAGGCTTGTATTACGAGAAAGCAGGCGACAAATTTTACGTGATTTATAAAAGGAATATTCGAAGCGCTGGTGCTCCTCAGAGTTCGGCTGTGGCGATGCCATCGGTCTACTTAAGCAGGATGGATAATTTCACCAGCCCGCTGATAGTAAATTTCAGTCCGACACGAACCATTGAGCTGCCAATGCTGGTCTCGATTAGTGGGACAATTACGGATGAAAATGGCAATGGCTTTCCTGGAGTAAACGTTGTAGTAAAGGGCACAGCGAGCGGAACGACAACTGACACTAACGGAAAGTATACCCTATCCGTTGATAACGAGAATGCCACCCTGGTTTTTTCTTTTGTGGGATATAAGACCGAGGAGGTATCTATCGCTGGTAGAACGGTAGTTGATGTCGTCATGACGCCGGATGTTCAGTCACTTGATGAAGTTGTTGTTACTGCACTCGGGATAGAAAGGTCAGCCAAGAGTTTGGGATATGCAACATCAAAGGTGAATGCTGATCAGCTTACGATAAATCGTTCACCCAACTTGATGAACTCCCTGCAAGGAAAAATTGCGGGTGTTAATATTTCTTCGTTGGGTACCGGCCCGGGCGGAACGTCGAAGATCCGAATTCGCGGTCAATCTTCCATTAATGGTCAGAACAATCCTCTTATCGTTATCAACGGCGTTCCAATTGATAACACAAACTTTGGAACAAATCCTGGGAACCTCGGAAGTGATAACTCTATCGGAACCAGAGGTGGTGGAGCTACAACTGACGGTGGTGACGGTCTTACGTCAATAAACCCAGATGACGTTGAGAGCATGACTGTGCTGAAAGGTGCAGCTGCATCTGCGCTATACGGGTCACGGGCGAAGGATGGCGTTATCATGATTACCACCAAATCAAGAGGAACGGAGAAGGGCATAGGAGTGACCTACAACATGAATTTCATGGACGACCAGGTGTTGGACTTCACGGATTATCAGTATGAATTTGGACAAGGAGAGAATGGCGCCGGGCCTGCATCCCCGAATGCTCCTGCAAATCCGGTTACCGGTCAGTGGTCATTTGGACCAAGGATTCAACCCGGCATGACGCAGGTATTGTACAACAATGTGGTGGTCCCTTACGAACCTCAAAGGGATATCCTGACTAAATTCTACAGGCACGGTCAGACATTTACAAATACGATTTCCCTTTCCGCAAATGGCGATAAAGGAGGAATGACCCTTTCTGTGGCGAATATGGATAGCAAGGGTATTACGCCAACTAATAACTATAACAGGAAGACCATTAACCTCGGGTTTGGTTATGACCTATCTGAAAAATTAAGTTTCAAGGGGAATATCAACTACTCAAATGAGGACAATAAAAATCCACCCGTTGTGTCGGAGCAGGATAACTCCATTCCTACATCGCTGTACGCAATGGCTAACACCATGCCACTAGACGTACTTAGAGATAATCAATATAATTCACAAGGAGGCGAGGCCAGCTTTTCACGATTCACTAACCGTGTAAATCCGTATTGGGCCTTATCAGAGGTAAAACAAAATATTCGGAGAGATCGCATATTTGGGAACTTGTCGGTAAAATATGATTTCACTCCTTGGCTGTTTGCGCAGGTCCGCGTTGGACAGGATTACTGGTCACGGGCACAGGATTATAGAAACCTGCCAACAGGAAAAAATAGTTTGGCGCAGGGCGGGATTGCCTCGGCGACACCTGGTTTTGTAAACGGTCTATATACACAAGACGCACGAACCTTCAGAGAAACAAACGTTGATTTCCTTGTTTCAGCAACCAAACAATTTAGTGATTTTGGAGTTAACGTCACGGCTGGAGGAAACCAAATGTATAGGCGCTCTGATTTGAATAGCGTCCAGGTAACAGACTTTGTGGTTAAAGGCCTTTATACGGTTCAGAACGGAAGGTTAAAGGATCCCTTGTACGATCTATCTGAAAGGCAGGTGAACTCATTGTATGGATCAGCTGAAGTAAACTATAAACAATTTCTTTACTTAAATGCAACGGCCCGGAACGACTGGTTTTCGACTTTGTCAAAGGACAACCGAAGCATCTTATATCCTTCGGTTTCTTTGAGCTACGTTTTCTCAGAATCGTTTACCATGCCGGCATGGCTTGACTTTGGAAAGTTGAGAGTTGCTTATGCGGAAGCGGGAAGCGATACCGATGTACCACCTTATGCGGATAAGCTATTCTATAGTACTTCTGCTGCGCCGTTTGCAGGTCAGCCTGTAGGTAGCTTTGGCACCACAGTGCCAAATGCATCACTTAGGCCAATGAGAATTGAAGAAACTGAGTTAGGCTTGGAGTTGAAATTGTTCAAAAGCCGAGTTGGATTTGACTTTGCAGTGTACCGCAAGTTGACCATAGATCAGATCGTTAATGCTCAGATCTCGAATGCTTCTGGCTTCGTGAACACCCGCATTAACAGCGGTGAAAGCGAGAACAAAGGGATTGAGATGATGGTCAATCTTGTGCCAATTGAATTGGCCGACTTCCAATGGAATTTCACATTTAATGGGTCTTATAATGAATCAAAGGTCTTGAGTCTCTTAACTGCTAATGATGGTGAGAGAATTACCGTCGGAAACCATGTGTTCAACGGAAGCTTGGCGCAAGTAGTGGGCATGCCGATGGGGCAAATTATAGGTAACGGTTACAGGAGAGATGACGGATCCATAAACCCTGAAAACAAGGGCAAAATCGTATTTGGAGCAGATGGTCTTCCGTTAACCACCAGCAACATATTATTTGGGAGTGCTCTGCCGAAATGGGTGGGAGGATTTACCAATTCATTTAACTATAAGGGTGTAACTCTTTCTTTCCTGATTGACTTCAAATTGGGTGGAAAGCTATTGTCAGGTACCAACTTCAATGCTATACGACATGGACTTCATAAGATGACGCTCGAGGGCAGGGAAGGTGGAACGCTGGATGCAAATGGTAATGATCCAGGCAAAGTAATAGGAGATGGTGTTAATGAGGCCAGTGAACCGAATACGGCGTTTGCCACAAATGAAAATTACTTCTCTGTTGTAAGAGCAAGGGCGTTGATCGAGCCCGTTATTTATGATGCAGGATATTGGAAGCTGCGTCAGATTACTGCTGGATACGATTTTAGCAGATTCCTTAAAGCAAGCTTTCCAATCAAGGGTTTAAAATTAAGTCTGGTTGCTAATAACGTGTTGATGCTGAAAAAGTGGGCTGATAACATAGATCCAGAGGCCTTTGGTTACTCTTCTGATAACGTTGCTGGTATGGAATCCCCCACTTTACCTACAACGAGGAGCATTGGTTTCAATTTGAACGTTAAATTTTAACTGGACAGATCATGAAAAAGAAATTAAATATATCAATCCTTGCGCTCTCATTTCTCCTTGTAGCGGCCTGCGATGATGGTTTTGATGAGCTCAATACAAGCAAGAGCGGTGCAATAAGCCTTGATCCGGTTTTTGTCCTGAACAATGCTATCATTAATTCCTCACCTAGCAGTAGTCATGTTTATGAAGAAGCTATAGTTCAACAATGGTTTTCGACCAATACCGGCGTTCTGGAAGGTGGAAATTTCAACAAGGTCAATGTTAATAACACTCCACTGAACTGGACCAATTACTATCAGAATGTAATTAGATACACCAGCGATGTCATCTCGCACACTAAAGAAGATGAAGAGAGGGCCAACCTGTATCATATGGCCAGGATCATACAGGCCAATGCTTTTCTGATCCTAACCGATACTTACGGTGACATCCCCTATGCAGAAGCAGGTGCCGGGTATACTGAACAATTGTTCTTTCCTGTTTATGAGACCCAGCAAGTTATCTACCCTAAAATAATTGATGAGCTTACTCAGGCCGTCGCTGCACTAGGTGTCGCGGGAAAAGTTGAGACTGGAGATGCGCTTTTTGCCGGAGATATTGCAAAATGGAAGAAGTTCGGGAATTCGCTTTTGTTGAGGGCCGGCATGCACTTAACCAAAGCAGATGCTGCAAAAGCTGCTGCAACCGTTACCGCGGCAATCGGTGGAAATGCTGCTGCCAATCTTATAATAGTCAATGCCGATAACGCAGCGGTAAGACATGACGCCAATTTCGTAAATGGTTTTGGGAACACTGTAAATGGTACTGAAGCGGCCAACTTCTATCTAGCCGAACCATTTGTTAATGCGTTGAAGGGAACACCCGGCAACGTTGGCAACACAACAGTGCTAGATCCTCGTCTGGGAGCAATTGCTATTCGATATGGAGGTGCTCGAAGTGGTGGTGATCAAACTGCCAATAGTTTTGCTAACGGAAGCAAGGTCCCATCCGATCAGTTTGGTACTCCAATTGGAAGCACAGATGGAGAGGCTGATCTTTCTGGTGCATTGCTCCCTCCAGGAGGATCCTACGGTACTCCCGCTGCGCCCAGAACCGGCAACCGCTTCTCCTATAGCCAGGTTGATAGAAACAGAATGGTCAAAAGAACATCTCCACTATTCCTGGTAACTGCGTCGCAAACCAATCTTCTTCTCGCGGAAGCAGCGATGCGAGGTTTTGGCGGGCTAACAGCAGCAGATGCTCCGACTTTTTTCAGTGCTGGAATCAGGGCAAATATGGAACAAATGGAATCCTATGACCCGGGATGTAAAATTGCAACTGCTGATATAGATGCATATGTGGCTGGAGCCGAGGGAACACTTTCAAATGGATCGCTTGATGCCGCACTTCCTCAGATCGGTTATCAATATTGGGTTGCTTCGTTCCTCCATGGACCCGAAGCTTGGGCTAACTTGAGAAGGATCAATTATCCTGCGCTTACGCCAAATCCGAATTCTGGCAGCCAGGTGCCAGGCGGATTTATTCAGAGGCTAACTTATCCCGATGCTGAAAGGTTAGTGAACACATCGAACGTACCATTAACCAAAGAACAAGATCTTTTGAGTCTTAAGGTTTGGTGGGCACAATAAAGGAATTTGATATGGAATCTGGGAGGTACTTACTGTTCCTCCCAGATTTTCTTTTGTCGGCTTACTAGTTCAATATTTCGATCTATAAACTTCATACTGCCTGCAGTTACTTAAGACTAACTCTAATACCGTGAAGAAAAACATTTCACCATTGGTTATTCTTTTTGTCCTTCTATTCACTTCTAATGGCTATTCGCAACAGATTTCGAAAGAGGAGCTTATTTTTTTGACGCCTGAATGGAAAGGGGAACGTTTCCCCGACGGCAGACCGAAAGTGCCTGATGCGATATTAAGGCGCATGAAGCTGGTAACGCTCGAGGAAGCCTGGGCCGTTCTGAAGAATGCCAACTATAAACATTCTTATGACGACGGGTGGATGTGTATAAATCCAGATAGCGTTCTCGTTGGAAGGGCTTTGACAGCTACTTTCGTTCCTGGCCGACCTGATATTCAGCGAGTCCTCGATAAGAAAGGGCATGAAAAAGATGGTCGCATCAAATCACAAAACTCCTGGCCAATTGACATGCTCGTGAAAGGCGATGTATACGTCGTTGATCAGTTCGGCGCGCACGAGGATGGACCAACGATCGGCGACAATCTTGGGAACTCCATTTTTGCGAAATCAGGTAATGGAATAGTGTACGATGGCGCGATCAGAGATATTAGCGGCCTGAAAGAAATCGGATCCTTTACGTCGTTCTTTCGAAGTTACCACCCTTCACATCATTTGAACAACCCAGATGGCGAACTAAACACGACGCTGATTGCAATAAACAAGCCGACGCGTATCGGCAAGGCGACAGTGATGCCGGGTGATGTTGTTTTGGGAAGAGATGGCGGAGTTATTTTTATTCCTCCACACCTTGCAGAGCAGGTTGTAAAGACATCTGAAATCGTTAGGCTCAGAGATATGTTCGGCCACCAGCGATTGCGTGAACAAAAGTATACCGCCGGCCAGATCGACACCAGGTGGTCAGATGAAATTGAAAAGGATTTTTCGAAGTGGCTCAATGACCACATTAATCAACTACCTGTTCCTAAAGAACAGATTCAGGAATATCTCAAGAATAGAACATGGTGAGATGAGAAATTAATGAACTAGCTTATGATAACAGATACACAGTCAAGACGATCATTCATCACCAAGAGTGCTATCACAGCTGCGTTAAGCTATACGGCATTTTCTAGTTTTGGCAATGGCCTTGAGAAAGCCGTTGATAGAGCTCCAATGTTATCGAGTCCTAGTGATCTCAAGATTACCGATATCAAATGTGGATATATCCGAAATGGGCATAGCCTCTTCGTGAAAATTTACACTAATCAAAGTATTTGGGGTTGCGGCGAAGGGGTGGATGCAACGCCAGGTACGTATCATCTGGTCAAGATGATGGGGGAACGTATCAAAGGAAAAAGTCCATTAAATGTCCACCGTCTTTTTGAGGATGTTCGTCGCTCGGGTTTTTTCGAGGGAGCTCAGTCGGGAATGTTTGTTTCGGTACTTACAGCCGTGGAAACTGCTCTTTGGGATCTGACAGGGAAAGCATTAAATCTCCCTGTGTACCAGTTATTGGGAGGGAAGTTCCGCGATAAGATCCGGGTATATTGTGATACTGCGCTCTATCAAAATAAGCTGCCAACCCCTAAGGACTTCGCTGATGCGGCAACAAATGCAAAGCAGATGGGCTTTAATGCGATCAAGTTCGACCTTGATCAACGTGACGATCCAGCAAAATATGATTTATACAATTGGACGGCGAGTCCTGGCGAATTACAGAGGATGTATGATCAAATAGCCGCTGCACGGCAGGCTGTAGGACCGATGATCGATATATGTGTTGATATGCATGGGCGGTATGATGCTCCAACGGCACATCAGGTTGCAAAACGTCTTGAACCCCTTAACCTGATGTGGCTAGAGGAACCAATACCAGCAGAAAATGCGGAGGCGTATAAGGCGATAACAGACTCAACAAGTACTCCGATTTGCGCAGGCGAAAACCACTACCTGGCACATGGCTTTCGACGGTTGCTCGAAATTGGCGCCGTCGATATCATAATGCCAGACCTTCAAAAAGCAGGCGGTTTGGGGGAGGGTCAACGCATCGCGAATTTGTCGAACCTTTATTACATTCCGTTTGCGCCTCACATGGTCGCGTCATTCCTCGGAGCTATGGCGGCCTGTCATGTCTGTGCCTCAGTTCCCAACTTCCTCATATTAGAATGGCAGATCTACTTTCACACGAATCCGATGTTTAAAGAGATTGTCACATTCGATGGACCCATGGTGACGAACAGCTTCATCCAACTCTCTGAAAAACCTGGAATAGGAGTGGAGATAAATGAAGAAGGCATGCGCAAGTATGCAACGCCTGGCGTTCCGTTCTTTGTATAATCCCATTTACCGTTGGTGTATTCATTGCTAAGAAGTGTATATCTAGCAGCGGCCTGATAACTTTTATGGTTAAATTTAATTTTGTCACCCAAACCATAAAAAACCATGCTTAAATCAGAGAACAAATTTTCCTCTACCCGCCGCGATGCTTTGAAGATATTAGGTGTTGGTTCAGCATCGGGATTGTTGGGCTTGATGGGCCCGACGGCTAATGCCGAAACTTATGAGACACCATCATATGCGAAAGGTTTGCCACCAGTGAAGATCAAAAGCGTAAAGGCGATCGCCACAGCGCCCCAAGGATCGAACCTCATCGTCGTCAAAGTCGAAACCACGGAACCGGGCCTGTATGGTCTCGGTTGTGCGACGTTCACGCAACGGGCAGTTGCAGTCGTTACAGCAATTAACAGCTACCTGAATGACTTCTGTGTTGGAAAGGACGTCGACAATATTGAGGATATGTGGAATGCAGTTTATGTCAGCTCGTATTGGAGAAACGGACCGGTATTGAACAACGCGATCAGTGGTCTAGACGAAGCGTTGTGGGACATCAAAGGAAAACGTGCAAACATGCCGGTATATCAACTGCTCGGCGGAAAATCCAGATTTGCAATTCCCTGCTACACGCACGCCAATGGAAAAACTCCGGAGGAGGTTGCAGATGACGTTCAACGAATAATGGGCCAGGGCTTCAGCTACATTCGCGTTCAACAGGGCGGTTATGGAGCGGTTGGAGCCATTAACGACACTCCCGACTTCAAAGCAGCTGGATTTGGAGGAGAAACGGACAACTATATGAACGAACGGACATACCTTAAATCCGTTCCCAAGATGTTTGAAACTGTGCGTAAGCGTTGCGGCGATGAAATCGAATTACTTCATGACATACACGAGCGTGTTCAACCTATGGATGCGATCAACATGATCAAACAACTCGATCAGTATCGACCATTCTTCGTTGAGGATCCATTTTCGCCAGAGAATATGGAATGGTTTAAACAGCTACGGGCAAGTACAACGGTACCTATCGCGATGGGTGAGCTGTTCAACAATATCAATGAGTTTAAATTGC